>Ga0209913_1000722_pt1 | contig 24568 bp, 20 predicted proteins | sample PersoiDNA2013203_FD_185805 | JGI IMG/M metagenome (GOLD analysis project Ga0209913, IMG submission 185805) | Permafrost soil microbial communities from the Arctic, to analyse light accelerated degradation of dissolved organic matter (DOM) -... | ecosystem: Environmental > Terrestrial > Soil >... | reverse complement strand
GGGATTGTGCGCATGCATCGGCAAAGCGCGTACATCGTAATGTTCGCGCAGCAGGTCGAAAAACATGCCGTAGGTTCCCGCCGGATAACTGTTGGCGTGGGCAAAGTGCAAAATCGGTTTATTCATGATGAAAAATCTGTTGCTTGACGCCGCTTCCGGCGTGCATGACATGTTGTTCTTGAGACGGTATATCGTCGAAAAATACGACCGGCCTCATGGACATAATCCATTCCGGCTCGATGTAAGGAATAATCGCTTGAACGCTGTCAGTCCGCTTCTTCAACGCTTTTCGCGAAAACATCCGCCGCCAGCGCCCATCCTCCGTGGATACGGCTCCTGAGTCAATTGCATCAACAAGAAACTCGTTCCAGAAACGATACGAGGATAGCAGAACCAATGCCGACGGGACTTCCAACTCCAACATCAGAATCCCCTGCTCTTTTTCATACTGGCTGAATAACAAGGAGGCACAATCAATAGCGTTTGAATCGCTGGCCAGCCGCTGCCAACACCATATGGGCGCTGTCACCATGGCACTTCCGCAGCGCTGTTGCCATTGACCCGCCAGCCACTGATAGGCACCGGCCCAGGCAGGCGCCACGTATTCCCAGGACACCCGATACCGCTCACCACTGCGAAGCTGCGCAGCTCTGGAAGCCAATTGGAAGGTCAATAATCTCACGGACAATTTTCTCCGGCCTTCCCTCACCGCCCGTACCAGTATCGCGCGTGCTCGCGGCGATACTCCTGAACCGTGACGCCCTTGTCGAAATAGACGGTAATGGCACCCGCCTCATCGTTACGCATGCGGCGAATGCCCATCTGCGCATAACGCTCGAATACGGCCGGTTTGGGATGATTGAACCGGTTGCGATAGCCGACCTGAAACAACGCCACCTCGGGGTTCACTGCCCGCAAAAAAGCCTCCGTCGAGGACGTCCCGCTACCATGATGAGGCGCCAGCAGGACAGTGGCCCGCAAATTAGCGGCTGCAGGGCTATTGACCAGCTCATCCTCTTGGATTGCCTCGATGTCGCCGGGCAAAAGGATGGAATTCTTCCCCAGACTGACTTTTAGCACGCAACTGCGCGCATTCGGCTTCCATTTATCGCTATCGTAGATGGACTGCACAGGATAGAGCATGCTGAACTCGGCACCGTCCCAACGCCAATGCTGACCGGCCAGGCAGCGCCGGTGATCCGGCGCGGCTTGCACGATCGGACTGGCGGGCGACAAGGAGGAATACACGCGGTCGACGCTTATATCCTTCAGCACGGATAACGCCCCGCCAGAGTGATCATTGTCGCTATGAGAAACCACAACCACGTCCAGATGATTGATTCCACGCGATTTGAGATACGGGACGATCACCCGATTGCCACCGTCCGACTCTCGCGAATAAGCCGGGCCGGTATCGTAGAGCAAGCGATGTTCCGCCGTTTCCACCAGCAAGGCCATGCCCTGTCCGACATCGAAGGCCGTGACCTGCATCTTGCCCTCTTCCGGCCATGTCGGCGTATTCAATAACAATGGCAGCCAGCCGAACAGCCCCAGCCAACGTGCCGGCCAGCCCCGCGGCGCCAGCAGCAACAGGGTTCCGGCCAGCGCCAGCAAGAACATCCACATCGTCGGCAGCGGTGTTTGCCAGACGGCAAACGGCTGGCTGCTCATCCAGCCAAGCACGCCCACCAGCCACTCCACCATGGCGTGCGCCGACCACAATATCCAGGTCGACAAGGGTGGCGGCAAAATACTGCCAAGCAGCGACAAAGGCGCCACCAGCAGCGTAATCAGTGGAATCGCAATCGCATTCGCCAGCGGACTTACGAGCGAATACTGGCCAAACAGCAGCAAAGTCAGCGGCAACAAACCCAAGGTCACAATATATTGCGTATAAGCGCCTGCACGTATTGCCCGCCACAGCATCACCGCGCGCGACGGTTTGCGATGCCGCTCAATAGCGGTCATGACAACCGGCTCGGCAATCGCATCGCTGCCAATGCGTCCGGACGATGCAAACAGGATGATCGCCACTGCACCGAACGACAGCCAGAACCCAGGCCACAGCAAGGCCCAGGGATCGGCCAGCAGAACCACGCCGAGCGCCAGACAGAGCACGTAAGAGACGTGTGTCAGCCGCCCCATCCAGAACGCCATGCCAACCACCGCGAGCATATACAAGGTACGCTGCGCGGGAACGCCGAAACCTGCCAGCAACACATAAATCAACGCAGCCGCCAGACCGGCCAGCACGGCAACCTTAGGCGCCGGCAAGATCAGCGGTAACTGTGCACGAGTGAAAAAAGAACGGCGCCACAAGAAGCCCACCAATGCGGCAAATAAACCCGCAATCATCGTGATATGCAGCCCCGAAATCGCCACGAGGTGGCCGACACCGGTGCGGTTGAAAATCTCCCAGTCGGACTGCTCGATAGCGCGTTGATCGCCAATGACCAGCGCCACGATGACGTTGGCATATTTCTGCTTCGGCAAGGCCGCCAAAATGCGGTCACGCAACCAGCCCCGGCAATACTCGACAATATTCCCAGGCGTCTGGACGAAGGCCTGTAAACGCTGATTTTTGTAAGCCAGTTGCGCATCGGAACGAACCGTACCGGTCGCGCGCACGCCCTGCTCCAGCAACCAGACTTCGTAGTCGAAGCCGTTGGGATTGGCCGTACCGTGCGGACGCTTCAGCCGCAGAGTGAGTTGCCAGCGTTCGCCCGGTTGTACCTGCGGGACGGCTGGCGAGATCGCTTCCGTATTTTCAAACGGCCCCGCGGTGTACCAGGCCAATGACAAGCGAGAGGGAATCGGCGGTGTGCCGTTGACTTGCGGAGCGATGGTTTCAACCAGAAAGTTGAAACGCACACCGCGCTCGAACCGGTAGGGCAAACTGTCGACCGTACCGACTACCGTGACGTCCTGGCCTTCCCACGCCACCGGCAGTTCCTGATCCAAATGATATTGGGCATACAAGCCTCCCCAGGCAAAGCCGACGCAGATCCCGGCAATATTGAACACCGCGATACGCAACACGGCGCCGATACCTGTCTTGCCTAATCGCCAGGCCATCAGCAGCAATACGGCCGCTGCCGCCAGCAAAGCCATATGCCATTCGAAAGGCAACAGTTCGGCCTGCATTTGCAATAGCGCTATCCCTGCGGCGAAACCGAGAATCGCGCTACGCATCGCTTAGCAAACCTCGGCAAGACGCGGCATGGCCGCACGCGCGTTGGCAGCTGTCGCCAATGCGACTTCTTCGATGCTCATCCCGCGCAAAGCCGCCAGCACTTCACCAATGCGCGGGATCTGATCCGGCGTATTGCGCGTCGGATGGAGCCAGGCGGGAGAAATATCCGGCGCGTCGGTTTCCAGCACGATGGCTTCCAGCGGCATCTCGGCAGCCAGGCGGCGGATCTGCAGCGAACGCGGAAACGTCATCGCACCGCCGAATCCCAGCTTGAAGCCCAGTTCGATAAATGTCTGCGCCTGCTGATGGCTGCCATTGAAAGCATGTGCGATGCCGCCGGGCACTTCAATGCGGCGCAGGTATTTGAGGATGATGTCTTGCGAGCGCCGCACGTGCAGCAGCACCGGCAAGGAGTATTCACGCGCCAGCTTGAGCTGTTCGCTGTAGAAGTGCTCCTGCTTGTCGCGCAAGGCGCCCTCTTTTAATTCGGGGACGAAGAAGTCGAGGCCGACTTCACCGATGGCGACAAAACGCTTATCCGCCAAGGCCGCTTCAATCGCCTGGCGCAGGAGCGTCAAATCGCTTTCTTCAGCTTTGGGAACGTAGAGCGGGTGAATCCCCAGCGCATAGACGCAATTGCTGCGCTGAGCCGCCAATTGGGCAACCGTCTGAAAATTGAAGGTTGCTACCGCCGGCACGACGATCATGCCAACACCCTGCCCGGCCGCCTCGTCGGCGACAGCAAGTTCTTCGCCGGCAAATTCACCGGCATCAAGATGGCAGTGTGTATCGATCCACATGGCAGGTCACAATATAGATCCGGGGATAGATGCGATGGCCGCGTTCAGGATGGGATAGTTATCAATCCACCCTCAGAGCCGTCATTCACCCAATTATCAACGAAGACGGGCCTGAAAAACAGACCCGTCATCTTTTGATCGATTGTCAGTCCGAGCCACGAACTTTGTTCATGCTCAAGCCTCAGACTGAAGGCTCAATTCAGTGCTTAAGCCAACTGCATCGAACGACCCAGCTTACGCAGGAACTCTTCGCAACGCTCCAGCTGTGCGATCGCGACGAACTCATTCGGCTTGTGCGCCTGGATGATATCGCCAGGGCCGCATACGATGGTCGGGATACCGATGCGCTGGAACAAGCCTGCCTCGGTCGCATAGGCCACCTTGCGTTTTTCGTTGTCCTGCGTCAGAGCGCGCACCAACGCCGTGATGGCTTCCTGCTCCGCTGTTTCCAGCGCCGGGCTGGCAGCGATGACGCCGATGTCGATTTTGGCTTCCGGATATTCGGCTTGCATCTTCGGCAGCAAGTGATCGCGCACGTAATGCGAGATCTGCTCCTGAATCTTGTCCGGCGACATGCCTGGCAGATTGCGGAACTCGTAGGTAAATTCGCACAAATTGGGAATCGTGTTGATCGCGATACCACCACGGATCTGATTCGTCGTCATGGTCGAAAACGGTACGTCGTACATCGTATCGTAAGGACCGTTGGCTTTATACGCATCGGCAAAATCGCGAATGGCGCAAATCAGGCGCGCAGCGTATTCGATGGCATTGCAACCCTGCGGCGTCAGCGAGGAGTGCGCAGACTTGCCGTGCACGCTGCACGAGTAAACATTGATACCTTTGTGCGCCACCACCACTTGCATATTGGTCGGTTCGCCGACGACACAGCCTTCCGGATGAATGCCGCGTTCCTGCAACTCGGCCAGCATCGACGGTGCACCCGCGCAGCCGATTTCTTCATCGTAGGAAAACGCCAGATGCAGCGGCTTGGTGCGAGGCATCGCCAAAAACTCCGGCACCAGTGCCAGCGAAGCGGCGATATAGCCCTTCATGTCACAGCTGCCGCGGCCGTACAGCAAGCCATCGCGTTCGGTCAGCTTGAAAGGATCACTGTCCCAATTCTGGCCGTCGACCGGTACCACATCGGTGTGGCCCGACAACACAATGCCGCCTTGGGTATTGCCGGCTTCCGGACCTTGCGTGGCCGGCAGCGTGGCGAACAGATTGGCCTTGGTGCGCTCCTTGTTATGTGCAAACCAAGGCGTGATGCCCTGCGCTTGCAAGCTGTCGCGCACGGTGGTGATCAGTTCGAGATTGGAGTTGCGGCTGGTGGTGTCGAAGGCGACCAGCTTTTCCAGCCATTGTCGGGTGTTCATTTTAGATTCCTCTGTTTACTACACAATTTTTACTACACGATTACTGGACAATATTACGCAATATACGGCGCAAGACCATTTTCAGACAATCGCAACACGCGGCCGCAGCGACGCGCCAGTTCGATGTCATGCGTGACGATGACGAAAGCCGTGCCCAAGGTTTGCGACAATTCAATCATCAATTCAAAAGTCTTGTCGGCAGTCGAGCGATCCAGGTTGCCGGTTGGTTCGTCAGCCAGCACGCATGCCGGCTTGGTGACCAGCGCGCGCGCCAGGGCGACACGTTGGCGCTCACCGCCGGACAGTTCGCCCGGGACATGGCGGACACGGTTTTCCAAACCCACGCGGGCGAGGATTTCACGCGCCTGCTCCTGCGCCTGATCGCGCTTGATGCGGCGAATCATCAGCGGCATGGCGACGTTGTCCAAGGCTGAAAACTCTGGCAGCAGATGATGGAATTGGTAGACAAAACCCAGCGCCACATTACGCAGGTTGCCGCGTGCAGCTTCTCCCAGGCTGGCAAAATCCTTGCCTTGCAGGCTGACAGTACCGCCGGTCGGCGTGTCGAGGCCGCCCAGCAAATGCAACAGCGTCGACTTGCCGGAGCCTGAAGCACCGACGATGGCAACCTGCTCACCGGCCTTGACGTCGATGTCGACACCGTTGAGCACTTTGACCGAATATTTGCCTTGGGTAAAAGTCTTGCCAAGACCGCGGCTGGACAGCACGATCTGATTATTTTCGTTGTTGATAATGGGATTATTCATAACGCAGGGCCTCCGCCGGTTTGACGCGCGCTGCCGCCCAGCTTGGGTACAACGTCGCCAGGAAGGCCAGCACTACCGCTACGCCACCTATGGTCCACACATCCGACCAGATCAGGTCAGACGGCAATTCAGAAATCACGTAAATGCTCTTGGGCAAGAATTGCACGTGCAGCAAGCGCTCAATGAACGGCACGATCACGTCGATGTTCAACGCCACCAGCACGCCGAAACCGACGCCAAGGCCGGTACCGATCAATCCGACCAGCGCGCCCTGAATAACGAAGATCTTCATGATCGATCCCGGCGATGCGCCCAGCGTGCGAAGGATGGCGATATCGGCCTGTTTATCGGTCACTGTCATCACCAGCGTCGACACCAGATTGAATGCCGCCACCGCAATGATCAGCGTCAGGATGATGAACATCATGCGCTTCTCAGTCTTTACCGCCGCGAACCAGTTGCTGTTTTGCTGCGACCAGTCGCGCAGATACAGATTGCCGTTGAGCGTCTTCGACAGCTCATACGTGACCTGCGGTGCCTGCAGCATGTCCTTGATGCGCAGGCGCACGCCGGAAGGCGCATCGAGACGGAACAGCCGTTCCGCATCCTCGATCTGAATAAACGCCAGCGACGAATCGAACTCGTAATGCCCCGCTTCAAAGATACCGACCACGGTGAACTGCTTCAGCCGCGGCAGGACGCCGGCCGGCGTCACCTGCCCCTGCGGCGCGATCAGCGTGACTTTATCGCCAAGACCGACGCGCAGGCTGCGCGCCAGCTCGCCACCGAGCACGATATTGAATTCGCCCGGCCTGAGATCCGAAAACTTGCCTTGCTTGACCTGACCCGCGACATCCGACACCTTGGGCTCTTCCGACGGCAGCACGCCGCGAATGACGACACCACGCACATTGTCGTCACGCGTCATCATGGCTTGCGCCGCCACATACGGTGCGGCGCCGATGACTTCCTTGTTCTGAAAGGTCTGCTTGGCGACCGACTGCCAGTCCTGCATGGCGCCGGACGCATCAAACACTTCGATATGCGAAAGCACAGACAGCATGCGGTCGCGCACCTCTTTCTGAAAACCGTTCATCACCGACAGCACAACGATCAGTGCAGCAACGCCAAGAGCGATGCCGGCCATGGAAATCAGGGAAATAAAGGAGATGAAACTATTGCGGCCGCTGCGCTTGCCGGCTCGCGTGTAACGAATGCCGACCAGCCATTCGAAGGGTAAATTTTTAATCAGACTCAAACCTGGGCTCACTTTTCACGAAGGAGAATTGCCGGAACGGCGGCAACAACGATGCAAAACGGGGAAGTTCGCAAGAAAACCGAGGAAAACACGGTAAAAACGATGCCGAACGACAATGCGCCAGTTTGCCACACTCTCCGGTATCTTTCACTGTTGTCGTTTAGGGTCTGTACCGCGTTCCGGGTCGCCAACTCAGATCGCAAAACACGGACTTAGTTTTACCGCCGACGTTTATTTACCTTTACCTATTGCTGCGAAGGGCTGCTTTCCCTCTGGGTATTTAGACCGGAAGAAAGGTTTTCGCCTACAATCGCGGCATGAATCATCTCGATATCCTCATCCCTTTCGGCCTGCCGCAAGCCGAGTTGGCGCGCGACCTGACGCGCCAGTGCAAAGCCCCAGCGCTCGCCATGTTGTTGGCACGCAGCAAGAATAGTCATCCCCTGCAGCATCTCGATCCGTTTTCACGCGCTCTGCCGCATGAGCATTGGATCAGCCGCCAATTCGGCCTGACATCCGCCGACGGCAAGGACGAGCCAAGCAACAGCCCTCCGGCTTCGGCAGCGATTTTGCGCTCGCATGGCCAGCAAGCAATGGAAGGCCATTGGTTTGTGCTGCAACCGGCGCACATCCACGTCGCCCGCGATCATCTGGTGCTGACCGACATCGGTCAGCTGGAACTGGACGAGGCGCATTCTCGCCGTCTGTTTCAATCGGCTTTCCCGCTATTTGAGGAAATCGGCCGCACGCTGATCTACGTCGACGCCGCCACCTGGATGATGCGCGCTGACGATTGGGCTGGCTTGCGGACGTCTTCGCCGCAAGCGGCCAGCGGTCGCAACATCGACATCTGGATGCCGGAAGGCCCGGGCGAACTGGCCTGGCGCAAGCTGCAAAACGAAGTGCAGATGCAGTGGTTCTCCGAGTCCCTGAATGAAGAGCGCGAAATGCGCGGCAAGAAGGCCGTCAATTCCTTATGGATCTGGGGCGGCGCCGACGCAACTGCAGCTTCAGCAAGACCTGCCACATCTGCATATCAAACCGCTTTCAACCTGAACGGTTGGCCGCAGGCTTTGGCAGAACAATTGACGGCAAAGGAATCTCAACCTTCAGACGTTACCCCCGAGGCCATTCTGGCCGCACCGGCCGAACGTGGTCTGCTGATGCTGGACGATTTGCTGGAAGCCGGCCTGGCCAATGAATGGGGTGTCTGGCTGCAGCGCGTGGAAGCACTCGACGCAACCTGGTTCGCTCCCCTGCTGCAAGCCTTGCGCGAGAAACGGCTGGAGAGCCTGTCACTGATTCTGACCGGCCAGGACAAACTGCTGCACCTGACTGTCACCGCCTCGTCACTGCGCAAATTCTGGGGGTTCTGGATTAAGCCCTCGCTGAGCAAACTGGCTTCATAAAGTTAAAACATGATTCGCATCACCACCCGCTCTTACGACCAACGCCATGTCGACGATCTGATCCACAGTGGCATTCATCCAGTGCTGGCCCGCGTCTACGCGGCCCGCGGCCTGCTCAATGCCAAAGATCTGTCGAGTGAACTGGGCGCCTTGATTGCGCCTTCCGGTTTGTTGCATATCGATGCTGCCGCTGTTTACCTGGCCGACGCCATCGCCGCCAACAAGAAAATGGTGATCGTCGCCGACTACGACTGCGACGGCGCGACTGCCTGCGCCGTCGGCCTGCGCGGCCTGCGCAGCCTCGGCGCACAGGTCGATTACATCGTCCCCAACCGGTTTGAATACGGCTACGGCCTGACGCCGGAAATCGTCGAACTGACCATTCGCGAAAAATCTCCTGACATCATCGTCACCGTTGATAACGGTATCGCCAGTATCGACGGCGTCGCCGCAGCCAAGGCGCGCGGCATCGATGTCGTCGTCACAGACCACCATTTGCCCGGCGACAGCCTGCCGGACGCCCGCGTGATCGTGAACCCGAACCAGCCTGCCTGCGGTTTCCCCAGCAAAAATCTGGCGGGCGTCGGTGTCATGTTTTACGTGCTGCTGGCCTTGCGCGCAGAGATGCGCAAACGCGGCATTTTCGACGCGCAAACCCAGCCCAAGCTCGATACGCTGCTTGATCTGGTCGCATTGGGCACAGTCGCGGACGTCGTCAAGCTCGACGCCAATAATCGTATTCTCGTGGCGCAGGGATTGAAGCGCATGCGCGCCGGCCGCATGCACCCCGGCATTGCCGCCCTGTTCCGCGCCGCCGGCCGCGAAGCACGCCGTGCCACGCCATTTGACCTCGGCTTTGCTGTCGGCCCGCGGTTGAATGCTGCCGGCCGTCTCGCCGACATGGCGCTCGGCATCGAATGCCTGACTACCGATGACGAAGGCCGCGCCTGGGCTATCGCTCAACAGCTGGACGCCATCAACCGTGAACGCCGCGATATCGAAGCGGGCATGCAGGACACGGCATTGCTGCTGCTGGACGACTTCAACCCGCAAGACCGACGCACCATCAGCGTGTTCGACGCCTCGTGGCATCAGGGCGTGATCGGCATTGTGGCCTCGCGCCTCAAAGACAAGTTCTATCGCCCGACCATCACCTTTGCTCCCGGCGACGAAGGTTTGATCAAGGGATCCGGTCGTTCGATCGCGGGCTTCCATCTGCGCGATGCCTTGGATCTGGTATCCAAACACGCGCCATCCGTCATCACCAAATTCGGCGGCCATGCGATGGCGGCCGGGTTGACCATCCATGCGGAAGCCTTCGATGCTTTTTCCAACGCTTTTGAAGAAGTCGGTAAGAATTGGCTAAGCCAGAACCAGCTCGAGCGTGTGGTGGAAACCGACGGCACGCTGGAAGACGCCTATTACTCCGTCAACTTCATCAGCCTGATGGACGACCAGGTCTGGGGACAGGGCTTTGCACCGCCCGTGTTCTGCGATCGGTTCCGTGTACTGAACCAGCGAATTTTGAAAGAAAAACACCTTAAACTGCTGCTGGAAAAAGACGGACAGAAATACGATGCGATCTGGTTCGGCCACGCCGATGCACTGCCAGATTACGCAACAGTTGCTTTTAGATTGGATGCCAACGAATATAACGGTACAACCAAGGTACAGTTGATGGTGGAACACGCGGAACCCGCTTAACTATTCACCTGCCCGGCTTGTTTGCCCTGTCTGTCGTCAGCAAATTGACAGCAAGTACGCCGTAGCCGGAACGGACGAGCAAGCATAAGCGGAAGCACAAACAAAACGCCCGCTGGCATGGGGCACCAATAAATAGCACTAGTAGCGCAGGCGAACCAGTAGCGATCCATGCCCAAGACACCTCTTCCGCTTCACCGCATTCAGAAGCCGCCGATGACGCCGCAGCGCCTGCGCCGGCTCATGCTGATTGCTTCGCTGGTGTTGCTGGCGGTGTGCTGGACAGTGCTGGCCATGCTCAAGCCCGCTACGCAGGGGAAAATCGTCGTGACTGCCGGCGCACCGGGCGGCATCTACTACAACTACGCCGAGCGTTACGCACAGATCCTCAAGCGCGACGGTATTACGCTCGACATTCGCCCCTCTTCCGGTTCGGTTGAAAACTTTCAGCGCCTGCGCGAAGAAGACAACGAATTCCAGGTCGGCTTCATCCAGTCCGGCACCGGCAACAGCGAACAGGCCCCCGGCATCCAGACCATCGCCGCCATTTCGTATGAGCCGATCTGGGTGTTCTATCAAGGCGCCACGACGTATGACCGCCTGTCGCAATTGCGCGGCAAACGCATCTCGCTGGGATTGCCCGGCAGCGGCTTACGCATTGTCGCCAACAACTTGCTGACGGAAAACGGCATCACCACGAACAATTCCACACTAGTGGAATTGAACGGAAGCACCGCCTACGAACAACTGCTCAACAACAAGATCGATGCCGCCTTCTTCATTGGCCGTGCCGATAGCGATCTGATCCATACCCTGCTCAACAGCGGCATCAAGCTGATGAGCTTTTCGCAAGCAGATGCGATGGTGCAAAAATTTCCGTCGCTGTCGAAGATCACCTATCCACGCGGCGCCACCAGCCTCATCAACGACAAACCATCGCATGATGTCACGCTGCTGGCCGCCACCGCCATGCTGGTATCCAAAGAGAGCTTGCACCCGGCGTTGGCCTATTTGCTGCTCGACGCCGCCAACGTGATCCACAACTCACCCGATTTTTTTACGCCGCGCAATTATTTCCCCAACCAGAACATCGAAGACTTCGCCATCTCCGACGAGACGCGCCGTTATTTCAAATCCGGCCGCCCTTTTCTGCAACGCTATCTGCCATTCTGGCTGGCCAATTTCATTGAACGCCGCTTTACGATATTGCTGCCTTTCATCGCCGTGCTGTTCGGTCTGATTCAGGCCGTGCCGCGTATCTATGAAGCCAGCATGAAAAAACGGCTGGTAGTGTGGTACAAGGAAATCCATTTATTGGAAGAAGAGATCTGGAATACGGATGCGCCAACGGAAGAAAAACTGACCGAATGGCACAACGAGATCGAAGAAATCGACGCCAATGCCAACCAGATCGATATCCCGCAGCGCTATTACGGCGATATCTACGCACTCAAGCAAGCTATCCGTGTCGTCCGCGACCGCATTAGCGAAGCCGCTCATCAACGCGAAATAACAACAACATCCCCGTCCCCGCAATGAACTTCAAACGCTTCGCCAACAGTCTCGTCACCCGCCTGGTGCTTTTCGGCACCCTCGTCGTCGTCGCCAGCGGCATTGCGCGCTACTACGTTCTGACGGATTTTTTGCACAACGACCTTACCGATGTTGCCGCCGAGCAGCAAAGCACAATCGCCAGCTATCTGGCGCAAGACATCAACCATCGCCTCCTGGAACGCCGTCACTACCTTGAGCAACTGGCGGCATCGCTGCCGCCCGAACTGATGTCGCAGCCGGAAAAACTGCGCGAGTGGCTGCGCGACCGGCAAGAGTTGCAGCCACTGTTTTCGCAAGGTCTTTTTATCACCGATGTCGATGGTCTCATCGTGATCGACTATCCCGCCACCGTCGGACGTACCGGCGCGTCAATCAGCGGCTTTCCTGATTTCCATCTGGCCAAGGGCGGTAAATTCGTCATCGGCGAACCCTTGTTCAGCGCAAGGTCGAAAGAGGCCATCATCCCGATGATGGCGCCGTTGCGGGACAATACCGGCAAACTCATCGGCATTCTGGGCGGCACTGCGGCACTGGCGGCGCCCGGTTTCCTGGATCACCTGCAACAGGCCCGGCTCGGCAAATCGGGCAGTTTCATCCTGGTATCCCCTGCGCGGCGGTTGATTGTCGCCTCCAACGATCCGGCCGCGGTGCTCAAACCATTGCCCCTGGTCGGCGTTGATCCAATACTTGACAAAGCTGTCGCCGGTTATCGCGGCACCGGCATCGGCAGCAACGGCACCGTCGAAGAAATCAAGGCTATCGCTGCCGTACCAAGCACGGACTGGTTTGTCGCTGTGGGTCTGCCGGTTTCGGCAGCCTTGCCGACTGTCGAACACGTACAGGCCTTCATCTTGCGCGGCGGCGTGGCGCAGGCGCTGGTGATTTTCTTGCTGATCATTCTGGTCGTGGTGTGGTTTTTCCGGCCGTTACGACGCGCTGCCGATCAGGCGGAACGGATGACACGCGGCGACCTGCCGCTGACGCCATTGCCCGTGGCGCGCGCAGACGAAGTCGGTCATTTGACGATGGCATTCAACCGCTTGCTATCCCGCCTCAAAGTGCATCAGGCAGAACTGCAGCATCAGGCGCATCACGACATCCTCACCGGCCTGCCCAACCGCGTCATGCTGGCTGATCGCATGCAGCAAGCAATTGCACACGCCCAGCGTCACCGCACGGGTGTGGCGTTACTGTTCCTTGATCTGGACGGATTCAAACCGATCAATGACACGCTGGGCCATAAGGCCGGCGATCAGGTATTGCAGGAAATCACCCAACGGCTCTTGAACGTGGCACGCGGCAGCGATACCCTCGCACGTGTCGGCGGCGATGAGTTTGTGCTGCTGGCCACCGATCTGGGAATGCCGCTGACGCACGGTGCGCGCATACTTGCCGAGAAATGCATCAATGTCGTTGCAGAACCCTTAAAACTGCAACAAGGCGACTACCAATTGGGCGTATCCATCGGCATCGCCGTTTGTGACGACAATTGCGATCCAGACCTGTTGCTGCAGGCCGCAGACAAGGCCATGTACGACGCAAAGAGCAAGGGCCGCGGTTGCTATGTGATCGCCGGCAGCAGCGAAACCTGCATCTGATCCATCGAGGCAAGCGCCGTGAATAAAGCCGTCATTCTCAGCATCGAAGATGACACCGGGATGCACTGCGTCGACATTGCACAGCACGATGACGGCATGTTCACCTTCAAGACCTTTCGCAAAGATCCGGAAGACGAAGGAAAATGGACGCTGGTGAATGACTATTCAAAGACACGTTACACCAACGAACACGACGCTCGGCAAGCCGTGTACGAAAAACTGCCGTGGGTGCGAGAGCAACTAAAAAAGCGATAACAATAAGCAGTGCGTCCCGCTGTACAAGCATGCTTCATTGCGCAGCCTCAGCTTTTTATCTCGCGGTCTGGTCATGCCACCATTGATCGCCGGAATGCCCATATCAATGAATAAGCAATTCAGCAAACGCGGCTAAATTTTCCGCCGTCATGCCGGTTAAACTGAAACCATGAAACGTGACCGTTCAGAAAAAAATTATCGGAGCCGCATGGCGCGCGTGGTCGCGGCAATTACGGCGAATCCCATGGCGCAGCACCGCCTTGAAGATCTGGCGGCGATGGCGCATTTCTCTCCATTCCATTTTCATCGCATCTATCGCAGCCTGATGGGCGAAACCGTCGTAGAAACGATACGCCGTATGCGACTTGCCCAGGCGGCAAGCTTGCTGGCCGAAAAACGCAACAGCGTGACGGATATCGGACTGGAAGCCGGGTATGAAAGTCCGCAGGCATTTACACGCGCCTTTCGCCACTATGCAGGCGTATCGCCACGCGAATTTCAAAAGAAGCTTCACGTTCTCGCGGAGAAAAAACCTGGCTCCAACGACTTCAGATCATCCGTCAGCCCGGAGATACAACTGATCGAACAGAAGGCATTGCAAATTCAGGCCTTGAAACATCACGGCTCACTTAGCACGATCGCTCACACGCATCGCCATCTGCGACAACTGATTGCCTCTCGTCCGGTCAGCCAATGGTTCGGCATCAGCTATGGCGATCCCGAGGCGAACGAAGACTTTGTTTATTTTGCTGCCGCGACACTCATCGACAACGACCGGATTTCCTCCGATGTAGAGCTGATTGGCATTCCCGCCGGTTTGTATGCCTCGCATCCCTTGATCGGGCCTTACACCCAGATCAATGCCACTATTTCGGTGCTGTATACCTTGTGGCTGCCTTACAGCGGTTACGAACCGGATGATCGCCCGCTATTGGAGATTTATCGCAACAGCCCGCTCAGCACTGCCCCGGAAGCGTTGCACACCGATTTGCTGATTCCGGTGCGACCTATCGATACCTCATCCAATGACGAACAATGAAAACGATACTGAAGACAGCAAGAAATAAGATAGCCCCGTTCCCGCCCCTGTTACGCGCACTCTTGATTTCCTTTGCGAGCGTTTTTCTCTTTTATTGCGCCAATGCCGGCGCAGCCGGTTTTCAGCATGTCACCGCAAATGATCCGGACGGCGCACCGCTGGAGGTCGGCATCTGGTATCCCAGCGCCGCGACACCTGCTCCTGTCGCGATGCGCGCCGTTACGCAGACTGTCGCCGTCGATGCAGACATCGCAGGAACAAAACTGCCTCTGATCGTCATTTCCCACGGCACGAGCGGTTCCTATCTCGGTCACTATGACACCGCCATCGCACTGGCTAATGCCGGTTTCGTCGTCGCAGCGGTCACGCATACCGGCGACAACAATGTCGATCAGAGCCGCAGCCTGTTCATCATGGAACGTCCGCGCCACATCAGCCGCCTACTCGATTACATGCTGTCGTCCTGGAACGGACGTGACCATATCGATCAGCAAAAAATCGGCATGTTCGGTTTTTCTGCAGGAGGATTCACGACATTGGTCAGCATCGGCGGTCATCCTGACATGACGAAAATCGCGCCGTTCTGCCAGACACACACAACAGACTTCGCCTGCCAACTCATCGCGCGCCATCGCGATGTCCTCGATGCGGCAACAGCAACAGCGACGACAACGACCGCAGCCAACGCAGCGTTCGCAATCAAAGAGGGATCAAAAGATGCGCGCATCAAAACCGCTGTCGTGGTCGCACCGGCATTGGGCTTCACCTTCTCGCCCGACGGGCTGCACGACGTCACCATCTCTGTACAACTTTGGCGCGCGGAAGACGATGTGGTGCTTCCGAATCCATCGTATGCCGAAGCCGTCCGGCTGGCACTGCCACAACCGCCGGAATATCATGTCGTCGCCAACGCAGGACATTTCGATTTTCTGGCGCCATGCAGCGAAATGCTGGCCGCACGCGTACCGGAAATCTGCCGCAGCGCGCCGGGCTTCGACCGGCGCAGGTTTCATGCGACGTTCAATCAATCAGTGGTTGAATTTTTCCGAAAAAATTTAAGTACAAGCAACTAGTTAAAATAGTTAAGCGCGAAATCAGATGACGCCGTATGGCGGTCATCGACTGCGCCAGTGTTTTCTCCAATTCTTTCGCCAACTGATTGCCAACATCGGCATCTCGCCATGTGTCGGTAAATTTATCGGTAATTTGAGCCCGCATGAAAATGATGCAAGGCAATCGCACGCCCCTCTTGCAATGCACCGGAATGAAACGAAAAAAAGACAAAAAGCGTTTAAAACAGTGCATCGCCAATTCCCATTTATCCCAGTATTCATAAGGTTTTCCGAGGAATTCAACATATACTCCACGGGAAGGTTTCTGTGCCTGACCTGATCGTCCGCAGGTCCTCATGGAATCCCTGATGTCTCTGCTGTCAGCAAAAACAACGATGTTTTTTTTCGCTGCGCAGCATACACGTTACTTACGCAATACACGTTCAACCACGTCCAACACGTTCAATTGGGAGAGAAAATGAAATTCACCAAATTCCTGGCCCCCTGTTCTGCAGCTGTATTGATGATGACTGCATTGGCGACATCAAACGCCAACGCCGATGCATTGACGGATATTGCAAAGTCCGGCACGATCCGCATCGCGGTCCCCCAGGATTTTCAACCTTACGGCTCCGTCAATTCTGAAATGCAATTGCAGGGCCTGGACATTGATGTCTCCAAACTCATCGCCAAGGGCCTGGGCGTGAAAGTTGAACTGGTTCCGGTCGCGAGCGCCAATCGCATTCCTTATTTGCAAACGCACAAGGTAGACCTGGTGATTTCGACACTGGGACGCAATGCAGAACGCGACAAGGTATTGGACTTTTCGCAACCGTATGCGCCGTTCAACAATAGCGTGTTTGGTGCCGCCGACATCAAGGTCAGCGGCCCTGCAGATCTGGCGTCGCACGTCGTGGGCGTAGCACGTGGCACGTTTGAAGATATCCAGTTGACGGCATCCGTGCCGCCAAGCGCCACCATCAAGCGCTATGAAGACAACAACACGCTGATCTCGGCCTATGTTTCCGGACAGGTCAAGCTGATCGGCACCGGCGACTTCGTGGCGATTACTTTGGGTGAGAAAGATCCGTCGCACAAACCGGTCTTCAAGTACGTCATCCAGGAGTCGCGCTGCGTGGTTGGTTTGAACAAGGGAGAAGCACCGTTGCAAGCCAAGGTCAACGATATTCTGACCAAATCGAAGAAATCCGGTGAGCTGAATGCGCTGGTCAAGAAATGGCTCAATGTACCGTTGCCGGACAAACTGGCTAACGCTTACGAATAAAACTGAACTGCCTATCCTTCAATCATCATCCGGCGACCGTCATGCGACGATCGCCGGTATGGCTCGCTTCACATCACTCTCCTCCCGCAGCAGCCTTGTTGCGACCGCAGGGTTTCCGCAAACCACACTCTTAACCAGCGTGCGCACCTACCGATTCTCTGTGCGCCGACGGTGAATGTGCCTCGAACTTCTTCCATACGCGCCGCAATTGACGGCCCGAATGGAAGCCGGATTTTTCCGCGACACGCTCAATGTCCAGCGGTGATTGCGCCAGCAGATCGCGTGCCAGTGCGATGCGAATGCGATGAATGTAGTCGATCAGGCTGTCGCCGGTATGTTCGCGAAACAAGCGCGTCAGATGGCGTTCGCTGGTACAGGCTATGTCGGCCAGTTGCGCGACGCTCCAATCCTGCGCCGGATCCTTGATGACAGCGTTCTGCACGCGATGCACTGCAGGGTGAATATGATTACGTGCCGTCAGCCATGGCGACAATTGCGGATCGCTGCCGGTACGGCGCAGGTAGACCACCAGCGAGCGCGCCACCGATGCACTGCAAGCGTGGCCGGCGATCTGCGCAACGATATGCAACGCAAGGTCAATGCCGGTTGTCACGCCTGCGCTGGTGTAGATGGTGCCGTCTTCAACGAAGATGCGGTTTTCCAGCACGTCTGCCTGTGGCGCAAAACCGCGCAATTCGTTGATGTGGCTGTGATGAGTAGTGCATTTGCGCTTATTCAGAAAACCCGCGTAGGCCGCCAGCAACGCCCCCGTACAGATGCAGACAAGCCGGTGATGCTGGCGATAGTGTTGCTGCAACCAGCGCACCGCCGCCTGGTCGGCGGGATTGCTGAAGTCGTCATCCTTGTCGACGCAGCCGCTCAGAATCAGCATGGCATTGTCGGGCAAGCTTTGCGGCAGTGCCTCAATACCAGTCAGAGCCAAACCAACTGACGTTGCGACTTCTCGATGGGCACTGATGAAATGCAGTTCAAAGTACGGTGGACAGCCGGATTTTTCGGCAAAACGATTGGCGTAGCGCAATACCTCCGCCGGGCCAATCAGGTCAAGCGTTAGTACGGATTCTCGTAGCAAAAAGTAGACGGGAATGGTTGCCTGTCGTGCCTCTGTCTGCACCATGATGTCCTCTGTAGATGAAACGCGAGGAAATCATGGTATCCCATCTGAGCCTGTCTCTCCACGTCCATGGAGGACATCAACCGGACATATTCAGCCATCACTATTTGATGGGAAACTGCCCGCTTTTCAAAAATTCAGGAATATAGCGTCGGTTCCGGCAAAAGATGTTCGAGCGCGTAGCGGCCGACGTCGCGCAACTTGTAGTCGATGGGATCATGCAAAGTATGGGTGCGCGCGTTGCGCCAGAACCGATCCAGCCCCAGTGTTGCCTTGGTCGCACGGGCGCCGCAAACGTCGAAGACGTCCTGACCCACCGCAAGTGCCGTCCGATGCGCCAACACCTTGGCTTCGGCCACCGCCAGCGCCGCCCTGCCGCGCTGTTCGGCGACAAGCTCAGGCCCGATGCGCCAGACCTTGTCCAGCTCTATACCTGCCTCATCCGCCAATGCTCTTGCAGCGCGAATCTGCAAATGCATCTCGGCGTAACGATGGATCACGTACGGATCGTCTGCAGCACGCTGCACGCCTGCAGCAAACCACGGCCTGCCCTGGTTGAGCGTGTAATCCCGCGCCTGCTCGAATGCTCCTTCTGCCATCCCGAGGTAAAGATTTACCAGAATCAATTGCGCCACCACACCGCGCAACGTCAGGAAAGGCGTTGACACAGCGTCCGGCCGAAACAGAACTTCACTCCATTCCAGCCGCACCTGCTCATAACTGACCGAGGTGCTGTCCGTCTGGCGCTGGCCGATCGGATCCCAGTCGTCATGGATGGTGATGCCTTCGCGCGCGGTCGGTAATACCGCAATGAGGATCTTGCCGCTGGGTTGATGCAAGGCCGTGGTAAGCAGACGATGCGAGCCGAGCGTGCCGGAACAGAAACCCTTGATGCCTTGCAAAATCAAACCCCCATCCTTTTCGGTCGCCATCAGACGCGGATCAGCGGGATTGGCGGAATTGCCCCACCAATGATTGAGGGTAACCGTTTCACGCAAGTAAAGCGCTCGCTGCTCATCAGAGCCGTACGACAACACCCCCGATAGTTGCAAAGTTTGAAATGCCAGCAAATGCGCCATGGCGCTGTCGACACGCGCGATGCGGCGCACGATCGCAAGCGTCTCGCTCCACGATGCACCTATACCGCCGTACTCTTTCGGCACGACCAGCAGCAGCAAGCCGTTCTGACGTAACAACTCCTTTTGTTCGGCAGCATGGCCACCGGCTTTGTCACGCTCGGCGGCGGTCCGCGCCAGTTCTTGTTCAATCGCCGGCAAGGCGGCGTGGATGCTATCCAGGGTCCAATGGGTCATGGCAAAGCTTTCAGCGAATTTCAGTGAGCGGAAGTGTCGAGGCTGGCCGTTAAATACGAAACAAATTTTTTCGCATATCGATATGCGTCAGATGCCTACTGACTTGTGGTTGCCGATCAGCGCACCGGCAAGAATTGCAGGAACGACCCACCCAGCAAATTTTGTACGTAGCTGATGCCGGCACGGCGATATTTTTCAGTAATGAACTCTGCCAGCAAATCCAGACGGCCGACAATCTTGCCGAACTCACGTTCAAAGCTGAGATTGCGCTCGGTCGCGTTGATTTCGTCCGACAGCAGCAGAGGCTGGCCGGCGGTATTGCGACGATTGGTCAGCATCCAAACCGCGATTTCTATATTGCGCGCGGCGTTATAGAGATATTGGGCGTCGAGGCCGTCAATGAGAAAGAATTCGATCTTGCCGCCGTGGGCAGTAATGATCATATCGGCCGTGGCATAGATGAAGGCAGCAACACGATCCGCCTTGAAGTCAGGCGACAAGGCCAGCGACATGGCGGCAATGTCGTGCTTGCCCTGCAGATCGGCCCAGGCCTGCCGCTTTTCGACGGCCTCGCGCACGCGTTTGACGACTTCTTCGCGTGTGGCGCCGGATTTTTTCCACTCGGCCGGATTGCGCCTGTAGAGCTTGTCCATCAGCAGATAGAGACTTTCCAGATTGTCGCGCATGGCCAGTGTCGCCATGCGATTGGTGTCGGACTGCCCCATTTCACGCGAGCTGGCGGAAGCGCCTTTGACTTCGCCATGGCTGGTGGGCGCCGTACTACAGGCATTTAACAGAGAAAAAATCAAAACGCTCAAAATGGCCGTACTTAGTCTCATTTTTTTCATTCCGATAGGACTACCCGAACGCCGAATGAGTTCTGTGGTGCGTTGATCAGGCACACATCCGGATATTTTTCTGCATTTGTATGACTATTTCACGGATGATTCGACCTCCGCAACTCATTCAACTTCATTTTTACTCTTTTCCCGCAGTTTTGCGATTGACTGGGATAGCTGGCTAACCTTACGTTCTCGTCTTGAGCTGTTATGTCTGCCTCCCACACCTCGGGTACGCATCCGACAGTCGACCAACTTTGGCCGTCACCGGCATGGCTGGTTTCAGCCGTTACCAATCGGCACCTCCGCGTGACAACAACGCATCCGCAGCAATACTGAAAGCACCAAAGCAGCGGTCTTGTTCGGATGCCATTGCCAAGCCTCGCCCGCAATCCTCTGCAATCAAAAAGGTATCCATGAAACGTAAAATACCCCCTGCTTTTTATATTCTCATCGCTATGCTGCTGGGAATTTTGACTGGCTACCTGGTCTTTTCCAACGCACAGGACAAAGCCACTGCCACCGCTATCGCCGGATATATTGCAATCCCTTCTGACATTTTTTTGCGGCTGATCAAAATGCTGATCGCCCCGCTGGTGTTTTCCACACTGGTGGTTGGGATTGCCCATATGGGCGATGCCAAGTCCGTAGGTCGCATCTTTGCCAAGTCGATTCTGTGGTTTTTTACAGCGTCACTCATTTCACTGACGCTGGGTCTGCTGATGGCAAACTTCATGCAACCCGGCGTAGGCATGTCGCTAGCACTTCCCGGTGCTGACAGTGCGCTGCCGGGACTGGCGACATCCCAGCTAAGTCTCAAGGAATTCATCGGCCACCTCGTGCCGAAATCATTTGCTGAAGCAATGGCGCACAACGAGATTCTCCAAATCGTCGTGTTTTCCATGTTCTTCGGCGTAGCACTGGCTACGCTGGGCGAGAAGGCCAAAACGCTATTGAGTTGCATTGACGAACTGTCGCATGCGATGCTGAAGATCACCGGCTACGTGATGAAGATGGCGCCGATCGCCGTCTTTGCAGCGATGGCCGCAACGGTCGCAGTCAATGGCCTGGAGATCCTGCTCAGCTTTGCCATCTTCATGCGTGATTTTTATCTGTCGCTGGCGATCTTGTGGGCATTTCTGATCGGTGCAGGTTTCCTTTTTTTGCGTCGCCGTATTTTCAAATTGCTGGGACTGATCAAAGAGGCCTTCTTATTGTCATTTGCCACTGCCAGCTCAGAAGCCGCCTACCCCAAAATTCTGGATGCACTTGATCGCTTCGGTGTGCGGCGCAAGATCTCGGGCTTTGTCATGCCGATGGGGTACTCATTCAATCTCGACGGCTCCATGATCTATTGCACTTTCGCGACACTGTTCATCGCGCAGGCCTATGGCATTGAGATGCCACTGTCCACGCAGATCACGATGATGCTGGTATTGATGCTGACTTCCAAAGGCATGGCAGGGGTGCCGCGCGCGTCGCTGGTGGTGATTGCGGCGACTTTGCAGCATTTTGGATTGCCTGAGGCCGGCTTGTTGATGATCCTCGGCATTGATACTTTTCTCGACATGGGGCGATCAGCAACCAATGCCGTCGGAAACTCCATTGCGACGGCAGTCATCGCAAAATGGGAAGACGGACTGGCAAGCGAAGAAGACGCCGAACGCATTTCAGCCGCAATCGATGCTGAAGCAGCGCTCAAAATGCCAGCGTAGGCTACCAACGATACGTTCGTTCAAGGCAATAAAAAAGAGAGGCTCAGCCTCTCTTTTTTTGATCGGATCAAACCACCTGATCAGGCCTGTACCGGCAATTGCATCCCGGTCAGATAACCAACCGTGGCGCCGAAGCGGTCTTTGTAGTTGGCGCGCACCAGCGGATCCAAGGTGTCCTTGACCTTGTCGTGCAGCGGCTTTTCCCAATCGCCGGCATGCTGGAAGTTGCTCATGACATAGGTCCAGCCGTTGATTTCGTCGACGGCATGCAAGCCGGTCGATTCGGCGCCTGCCGGGCAGGACAGGATGCGCGAGAGTTGCTTGCTGTCGACGTTGTAGGCCCACAGGAAGTTGTTGACGTGCATGCCGCTGTCTTCGCCGATGAAGAGCGTGCGCAGTTTTTCCGAGAACTTGATGTTGTCCGGATTGGCGATCTTGTCGGCATGCGCCAGATTGCCCAGCGCATCAGGCTGCTTCAAGTCTTCACCGATGAGGGCTGCCGGCGGCGCCATGTCGACCGGCACCCAGGCGCTATCGATGGCACTGCCGGACAGATCGTTCTGGCCGCCCCTCATGTTCAGCGCATACACCGCGCCGGCCTTCGGGCCTTGCACCTTGATGCCGCCTGAACCGTCAAGCATGGTGGTTTGCACATAGGACATGGCCGAGTAGGCGATCTTGTCCTTGGCGTTGACGGTGGTGCCCTCCATCTTGGTAAAGCCGAGGCTGCCGCCTTTGAACGCAGCGTAGCGGTGGGTTTCGAGGAAGGCTGCCGCTTGTTCCATGCCGGGCTTGAGCTTGATCCAGTTGGTTTTGCCGTTGAATGGAATCTTGGTATAGGACGCATCCTGCGGGTCGCTGGTCTTGACATCCATGATGTCGGCAACCTTGAGCTTGTCGGCCAGCGCTTTGATCTCGTTGCTGGTGGCGTGGCCCAGCTTGACCCAGTTCAACGTACCGGCGCCGGGGCCGACACCGGAGGTTTGCGTCCACTTGGCGACATACAGCGTACCGGCCGACAGATCGGCTTCGCGGTCGGCGATGAACATGAACAAGCCGCCGTTGGTGGCATCGTCGCCCATCAGTACGGTGCGGCGGTCCGGCATGACCTGCACCAGTTCATGCGAGATGCGACCGAGGCAGAAATGCTTGACCACGCTGCCGCTGCCGTCAGCGTGGACGGTGATTTCCGGCAGATGGCCGTAGTGGTAAGGATTGGCCTTGGCGGCATCCCCGAACAGGTTCTTGCTGAAGGCCTGGAATTGTATGTTGCTCGCGATGGCTGCAGCATCGGGCTCGTATTCTTCGCTCGACAGATGGGTATTCCACGGCGACAGGCTGGCGCCACAGGTGATCCACAGACCGTTGACCGATGAGGTATCGACATTGTGATATTTGACCAGGGACAATTTGCCGGTCTGCGGATCCTGATCCAGCGTCAGCACGGCGATCGGCGACGGCAGTTGGCCGTACATGGCGGCCTGCTTCTGGTCGCGCGTGGTGTATTCGAACTGAACCACGGCGAACACCGCATTGCCTTTGACGCCGGCAACTTGCGCGTTTTTCATCGTCAGAAGCGACGAGCCATCGGGGCAATCGGAGAAAAAGTGACGTTCCTTACCCGGCACCGAACGATCGATGATCGGCTGATTGTTGATATCGTAGTAACCGCCGGCCAGCATTTTGCCGCCCTTGCCGTCCGGCACCATATCGCCGGTCATGAAAAACGGCTGGTAAGCCAGTTGATAGCTTTGCTTGGCACCATTCCCAAATACAACATCCAGACTGGATTGCACGGTCGTGGCAGCCATTGCCGCCGGATTCGCCAGCGATGGCGCCTGCATACTGGTGAAGGTTGCCGAGGCGAAGCCACTGCGATTGGAAGCTGTGGCGCAACCAGCCAGCAGGCCCGAAGCCGTAAGCGTCAGCGGCAACAACGGCGCGCTGGCGAAGGCTTTGAGCAAATCGCGACGCTTGGGTTGGATCTCGGAAGTATTACGGACGAATTTCATGGATTTTTCCTTTTTAGCAACTATCTGACAACGACCTGACTGAATCGCGTGATGCTAATCGCCGAAAATGACCTCTTTGTGACACCGGAAATACCCGCTCTGGTCTTGTATAATGCGAGGTTTGGTTTGCAAAAGACATAATCATGGAAGCAGAACGCCTCAATTCCCTCCAATCCCTGCTGGACGACCTCGCGGTGCGTGCAGCTGAATTACGGAGGTATCTTTGACTTCGATGTGAAGTCAGAGAAACTCGACCAGGTCAAC
>Ga0209913_1000721_pt1 | contig 24641 bp, 28 predicted proteins | sample PersoiDNA2013203_FD_185805 | JGI IMG/M metagenome (GOLD analysis project Ga0209913, IMG submission 185805) | Permafrost soil microbial communities from the Arctic, to analyse light accelerated degradation of dissolved organic matter (DOM) -... | ecosystem: Environmental > Terrestrial > Soil >... | reverse complement strand
GCCGACCAGTTGGCGTACCACTGGCGGAACAGCGCGTACTGGCTTTCGGCATAACGACGCTGGGCCTCGCTGAGGCTATCGGTTTCGTTGAAGTGCAGGGCGTAGCCGCGCTCACCGTTGAGCACCATCAGGTACTTGTAATACAGCACCAGATCGCAGCCTTCGTCGAAGGACGAGAGCACCGCCAGCGCGGCTTCCAACTCCAGTGCCTGGCGACGCGCCTTGGCATCGCCCTTGGCGGCTTGCTTGCTTAGCGCCACCAGTTGCAGCACCTCCCGTGGCAGGGCGTTGCCGACACCGGTGATGGCGCCGGTGGCGTTGCAGTTGACGAAGCCGTGGACCACCTGGGTATCGACGCCGACCATCAGGCTCACGTTATCGTCCTGGGAGGTGATGTATTCGGCGGCGTAGCGCAAGTCGGCGCCACCGCCGAACTCCTTGAAGCCGATCAGGTTCGGGTGTTCGCGGCGCAGTTCGAAGAACAGCTCGGCGCGGGTGGCGAAGCCGTAATACGGGCTGTTGTAGATCACCGCCGGCAGGTTGGGCGCGGCCTTGAGGATCGCCGCGAAGTGGGCCTTTTGCGCGGTGGCCGACGCCCCCCGGGACAGCACGCGGGGAATTACCATCAACCCCTGGGCGCCGACCTTGGCCGCATGCGCCGCGTGGGACACCGCTTCACGGCTGTTGACCGCGCCGGTGCCGACGATGGTCGGTACGCCGGCGGCCGCCAGGCGCGCCACGCCTTCCTGGCGCTGGGCTTCGGTGAGCAACGGCCAATCGCCCATCGACCCGCAATACACCACGGCACTCATGCCGATATCGATCAATTCACGGCCCTTGGCGACCAGGGCGTCGAAATCCGGTTCGCGCGCGGCGGTACACGGGGTCATCAGCGCGGGGATGCAGCCGGTGAAGATGTTGTCGCTCATGGGGCTAACTCCTTGGAATGCTCAGTCAAACAGTGCAGGGCTCAGATGCCCCAGGCGAAAGGGTCCTGCTCATCGATCAGCAGGGTGCTGTCGGCGGTCATGTAGGCGCGGCCGGTGATGAACGGGCGCACGCGTTCGCCGTCCCATTCATAGCGGCCTTCGAACTGGCTGCCCGTGATGCTGGCTTGTACCCAGGTTTCACCCGGGGCGAGTTGTTTGTCGGCGGCCAGGCAGGCGAGCTTGGCGCTGGTGCCGGTGCCGCAGGGCGAGCGGTCGTAGGCTTTGCCTGGGCACATGACAAAGTTGCGGCTGTCGGCGTGGTCGTCGTCGGCAAACAACTCGATATGGTCGATCAGGGCGCCGTGTTCACCCTGGATGCCCTGGGTTTCGAGGGCCTTGAGCATCGCCCAGGTGTAGTCGGTCAGGGCCTCGACGTTGTCCATCTGCAGCGCCTGGCCGTGCTCCGACACCAGGAAGAACCAGTTGCCGCCCCAGGCGATATCGCCATGGACCACGCCATGGCCTGGCATTTCCACCGCCACCCGTTGGCGAAAGCGGTAGGCGGGCACGTTGCACAAGGTCACGGCGCCGTCCTCGTGCAGCGTGGCCGCCACCGGCCCGACCGGGGTGTCGATGGTATGCACGCCGGGCTCAATGCGCCCTAAATGGTGCAGCGATGCAACCAGGCCGATCGTGCCGTGGCCGCACATGCCGAGGTAGCCCGCGTTGTTGAAGAAGATCACGCCGCATAGGGCGCCTGGCGTGACCGGCGCGCAATACAACGCGCCTACCAGCACATCGTTGCCCCGCGGTTCCAGCAGGCAGGCGCGGCGCCACTGGTCGTGGTGGGTGCGCAGGCTGTCGAGTTGCGCGGCGATGCTGGTGCCGGTCAGCGCGGGGAATCCATCCATCACCAGGCGCGTGGGTTCGCCGCCGGTGTGAGAGTCGATGACGTGCAGTCGTTTCATGACGCGCTCCATTCAGGGCTGAGCCGGGCGCAGCGGGCGCCTTCCTGTGAGTGACGGGATAGGCAGGCAGTGGCGCTATCGTGAACGCATCGGCGTTGCTGACGATTGATGTTTTGCGCTGTGTCGGATGACGAATTCAGCACAGTTCGCCGCGCTCGACAGCGTCCTGTGCATGCGGCAATCTGCTGGACGTCGAGGCGCAAAGTGGAGGGCCGAAGTGATGATGCAGAGCGCGTTTGCAGCCCTGTGCCAAGGGAGTGAGGCGAATCGCCCGCAGAGCATCGAGCAGCTGTTGGCCGGCGTCATGCAACTGTTGCCGATGCTGGACGTGATCCCCAATGCGGCGATCTTCATCAAGGATCTCGACGCCCGTTATGTGCTCGCCAACCGCACCTTGGTGCAGCGTTGCGGGCTCAAGCAACTAGAACCGCTGCTGGGCAAAACCAGCGCCGAGGTGTTCCCCGCGCAACTGGGGCCGGGCTATACCGAACAGGACCGGCGGGTGCTGCAGCAGGGGTTTGTCCTGGCGGATCAGCTCGAATTGCATCTGTATGGCAGCCGCGAACCGGGCTGGTGCCTGACCCACAAGTGGCCGCTGTACAACCATGTCGACCAGATCATCGGCCTGGCCGGTATTTCGGTCGACCTGCAATCAGCCAGCCAAACCCACCCGGCCTACCAACGCCTGGCCGCTGTGGACGAGCACATTCGCACGCACTTCAACCGCCGCGTCACCTTGGGCGAACTGACACGGATCGCCGGGATTTCCGTGGCGCAACTGGAGCGCTACTGCAAGCGCGTGTTCCACCTGACACCGCGTCAGATGATCCAGAAAGTGCGCCTGGAACAGGCTCACCGCTTGCTGCACAGCGACCTACCGATCACCGAGGTAGCGCTGCAGTGCGGTTATACCGACCACAGTGCGTTTACCCGCCAGTTCAAGGCGTCGACGGGGTTTACGCCCAGGCAGTACCGCCAGTTGGGCTAGTCGCCGGCATTGCGATGCAACGAATAGCCCCGGTCGCCGCTCCTATGCTTACGAGTAACCTTTTCACGACGACAGGTAATGGGCTTATGACGGCGGCGGACAACGATCATGTGAACTGGCTGGTGCAACAGTCGATGCTGCACGCGGCGCGTCAACGGGCCAAGCTCTATTCGGGGCAAGGGCGCATGTGGCAACAGCCGTATGCGCACACCCGGCCGCGTGATGCTTCGGCCTTGTCGTCGGTGTGGTTCACCGCGTACCCGGCGTCGATTGTCACGCGTGAGAATGGCACGGTGCTGGAGGCGCTGGGCGATGAAAGCCTGTGGCATGCCTTGTCGAAGATCGGTATCCAGGGCATTCACAACGGCCCGCTGAAAAAGTCCGGCGGCTTGGCCGGGACGGAACACACGCCGACCATCGATGGCAATTTCGACCGCATCAGCTTCGACATCGACCCGCAGTTGGGCACCGAGGCGCAGTTGCAGGCACTGACGCGCATGGCGGCCGCCCACAACGCGGTGATCATCGACGATGTGATCCCGTCGCACACGGGCAAGGGTGCGGATTTCCGCCTGGCCGAGATGGCTTACGAGGACTACCCGGGGCTCTACCATATGGTGGAAATCCGCGAGGAAGACTGGCCGTTGTTGCCGGAGGTCGCCGACGGGCGTGATGCGCAGAACCTCAGCCCGCTGCAGGTGGATGCGCTACGCGATAAACACTACATCGTCGGTCAGTTGCAGCGGGTGATTTTCTTCGAGCCTGGCGTGAAGGAAACCGACTGGAGCACCACGCCCGTGGTCTTGGGCGTCGATGGTAAGCCGCGGCGCTGGGTCTACCTGCATTACTTTAAGGAGGGCCAGCCGTCGCTCAACTGGCTCGATCCATCCTTCGCCGCGCAGCAGATGATCATTGGCGATGCGCTGCACGCGATCGATGTAATGGGCGCGAAGATCCTGCGCCTGGACGCCAACGGTTTCCTCGGTGTCGAGCGCAAGCTCGACGGCACGGCCTGGTCGGAAAGCCATCCGCTGTCGATCACCGGTAATCAGTTGCTCGGCGGCGCGATTCGCAAGGCCGGCGGTTTCAGCTTCCAGGAGCTGAACCTGACCGTGGACGATATCGCCTCGATGTCCCACGGCGGTGCTGATCTCTCCTACGACTTCATCACCCGACCGGCGTACCAGCATGCGTTGCTGATGGGCGATACCGAGTTCCTGCGCTTGATGCTGCGCCAGATGCACAGCCTCGGCATCGACCCCGGCTCGCTGATCCATGCCTTGCAAAACCATGATGAGCTGACCCTGGAACTGGTGCATTTCTGGACCCTACATGCCCATGACAGCTTCCTCTACCAGGGGCAGACCTTTCCCGGCAACATCCTGCGCGAGCATATCCGTGAGCAGATGTACGAGCGCCTGGCCGGCGAACATGCACCGTATAACCTCAAGTTCGTCACCAATGGCGTGTCCTGCACCACCGCCAGCATCATCACGGCAGCCCTCGGCATTCGTGACCTGGAGGCAATCACGCCGGCTGATATCGAGCAGATTCGCCAGATCCATTTGCTCTTGGTGATGTACAACGCCATGCAGCCCGGCGTGTTCGCCCTGTCCGGCTGGGACCTGGTCGGTGCATTGCCATTGGCGGCGGATGAGGTCGCGCACCTGATGGCCGATGGCGATACCCGCTGGGTTCACCGGGGTGCCTACGACTTGGTGGACCTGAACCCGCAGGCCGAGCTATCGGCTGGGCAGATGCCACGTTCGAAAAGCCTGTACGGCAGCCTCAACAGCCAATTGCAGGACCCCGACTCGTTTGCTTCCCAATTGCAGAAAATCCTCGCCGTGCGCCGTGCCTATGACATCGCCGCCAGCCGCCAAATCCTGGTGCCGGACGTCGAACATCCTGGCTTGCTGATCATGGTCCACGAACTGCCGGCCGGCAAAGGCACGCAAATCACCGCGCTGAACTTCGGTAGCACGCCGCTCACCGAAACCTTGCACCTGCCCAATATCGCGCCGGGACCGGTGGTGGACATCATCAATGAACGGGTCGAGGGCGACCTGACGGAGGAGGGGGAATTCACCATTACGCTGGATGCGTATGAAGGGCTGGCGTTGCGGGTGGTCAGCAGTTCGCCAATGCTTTAGCGCAGATCAAGTGATGACCGGCACCGACACGTCAAACTGGTTCGGTGCAGGTTGAGACCCGGGTTGAGGGCAACCCGGCACGACGCTAATCCAGCCATAAAAGGAACCGGACCATGTTGTTTGATGCATATGCTGAAGAGTCGCTGAACGGTATCGGTCATGTCGTCCAGGATATCGAGGAGGTTGCGCAGTACACCGAAGGCCTGCGAACACGTCTTTCTGAACTCTTCACGTCTACGCATAGCCGTTTTGGCGCGAGCTTTTCCGTTCCGCCAGAGGGTTACTTCCAGGTTGAAGGCCACTTCGGCTTGGTCAGAGCGAATCTGCTCTATGCCAATGAGGGCAGCGGCACGTTTGGTCGTGTGGTACTTCGCAAGCACACGCTGGACGAGCAGGGAAGAGACGCCTGGCCGGAAATCTGGGCGTTCCGGATTCTAAAGGATGGTGATGTCTGGGTGAGTGATAACGGCCCGGTGCTCTACAACGAGAGGAATACGCCAAACGAACACAAGTTCGTCGCCGTTCGGCGTCTCGTCGAATCAATCGTGCTGTCTGCAATGAAACCACGCTAGATCCGCCAGGCAGTCAACAAGCAACCCCTGCGGGCGGCGATTGAACGCGCTTACCCGTGAGGGTTGCGTGCGCGCTCGTTTCTCGCGAGCGCCACAGCCGCAGTGATTGCGGCGCGGGCTTGAGGGCTGTTCTTCCAGCATGTCGAGCCTAATGCCGCAGAGGCCTGGGCCAAGATGTCTCCCACGTGTGATTGGCTGAGAGCGTCCAGCGATTCGATGCCCATCTGTTCAAGCCGGGTAATCACTGTGGGGCCTACGCCCTTGAGTGCGAGCAACGCAGTTCGTTCTTCCAAGGAGAATGGCATCGGTAAATTCCTTTTTCCAAGAGCCCCGGAGTGTGCCGGATGCAGGGGAGTGTTTCAATAAGCCGGAGTTGATTCGGTACATCGCACTGCCTGGCTGTCGACACGTTGGCTTGCTGTTTTTTGAATGCTAAAGGGCCATATAAAGAGCGTTACATTTTTGACATATAAATGAGCCGCCATTAAAAAATAAAATAGCTGACTTTTGAGTCAGCCTACAAAAACGGGACCATATTTAAAGTAGGGAAAATAGTTTCCCTCTTAAAAAGGTGAGCCCATTGGAATACACATATCCAAACGAGTTGCACGAAAAAGCCAACGTGAAAGCGGTGCTCGTGACTGATAACAAAGTCATTAGTGCATCCGAGTATATTGAGATTTTCTTGATAACCAGAGGCTATGACACGACGCCTGAAAACAGGCTTAGGGTCGCAGAAAGCCTGGCTCACGTGCCTGCGCGCGAGCGCCATTCCTCCTCTGAGCTGGACCACTGGCTTGATTGTCACTTCAAAAGCTGACTGCCGCTTTCGCAGGGTATTTAATACAAGAGTGATAATCAAAGGGTAATGCCAAGTGCTTATGCAGACTGATTACGAGATACATTACATAAAGCGTGACCACAAGAACGTCAGAAGAGTCAGGGCCAAACACATGATGGACGTTGATGCGTGGAAAGTTGCCATTGTTGCGGAGGGCGGCAGCCGTGAAGAGGCTCTCCCCTTAGTTTGTTTGGCACAGGTTAAAGCACTGGCCGCTAGGTACGATGTAAGCTCAGTCAGGTGGAACAAGGCGATACATGTAAAGAACTTGGATACGGTCATGTCGGATAGAGGCATAACGCTGGAGGATACGGGCGAGCGTACCTTGGATCTGTCGGCTCAACCCCAGGACAACGTCACACCCGATCAATCAGACTGACAGCAAGCAACCGAGTACTGCTCGACTCGAAAAGGCCTGGACGTGTTCCAGGCTTTTTCATCGAGCAGAGCTGCTTCATCATTTGGCATTCTTTTGGCGGGGTCTGGTTTTGTTAAGCCGCAAAAAAACCCGCACTAGGCGGGGTCTGCCTGCACCATCGATGCAGGGGGCGCAAATGATGCTGGGAACTTCCCCCAGCTTGCCCCAGTGGGGCGTGTTAACAAACCTGCCATCAAGCAGGCTTTGTTGGGACTCGGTCAGCTGTTGGAACAACCGTTACCCATCACACTGTATTGCATGACGTGTTCATGGCCTTGGTGGTCCAGGTAGGTCATCTGGACAGGCACTACGGCACAGACATCGTCAGGGATAGAGTCCATGCGAATCACTTTGGCGATGTCGAGGTGCGAGCTGTAGCTGTACTGCTCAACGGCCGGTTGATCGGCAAACGCCATCTGGCTGCCCAGCATTACAAAAGAAGCAGCAATCAACATTTTAAACAGTTTCATTTTTTCAGTGTCCCAACGATGCAAACGATTTACGTCTTCAGTCGGAGTAAATTTGGCCGAAGGCTCTACGAGGCGCGGGAGGGTGGTTTGCTTGGACCCTGTGGATTGGCGCTTCGTCGCTTTGTTTGGAAGCTGGGTCTAGTTTATGCCGTTGGCGATTTTGATAAATCCCAAAGACTGGAATTGATTGTTGTTGAAAAGGTAATAATGCACCCTGGCGCCAGGCAGACATCTCTGCCAAAGACGCCCGGGCGTTGCTCCGGCCGGCAGGTGACGCGAACGTGCGGTTGTTTAGTGTCGGGAGAAAAGCATGGGGTTGGTCGGCTGGACGCCGTGGTTGGGGCGGTGCGGAGCGAGGTCAGAAATGGCGGTGCAGAAAAGATAAGGGCCTGCAGCAGCTTTCCCCGGCAAGCGCTTGATATCTATGGTGCCGAAGCCGGAATTGAACTGGCATCAGCAATAGCCGCGACAGCGAGTACTGAGTGCTTAGCTTCCATCGGGGCTTAGATGGGTGGAGAAATTGCAGCCAATTAACCCGGCAAACAAGGTCAAAGTCTCTTCGAGGCCCGGCTCGTCAAACAACAAGGGGCGTGAGTCCAGTGCGCATAACGCTCCGTAGAGTCGCCCGTCAGGAAGGAATATAGCGACGCCGGCGTAGCTTTCTATCGCATATTTCTTTACTGCTGCACGTGCAGGGTACCTAGCGTCTTTGCATGTGCACTCGGATGACACCGTGGGCACCAACGACACCTTGTACAACCTCAGCTACGGCCGCGATGTCGCCGGCCTCGATGTCCTCGGCTACACCGCCAATGATTTCAATATCACCGAGCAACGCTGGGATCAGGCAGTCAATCTGATTCACGAACTCAACGAGCCTGGCCGTTTCGTGTGTTATCCCGGCACGGAATGGTGCGGCAACTCCTGCGCAGGCGGTGACCGTAATGTGGTGTTCCTGCATGATCGAAAGCCCGAGTTTCCGTTCGACAATCAAGGCCGGCTGGTGCGCTCTTTTGAGTGGAATGAGTTCACTGCCGGTACCATCAAACCGGGCGCCTGGCCGGTGGACGAGTTATATGCCGCGTATGCCAAGGACCCCGAAGGCCATTTGATGATGCCTCACGTCGGCGGGCGCCGGTGCAACCTCGACTGGCATCACCCGGAGCTGGAGCGGTTGATCGAAGTCGGCTCGGCCTGGGGGCAATTCCATTGGGTCTACGCCAAGGCTCGCACTTTATGGGTGAGGTCTTCACGGCCGACTCGAATTCCACGTTGGACTATAGATTGCTGGGCGAGGCGGGTTGGGAGCAGGTGGATCTATTCGATGGCGATAAGCTGATCTGGTCGCGCAATCTGCATGAGGAGCTGGGTTTTTCCGCCCAACGCTTCCGACTGCGTCTGGGGGGCGCACGAATCAAGGACCGCTATCGCGGCGCTTATTGGACCGGCGAGATTCGGGTGACGGGAACGGTAATCAACGGCTTTCGTGCCTTGGGCCTCGATCACCCGGAGCAAACCGTTTGGCGCAAGGACGCCACGACCCTTGCCTTTCACACCGACACCAACGGCGACACCGACAGTATTGAAATCGATGTGTCGCAACTGGCCGGCGCTACGTTGCAGATTCACAGCCGCATCGACAACTACATCAAGGTCGGTGACCCTTCGGAGCCGCAACCCTACGTACACGCGCCGACAGTGTCGATGGAACTGTCCGGCGAAGATCTGCTGGTGCAATCGCAAGTGGTCGAAGAACTGCCAGGTGCCGAGTTGAAGGTTTCTCTGGAAAGAACCACCGCAGCGCCACTGCCGCGCGAGTTGCAAGGCAAGATCGAGCTAGCGCAACTCAATCTGCAACCGGGCTGCGAACATCCGTTGTTCATCTGTGCGCGTCAGCGGGATCAATCCCGGGTCTGGACGTCGGCGTTGTTTTTGACGCTTGCTTAAGGCCGTCGGGGTCGAACCCCGACGGCATAAGGCGTGCCCCTGCCTTCTCAAGGTGTCGTAGCCCGGTCGCTCAGTTGGATGAAATCCTCCATGCCGCGCGCGAAGCGGGCTCGTTCAGACTATGCTCGTTGCCACTGCAGGCAATGTAATGGCATCGATGTCATTGTCGTTGCCCAGCAACCCTGCGCCAAACTTCACAGGGGCGAGGATCTCCAATCGGCAAACCAATTTCTCCAACCAGATCAAGCAGTCGATCCAGGCTATCGGCAGGTGCCGGCGGATTGCTGTCGGTAAATCCCAAGCATTATGGAGAATCGTATGAACACTAAACCGCTCCGCAAAATCCTGTGGCGTGCCGCCAACTGCGTGGCCGGGCTGGCGATGGTTGCCGCCCATCCAGCCCAAGCTGCCGACGTCGGCATTGCCGGCGGCCCTACCGCAAGCTATAGCATTGCCTTCAGCAACTCCTACGCGGGCAGCGATTTTCGCAAGGTGATGGTGCGCAACTGGCAGGAGATCGCGGCCCAGGCGCAAAAGGATGGCTTGATCCAGGAGGCGCCGGTGGTCAGTGCTAATAACTCGGCGTCGGAGCAGGCGGCCCATATCCAGGACATGATCGTCAAGGGCGTGAACGCCATCGTTATTCTGGCCGCGTCCGACACGGCCCTCAATGGCGTGATCCGCGATGCTTGCAACGCCGGCATCGTGGTGGTGGTCATGGCCAGTCTGGTCACCGAACGCTGCGTCTACACCGTGGACTACAACTGGTCTGCCATGGGCCGGGTGGAAATGGATTACATCGCCGAGCGACTCAAGGGCAATGGCACGCTGCTAGAGATCCGCGGCATTGCCGGCGATGCCACCGATCAAAACATCAGCGACGGCATTCGCAAGGCGGCCAGCCAGTATCCGGGGCTGAGGTTCGCCAAGACTGTGTACGGGAACTGGACGGCTTCCATCGCGCGCAAGGAGGTGGCGCTGACGCTGCCGTCGCTGCCCAGCATTGATGCCGTCGCGACTCAGGGGGGCGACGGTTATGGCGCGGCCATGGCGTTCAAGGCGGCGGGACGCGCCTTGCCGATCATCGTGATGGGGAACCGTCAGGACGAACTCGCCCTGTGGAAACAGGAGCGCGATGCCAATGGCTACGAGACCGTCTCCGTCTCCGCCTCCCCGAGCGTCTCCCAGGTAGGTTTCTGGGTGGCTCAGCAGATTCTGGCGGGCAAGCAGGTGCCGAAGTTCGTCGAAGTGCCGCTGGTGCGTATCGATGCGAAAGACCTGGACGCCTGGCTCGCCACTATGCCGGTGGGCGGCGCCGCCAACCCTTTCTATAGCCAGGCTTCCGTTGCCGCGATGATCGACGCAGCCATCAACAATACGGCGCCGCCGGCGCCTTTGCCGGAGGTCACGAAGCAGTAGTGGCGTGCGCGGAGCGAGGAGGCGAGGTGCTATGTTGACATTCAAACCCGCCACAGACCGACCCATCGCCGTCAGGATTGGCCTGGCGGTCGCCGCACTGGTGTTCCTGATGCTGGCGGTATCGCTAGTGAACCTCTACGGCCTGCGAAGCATGGTACGCGCGGTGGATTCCGCCAGCCATTCTGCGGAAATTCTCGCCTCGGTCAACGGGGCCACCGGGAGGGTGGAAAACTTCATCGCCACTCGCGACCAGGAAAGCCTGTCCCAGGCCGAAGGCATGGTGGCGACGGCTATCGCCGGCCTCACCGCCATTCCGGCAGCGGAGGCGCAATCGCTCAAGGGCAGCCTGGAACGGCTCGATGGGGCGATCGGCGCCTTGCGGGCGGCGACCCTGACCATGGATGGCGAAACGGAGAACATGACAGCCCACTACGGTCGGATGCGAGAGGCGACGATCCTCGTCGAACAGGGCATCGCCGATGGGCTCAAGGGGCTTGACTCCCGCGCCGCTGAGCACGAGGCGCGCGTGAGCAACATCGAAAGTGCCCACCGCATCCTTGATATCCTGCGCAACGGCGAACGGATCATCACCGCCAATGTGCTCAAGACTCTGGTGACCGGTGACGACGCGGCCGCCACCGAGGCGCGGAACGCCAGCGCGGCACTCTCGCCCGTGGTCGAGCAATTGCGCGAGGTAATGGAGACACCGCAGCAGAGAGAGAGCCTGGACCAGTTGGCGACGGCGGTCGCTGCCTCCAGCATGGCATTGGAGCACCTTGGCCAGGCGCCCAAGCGCCAGGGAGGCGAGGCTTTGCGGCAACTCGCCGCCGTCGAGGAGGTGGTCGAGCGCCTCGAGGCATTGTTGGGCGACCTGGATAGGCACATTGCCCACGACGCAAGCGACATTCAGGCAGCCACCGGTTTGCTGCACAATGCCGCCGCGTTGTCCAAGCGTTTCGCCGAGCGTGTTGCCACCCTGGAGGCGCAGACCTTGTCGTTTCGCCTGTCACCGTCGACCGAGATCGCTGACGCTGTCGGCAATATCTTGAGCGAGCTCTCCCGTCTCGCGCGCGTTCTCCCTTCGTCCGTGGGGCTGCAAGCCAAGGCCACGCCCCTGACGGTCAGCGATCAGATTGCCGGCTACCGGGCGGCATTCGCCAGGTTCCATCAGGCGAGCAATGCCTTGAGCGGCGCGCGCGACCAGGTTCGCAACGAGGCACGCAGCGCTGGCCTGTTGGTTGCGCGCTTCGCGGGTCAAGCGCGCTCCGACGCTTTGGTCCACAATGATCGCGGCATGCTTGCGACGATCATTGCGGGTACCGTCGCCATCCTGCTGGCCGGCGCCATCGCCTGGAGCACGTCGCGATTTGTCGCGCAGCCCATCGTGGCCCTGGCCTCGGTCATGCGCCGGCTTGCGGCCGGCGACCTGAACGCCGAGATCGCCAGCGCCGGACGCGGTGACGAGATTGGAATCATGACCCGCGCCGTACGGGTGTTCCAGGAGAATGCCCTACGCATCCGCGTGCTGGAGGCCGAGGCCGAAGCCGAACGACAGCAAGTCCAGGCCTCTTTGGAGAGAATGGTCGCCGAACGGACCGACACGCTGCACCAACAGACCGAGGTGCTGGAGGCGCAGGCCGTCGAACTCATTCAGGCGCGCAACCAGGCCGAGACGGCTAACCAGGCAAAGAGCGATTTCGTTGCCACGGTCAGTCACGAACTGCGTACCCCTCTGACCCTGATTCTCGCTCCCCTGGAGCAGCTCTCGGCGGCGCCCATCCCGCCGGCGGACTGGCGTGTGCAAATCGACCGCGCTCAACGCAACGCGTTGCGCTTGATGAGCCGGGTGAACGATATCCTCGACTTCTCCAAGGCCGAAGCGGGCAAGTTTGAGTTGTTTCCAACGCCCATTGACTTGAGCAAGGCGGTGGGTGTGCTGGCCGAGGATGCGGCCATGGTGGCCGAGGGCAAAGGTTGCACCTTAACCTGTAGCATCGATCCCGCGCTCGGCACGGTGTTCTTGGACCCCCGGCACTTCGAGAAGATTCTTCTCAACCTGGTGAGCAATGCCATCAAGTTCACGCCCGCGGGTGGCACCGTGCACCTGGCCGTGACGCCAATTGATGGCGAGCGATTTGAACTTGCGGTGCAAGACTCGGGGATTGGCATTGCGCCTGACAAACTGCCGTTGCTGTTCCAGCGTTTTTCCCAAATCGACAATTCCGCCACGCGCCACTACAGCGGCACAGGCATCGGTCTCGCCCTGGTCAAAAACCTGGCCGAACTGATGGGGGGCGAAGTCGGCGTCAACAGCGAGCTCGGACGGGGTTCGTGCTTCTTTGTTCGACTTCCGCTGGGGGCTGGGCAAAACACCGTGCCGATCGAAGCCAACACGATGATGCACGAGCGGTCATCACCGAGCACAGCCGAGCAGCGCCACCTGCGTTTCGACGACGGCCGCCAAGGCGGTCGCGGCGACCAAGCTTCGACGCAAGGCGCAGACGACGAGCCGCATCCGGAACACGCCTTGCGATCCAGGGTACTCGTGGTAGACGACAGCCCGGAAATGCTTAGCTATCTCAGCGAACTTCTGCAAAACGATTACATCGTCGCCACCGCGGCGGATGGCGAGCAGGCCTGGGCACTCCTGCAGTGTCGCCCCATCGATGTCGTCGTCTCGGATGTGATGATGCCGCAGCTCGACGGCTTTGGCCTGACAGCGAGGATCAAAGCCAGCGCCGGTTTTGCCCACTTACCCGTGATCCTGGTGACCGCCCGCGGCGGTAGCGATGCCTGCGTCTCCGGGCTGGAGAGTGGCGCCGATGACTATATCGCCAAACCCTTCTCGCCGCTGGAGCTCAAGGCGCGCGTACGCGCAGCGCTACGCATGAGCCAGGTGCAAACCGAGCTGCATGCAAAATCCCGTCAGGCGGGCATGGCCGAAATCGCCACTACGGTGCTGCACAACGTCGGCAACGTGCTCAACAGCGTCAACGTATCGGCAGAACTGGTCAGCAGCCAGATGCGCGCCTCCAAAGCCCAGGGGCTGGGCAAAGTGGCTCAGTTGATGAACGAACACGTCAATGACCTGAGCGATTTTCTCACCACGGACCACAAAGGAAAGATGCTGCCCGACTACCTGCTCAATCTGGCGAAGGTAGTGACGACAGAGCAGCAGAACATCATCGAAGAACTCGGGCGACTCACCAAGGGCATTGACCACATCAAAACCATTGTCGCTGCCCAGCAGTCCTATGCCGTTAACGTCAGTGTCGTCGAGACAGTGCCGGTCCCAGAGTTAATCGATGATGCCTTGCGCATGAGTGCCGGATCACTGGCGCGCCAGGAGGTGACAGTGGTCAAGGAAATTGCCGACTTGCCCCTGCTGTCGCTGGACCGGCACCGGGTGCTGCTGATTCTGGTGAACCTGATCAGCAATGCCAAGCAGGCGCTGGACGGCGTGCTCGATCGCAGCCCGAGCATCACGTTCGGCGCCTCTCTCGCTGAAGGGCCCGTATTGCGTATCACGGTGGCCGACAACGGCAATGGGATTACGCCTGAGCACCTGGCGCGTATCTTTTTCCATGGTTTCACTACTCGCCAGGACGGTCACGGTTTCGGCCTGCACAGCTGCGCCCTGGCCGCTCAGGAAATGGGTGGCAGCTTGACCGTGCATAGCGACGGGGCCGGACAGGGCGCAACCTTCACCCTCGATATTCCCCTCGATGCCTGCGCAGCGCAAGCGACGAACACCGAACCGGCACATCCTATTGGTCGACGATAGGTGCGCGATCTTGCCTATTGCTCCTACACTTTGTGTCTCGTGCGCGTTTGCTGGCGCTCGCGGGCCTCGGCAACCAGGGCTGAGGCCTTTGCGGTGTTGTCGCCTGCCTGTTCGGATGGATTCAGCGCAGTGCTTTCCCGCGCCACGGTAAAGTGCAGGTCGATGCGGTCCAGCGGTGGCCCGGACAGCTTGTTGCGATAGCGCTGGATCTGCTCCGGCGTACAGCGACAGCGTCCATTGGTTCACCCATGTAGCCGCAAGGGCAGGGGGGTCTAAGGGGAAAAAGCTTCCTGCAACTCCAGCACGTTACCCGCATTGGCGAATGGGACATTCGCGGTATGACTCAGGACAAAATTCACGAACAAATGAAACAGCTCGGATTGGCTGGAAATGCCGAGCTTAAGTTTCATCCTGCAGCAAAGCTGCCAGCAAGGAAGGATGCCGCCAGCCCCAGCACCGCCACGGCTGACAACAGCTTGCTTGCGGTGTGCCCGAAAATCTCCCGGAAGGCCGACCTCCCTGGTACGGCCTATGGAGAGGGCTGCCGTTTTGATAGCAGACTCACTCCCGCAAGACTCGCTTTGCAGGCATGACCAGGTAACGGCTTGCCGAGCCAACTCACGCAGAATTCATCCACTTCCACCCATGTGTCCGCAGGCGATTGCTGGCATCGAATGAGCTCTGAGCAGACGCCGTTTTGATCAATTTTGACGAAGCTGCGGAATTTAGATGAATTGAAGAAAAGTAACTTGAGCCACAGCATGATGATCACCTTATTGGTAGCTATCCAGGTATAGCTTAATTTCAGGCTGAGGCCATTGAAATTTGGGGTTTTTTCTACACATTTCGCTTCGATGTTCATAGCATATCGGGGGCTGTTAGGCACAGCTTGTATTGGGCCAGGTCACGTCGAGTGCTGGGGCAAAAACTGTATTTCATCTCCATAAAAATGACAGGTTCTTATGGGTAAACGATAAGCTCGGCGCGCTCATCGCGAGTCACTGTGCCGGTCTTCGCGGCGATCGGCTCAGTACTTGATCTGGTCGGATACGCGCTGCTCGGTAGTCCTCTAATCTATGGCGTCGCGTTGATGATCCTGTGATTTGTAGAGGCATTAGCTCCATTTGAGGTCATAGAAAGCGTAGCCGTGACCCAAAAAAAGGCCCGCGCACGGGCCAAATGGAAAACCTTCAAAGACGCAGAGGGGGGTTGTTGCTCCTCCTAGGTCTTCTGACCGTTACGCAGTCGTATTGACTCGTGTACCTATCGATCCTGAGGTTGCTTTGGGCTGTTCGACTTTGCTTGCAGTGCTACCGTCATGATCGCCGTCGCTGTCTGCCTGCACGGCTGGCCGAACTTGGGGTTTGATTGCTGCAGGTTGCGGTTGTGTGATGTGGGTCGAACCTGTAATTGCCGATGTCATGTGAATCCCCTTAAGAATCGGTAGTTTGAGTTAATACTATCGGCATATTGTTTCAATGTTTAGACGCTTTAGTTAAACGTCTCATGAATAAAAACAATTGAGAGCGTTTCCTAGTCTTAAGTTTGGTTCTGCACGCTAGTGCTCAAGTTATACGTGAAAAATTTGTGATAATTCTGTGACGGTTTGCGAGTTGCTTTTGCACTATCTATCTTGGCGCGTCGTGCTACAGGCGCCGCGCCGGGTTAATGATCAAGCTCAGGGCGGTGCCAGGGATCTACGTGCGTCATAAGATTCAAAACGCGATGTATCCGCATCACCTCTTCCCTTGCTGAAACTGCAATAGCATGACCTTGCGCAACGGTAATTGAGGCATCCACTTCGATATGAGCGTCGACGATGATCATGTCACCCATTTTTCGAGTTCGTAGATCATGCACACCTTTAATTCCAGGTATGTTTTGGAGCGTGTTGCGAATAGTTTCTACTTCCTGCTCATCGGCAGAGCGGTCCATCAGGTCGTGTAATGAATCCCAAGTGAAGCTCCAACCCATCTTGGCGATCATGCCTCCGACAACAAGCGCAGCAATGGGGTCAAGAATCGGATAGCCCGCCAGATTACCAGCGATGCCTATGCCGACAACCAAGGAGGACGCGGCGTCGGATCTTGCGTGCCAGGCATTGGCAACCAACAAACTAGACTTAACTTTTTTGGCCACCCTCAGCATGAAGCGAAACAACAGCTCCTTGGCTACCAGCGCTGCAATGGCAACCCACAAGGCAGCAATGTGTACCGTTGGAATCGACTCAGGCGTTTGAAGCTTGAACACCGCAGATCCGATCATGCCGACGCCCACGATCAACAATAGTAGGCCCAATACCATGGATGCGGCGGTCTCGAAACGCAGATGCCCATAGGGATGACCTTCGTCAGCATCCTCTTTGCTTTTGTGGCTGGCGAATAGCACTACGAAATCAGCGATCAAGTCTGATAGCGAGTGAACACCATCGGCTACAAGCCCCTGGGATTTTGACATCACTCCTACTGCAATTTGTGTGAGTGAGAGCGCAATATTGACGATGACGCTCATCCATGTGCATCGGGAGGCTGCCGATGCGCGGGCGGCTTGACTATATCCCTCGTCTTCAGAGTTTTCAGAGATTTGTTCATGATTCATATTTGTTTCTCTAATTGAAATTGATACTCGTCTCGCGCTGCGAGCAGGATCAGTAGTAGCTGAGCTTTTTATCGGGCGTGAAGAGTAAGGGGTGTGCCTCAATTAAAGCAAGCAGTCGTGCGTTCTAAAAAGTGCGTAAGTAACGATTTTAGGGTTGGCTAGAATTATGTAAATGCTAATGTTTCGCGTAACTAAGCTTTCAGCTTTGCTGTAGAGTTAGTGAGTCAAAGCGGGATGCTTCTCAACTGGAATAGAGGAAAGGTCGGCGGGCGCGGAGGCATGGAATCTATATCAAACACTCAAGCGGTTAGGCGCAAAAAAACATTCACAAAAATTGATGTTGCGGTACTTAAACATTGACGTGTGAATGCTGTATTTGTGGGCGAGTTATAAGCCTTGCGCTACAAACCCCAAGGGCGAACTGGTTAACGTCGTCTTTTAGGGAGGGCATCAGGTCTGAGTTCGGCATCGATGTTCCTCAGTGGAGTGAACAGGGGGCCACCGGCGTTCTCCCCGATCACCTCAAGGGCGCCTCGGACGTTCTGGCCGGCATCCGTATGGCCTTGGCTTTCGACGAGCAGCGTCAACGCCATCAGCGCAGCCTCTGTAGATCACGATCGGAGGCATGCACCTGAGATGAAAATTCTCTAAACGAGTGACGTCGCGTCTCTGAATGATCTCTAATCTGAACAGATGGTGGCATAATGCCATGCGTGCGCTGGTCGAACGTGACGTCGTTGAACGTTTTTTGAGACCTCAGGTTCCATTCCTCAGACATGATCAGGTGATCTGTAATGCGTCGTTCAGCTGTAAAAGCCTGGAGGGACCTTCTATACCAGGTTGTAAACGAACAGGACGTTGAGGACAAATATTTCAAGTTACTTAGTGGGGCCGACCGCATGAAGAAAGCCGGTCTCATCAATGAGGATGAATGGAGGAAGCTTGTACGTAAGGCCGGCGAATTTCTTGCAAACAATGTGGAATAAGAAATATGGCTGCTGGCAGAAACAAGAAGCCCGGCGCTGGGCCGGGTTATCTGTTGACTCGGGCGAGGGAGTATTTGGGGGAGGGCATTGCGTGGTCTCCGCTAAAGGGTATGGAAAGCGTAGCAGCAGGCAAAAAAAAGCCCGCTTGTGGGCGGACCTAAAGGGAATTCTTCAAAGGAGTAGGGCGACTTTGCACTCTGTCCTGTAAATGCCAGGTGAAAAGGATGTCACAAAAGCAGAAAGCCAGCTCAATGGTGGCGCGACGAAGGGCAGAAACAAGAAGCCCGGCGCAAACTCATTTGTCTGTAACCGGAAACACTAAAGCCCTGTAAAGCGCTACAAACCAACCGATGCCAGTCCAGCCAGTAAGCAGGTTCAGCTTGAATATCGATTTACGGGCTTTCTTGATATAGCCGATTGCACATATCGATGGGTAGAAGTACAGAGCTATAGCGCTGAATAAAAAAATAATGTTGGCAAATAGCGCGACCTCGTTACAGCCGCCTCTACCTAAATAGCTGAATCCGCATAGAGGGATCAGAATACCAAGCCCAAAAATTTTCACTGAAGCGCCCTCTACACATAAATGTAATCACGTCGGCTGGTGGCGTAATGACATCAATGTACGTAGGCACATATGAATTGGGTAATGCGGAAAAACTATCCGTTCGATAGATGGCACAAGAAGCCCTGGCCGGAAGCCAGCGTGAAGGCCGGTATCAGAATGAAGTTGCTTAGGGCGCTGCCTATAACCGATCCGATTGAGAGGCCTCTCCAACGCCTCGTATAATGCTTTGCTAGCGCCTACGCTTCAATACACCTCAAGGAACGAGCCGATGATCAACCCGCCTGACAAAATCCTATTTTTGCCCGGAGCGTCCGGGAACACCCAATTTGGGCAGCCGGTATGTGAGCGTCTCAGCATTACAGCTCAGAAGTTTCATGTTGGATGGCCAGGCTTTGGCGATGTGCCGCCAATCCGTTCAGTCGCCAGCATGGATGATCTAGTAGCCCGCGTAGCCGCCGAAATAGACCGGCCAACCGCTTTAGTCGCGCAGTCTATGGGTGGCATTGTCGCTATGCGCGTAGCGCTGCAGCACCCTGACTTAATCACCCATCTTGTTCTAACTGTTACCTCTGGTGGCGTGGATATGTCTGACCTAGGTGCGCAGGATTGGCGCGCGGAGTTCTCCGCCGATAATCCAACATTACCGCGTTGGTTTCTTGACGATCGTACCGATCTGACACATCGGCAAACATTTCGTCCTCAACGTAGGTGTCGCGCCCGGTTTCCTTGTTTCCCTTGATGCCCGCGCAAGGATTGGCGAGCGAGGTATAGCCGCTCTGGCGGGCGAAGTTCCAAATCGCGTTGAGCAGGGCCTTCTCGCGGTTGGCTCTAACCTTCGCCGTTTTTGATCGATACCGCAGGTACTGAACAACGTGCTTTGGTTCGATTGCCTCGAGCGGACCGGGCGGACCGGGCGGATCGTTGAAGAAGATCAGCACCTGCAATAAGTGAGAAAATATTTACCCATCCTGTCGATCTTGCGTGTTAGGGATTGACACTAGAAAGCCTCGCCACTGTGCGGGGCTTTTTGCTTTGCGCCGTTCGTCCAGTGTTCGGCACTCGCTGCGACCTGCCGACTCCCATGTTTAAGCGCGGATATTCCGAGCGTTTGAACGGAGAGCCAGCATGGAAATCAATGAGAATGCCCCAGGCAATATTTCACAGCAGGCCGTAACGCGCGGTACGGACAACGAAACGGGTCATGATCCGCATCTGGATGGTGATGCGACTCCGCTGCCGCCGGATGACGACGCACCTCTCGAAGAGGATATGTCGGACGTGGACGCTGCCGATTCAGTGGCGAGCGAGCACCCCGACAACTGATTGAAATATCAGTCAACAAACCCGGCCACCGCGCCGGGTTTTTTATTCGCAAATTTTGCGTGTTAGAACTGCGGCAGCGCCCCCGGTTTTATCCGGCTTTATTCCAACGAACCTGCGTAACCCCCAGCTTGTCAGCAATTTTCAATATTGAGTCCCGAGACAGACCTATCGGTATCCAATATTCAGGGCCCTCACCAGCATGTCTTGCCGCCATGCGAATTGCATCGTCTTCGCTGAATGCCGTTGCACTCGTATAGAAGTGCTCCGGCTCCCCATCGCGTAGGTAGTGGATTTTATAGGGTATTAAATTTGCCATTAGAGCCTCTTGGCCGAAGCCATACCCAAAAGGGTCGATCCTAGAAACTGGAATTCAGAGAGGTCCGTCGGATGGTGATACCGAGAGAAATCGTGATGCCTGAACTGCGGACGCTGCGTTATGTGATCCGGTTAAAGTTCGACTAATTAGCCCTCCAATCGTTCGATCTATCAATTTGATGCTCATTTTTGAGGCTTTGGCAGTCGCTGAGGTCCTTTCGTTTTCGGCCCCGCCACACCCAAAGCCTGCTTAATAATCCGCTTGCGAGCCTTTGCACGTGCCCGGTGATTTTTGCATCCATCAGAAAGCAAAAAAAACGGCCAGTTGACCGCGTGGATTTTGAATTCTTCGGGATAACGTGGGTTGCTCATGGCACCTCCTGATTGGCCTCAGTTTAAGGCATGGAGGTGTCTGCGAAACCCGGGGCGATTCACTTGGGGCCTGCCTATAGACTTTGCATTGATCGGGTACTACGAAAACTCTCGTCAGTAAGGCGTTCTCGGTCGAGCTCATGTCCATCATTGCTCTGAGGTGTCAAGAGCATTTCGGAGGATAATAAGAACTGTCTGATGGCCGAGCCTATTGCAGGGTGCTACGTTTATTTTCTTTTCTTTAATGGAGCTAACTGTGCGTCGAAGCAGGGGAAGGGTTGTCGTACTCAGCAATAATTCCGGTTCGCTTTTTGGCTATGCGGACACGCTCAACAAACTTGGTTACTACACCCTCAGTTTGTGCAGTCACGTCAACGACGTGGTCGAGTTGCTGGAGACTGGCAGACGTTTCGAGTTTATGGTTTACGACGCATTAAACCCGGACACTGATGCCCACTCACTTCAGATGATTGCCAGCTACCGGGCCATAACTTCCATCATTTCAATTTCTGACGTTAACTCCCGGCAGCGGCAAGACTTGATCATGTGGGCAAGAACCCATCAGGTCCCGCTTCAAGGTGTCCTTCAAGCGCCGCTGCGCTCGCCGGAGCTATATCAATTGCTAGCGTGTTTTAGGGCCATGGCTATGAACGATGGTGTGGCGGGTGTATAGGAGTTCGATCATGAAGAGGTCATGAATTCTACATTTACTTCCATGTAGTGGAGAGACCCAAGAAGCGCCAATCACGCCGCGAGCGCTTTCTCGCCGAGATGGATCAGGTTGTGCCCTGGAGATGCCTGCTGGGGCTGATCGAGCCGCTCTACCCCAAGGCTGGCGACGGCAGAAAACCCTACCCTCTGGAAACCATGCTGCGCATTCATCTGTTGCAGAACTGGTTCTCCCTGAGCGATCCAATCATGGAAGAAGCGCTCTACGAAATCACGCCCATGCGCCAGTTCGTGCGACTGACGTTGAGCGCGCCGATCCCCGAAGACACCACAATCATGAATTTCCGGCACTTGCTGGAAACGCATTAGCTCGCACCCGCGATCCTCGATGTGGACTGCCCCCGGCATCGTAGACATCTCCAGCCTATGCTTTGAGCATAGGAGGAAGTCTATGAAACTAGGAACGATTCAGATCTAGTAGCCCGCGTAGCCACCGAAATAGACCGGCCAACCGCTTTAGTCGCGCAGTCTATGGGTGGCATTGTCGCTATGCAGCGTAGCGCTGCAGCACCCTGACTTAATCACCCATCTTGCTCTAACTGTTACCTCTGGTGGCGTGGATATGTCTGACCTAGGTGCGCAGGATTGGCGCGCGGAGTTCGCCGTCTACCGCGTTGGTTTCTCGACGATCGTACCGATCTGACACATCGGCTGGCTGAGCCGTGTGTTGGTTAATTGGGCTGGATCGCAGTTCTCTGCGGCTTCTGTGCCGCCATGTTTCTCGATCCATTGGGGCAGCTCTTTGATTGAAGCCTCCAGAGCAAGTTAGTTTTCGTAGAGCTTGGACAGCAGGGAAGGGAGTAAATCTGAGTTGGGCAACAACCTGATGACCCGCGTCATCAGCCTTGCACTGACCGGTCGCCCAACCCGCTGCGCGGCCACGGTGTAACCCATGACCAAGTTCAAGTTGATCCAAAAGCCAACCTTCAAGGCTCCAGTGATGATCCTGCGGGCCGGCTATAACGCCGAAAAGGTGGAGTTAGAGTTCCAGTACTTGGATCGCACCGCGCTTGTGGACCTGTACACCGCCTGGAACGAGCGGCACGACGAGTTGAGCAGGCAGGTCGGCGACATGTTCACTGCTGCTCAGATCGACCTGCAAAGCGCCCAATGCAATCAGGGTGAGTTTCGTTGCGAACATGGGGCGTCCTTGCCCGCCGTTCACCGGCAGGCTGTTTTCTTTGTGAGTTTTAGGAAAATTCCTACGTGTTTCGATTGGGGTTTCAGTTAGTATTTTTGGCGTTCGCCCATCCAGGGTATTCACAGCAGCCTTAACCGGGGGACTCGCTTCTGGACTGGGCGAACTCTTGTCGCCGCTCACCGGCAGGCATTTAGGGGGATTGGGGTTAGGGTTTTGCTTTCGCCACCAGCTCGCAGTCGGCAGCTAGTCTCAGCAGGTTTCGAGTGGTCAGCGTGAACCCTTCGGTGTTGGGGTAGCACGCAAACTGATGCCCTTGCGGGTATTCCTCGAAAGGTCCATGCCACATCCAGTTCGATTTCCAGTCGGCCCAGACGGTGTAGACGTCCTGGCCATCGCCCCAATCGCCCACAGATGGGACATGGCTCACTCGCGTGTTTTGTTCATAGGCCAACTCGGACGGCTCGTCCTTTTCGATCCATGAGTTTAGGTAGTAGAGGGAAGGGTGCAGCCGAACAAGGCTTTTGCTCAGCTTCTTCTCGATGCGGGCTTTCATGGCCTCGGCCCCTTGTAGATGAAGACGTAGGCGAACCAGAGGGTGGCGATCATGCGGACACCTGCTGCTGTTCCTGGCGTAGTGCCTGCCGCACAGCCTCAACGACGCGGCGTAGGTACCAGTCCGAGTCTGACCCGTTGAGGCTGGAGGCTGATTACGACGCACTGAGTAAGGGCCTGGAGCCCAACTACACAGCCTGGCTCGCCTCGGTAGCGGCGATCAAAGCTCGTTACCCGCTGCCCGTGAGCGCTGAGGCCTTAGACGCCTGACGCCAACGCAACACCGTCACCCGCCATGAGCGGGTATTTTTTTGTCTGAAGAAAAGCAATGGCACGACTTTCCGAATCACTCGCTGGCGGCCGCAACGCGCTGGCATTTCTCGATATGCTCGCCTGGGGCGAGGGCACTAGCACCACCCCGGCAACTGCCATGAATGGCTACGACGTGATTGTGACCGGCGCCGATCGTAAGCCCGAGGTTTTCAAGGACTTCACAGATCACCCGTTCGCCAAGGGGCGTGCCTCGAAGGTCATCAATAGCAAGGGCCTGACGTCCAGCGCGTCCTGTCGATACCAGCAGATGCTCGAGGACTGGCCGCACTACAAGGCGCAGCTCAAACTGCCGGGCTTCAGCCCGATCAGCCAAGACCTTCTGGCGCTGCAGCACATCCGCGAGTGCCGGGCTTTGCCCGACGTGGTGGCCGGGCGGATCGAAACGGCTATCGCGAAGTGCCGGAACGTCTGGGCCAGCCTGCCCGGCGCGGGATACGGGCAGCGCGAACACCCTCTGGAGGATCTGCTGAAGCAGTGCCGGCTGGCGGGCGGGGTGATGTCGTGACGCCTGGAAAAATCCTCGCCGCGATCCTGCTGGCTGCGGCCATCGGCTTTGGCGGCGCCTGGCAGGTGCAGGACTGGCGGATGGGCAAGAAGCTCGCCGAGCAGGCTGGCCTGCACAAGGATGACCTGGCGGCGATCACCAATGCCGCCGCCGCCCAAGCCCGCGTCGAGCAGGACAAGCGCCTGAACACCGAGCAGCAGCTCGCCATCCAGGCCCAACAACACACCAGGGAATTATCCGATGCTCAACGCAACCAGGCTGTTCTGCGCGATCGCCTTGCCACTTCTGATGTTCGGCTGTCAGTCCTTCTCGACGCAGCGGATTCAGCCAGTGGTTGCAACGTGCCTGCCACCCCGGCGCCGTCGGCTTGGTTCATGGAGCCGCGCGAGCCCAACTTGCCCCGGCGCATGCTCAACGAAATCTCGCCATCGCCGGTGACGGCGATCAAGGACTGATCGCGCTGCGGGCGTGCCAGGCGTATGTCAGGAGTGTTTCAAAATAGGGATTTGTGTTCGGTCGGCGGGGCGCCGGAGAAATGAAATTGCGGAGCAGGGTCTAAAATTGCGGAGCAAAAAAGATAAGGGCCTGCATGAAGTTCATCATGCAAGCCCTTGATATCTATGGTGCCCGAAGCCGGAATCGAACCGGCACGCCCTTACGAGCGGGGGATTTTAAGTCCCATGCGTCTACCAGTTTCGCCATTCGGGCGGTAGCGCGGTGCAGCAGGGTT
>Ga0209913_1000720_pt1 | contig 24651 bp, 21 predicted proteins | sample PersoiDNA2013203_FD_185805 | JGI IMG/M metagenome (GOLD analysis project Ga0209913, IMG submission 185805) | Permafrost soil microbial communities from the Arctic, to analyse light accelerated degradation of dissolved organic matter (DOM) -... | ecosystem: Environmental > Terrestrial > Soil >... | reverse complement strand
ATATCCAGACTTGGTACCGACATGGGCGCTGTAGAAATGGCTAAACGACGGGAGCCGGATGAATCGAGAGGTTCACGTCCGGTTCTGCAAGCGCGTGAGGGGGCGGTTCCCTCGCGCTACTTACCAAGATCGGCAAAAATTAGGGCAAAGGTCAAAAACCCAGACACCACCCAGACCGAGTAACATTGAGTTTGTAATTAAGTTACCAATATTTCAAAAAATCATGAAACTCCACCCAACCGTCGAAGCCGTCACGCAGCGTATCCGCCAACGCAGCCAGCCCACGCGCAGCGCCTACCTTGAGCGCCTGGCGCTTACCGCGCAGCGCAAACCCGGTGCGCAGCGGCTGGGCTGCGCGAACGTGGCGCACGCTTTTGCCGCACTCCCCATCAATGACAAATTCCGCGTGGTGGCCGAGCGCGCACCCAATATCGGCATCGTGAACGCCTACAACGACATCCTGTCGGCCCACGCGCCGATGCAGCATTACCCTGAAATCATCAAGGTAGAAGCCCGCAAGCTGGGTGCCACCGCCCAGGTGGCCGGTGGCGTGCCCGCGATGTGCGACGGCGTGACGCAAGGAACGCCGGGCATGGAGCTGAGCCTGTTCTCGCGCGACGTGATCGCCATGGCCACCGCCGTGTCCCTGAGCCATGATGTGTTTGATGCCGCGCTGATGATTGGGGTGTGTGACAAGATCGTGCCCGGCCTCTTGATTGGCGCACTGCATTTTGGCCACTTGCCCACCGTGTTCGTGCCGGCCGGGCCGATGACATCGGGCCTGTCGAACAACGAAAAATCGAAGGTGCGCGAAAAAGCCGCCCAGGGGCTGGTCGGGCGGGCCGAATTGCTGGAGGCCGAGTCCAAGGCCTACCACGGCGCAGGCACCTGCACTTTTTACGGCACCGCCAACAGCAACCAGATGCTGCTCGAAGCCATGGGCCTGCATGTGCCAGGGACTGCTTTTGTCAACCCGGGCAACGCGATCCGTGACGAGCTGACGCGCGAAGCCGTGCGTACCGTGCTCGACATCACCAAGGCGCGTCGCTTTGCGCCGATTGGCCAGGTGGTGGATGAGCGCTGCATCGTCAACGCGGTGGTGGCCTTGTTGGCCACCGGCGGCTCCACCAACCACCTGATTCACTGGGTGGCGGTGGCCCGCGCGGCCGGCATCGTGATTGACTGGGATGATTTCTCGGAGCTGTCGGAAGTAGTGCCTTTGTTGACGCGGGTCTACCCCAATGGCAGCGCGGACGTGAACCAGTTCCAGGCCGCCGGCGGACCCGGCTTTGTGATTCGTGAGTTGCTGGACGCGGGTCTGATGCACGCCGATGTGCTGACGGTGCGCGCCGGCGGTCTGCGGGAGTACACCGGCATCCCTGCCGCCCATCCGGACGGACAAGGTACGCTGCATTGGGTGGATGCCGGTGCCAGCAAAGACGACTCCGTGGTGCGGCCGGCCAGTGCACCCTTTAGCCCGCACGGTGGCCTCATGTTGCTGAAAGGCAATCTGGGGCGCAGTGTGATCAAGGTTTCTGCCGTGCCGGATGACCGGCATGTGATCGAAGCCCCATGCCGGGTGTTTGACTCGCAGGAAGCCTTGCATGCGGCCTTCGGCGCCGGCGAGCTGGACCGCGATGTGGTGTGTGTGGTGCGCTGGCAAGGCCCGCACGCCAACGGCATGCCCGAGCTGCACAAACTCACGCCGCCGTTGGCCGTGTTGCAGGGCAAGGGCTTCAGGGTCGCACTGGTGACGGACGGACGCATGAGTGGCGCCTCGGGCAAGGTGCCGGCCGCCATTCACGTTTCGCCCGAAGCGGCCGCTGGCGGTCCGCTGGCCAAGGTGCGCGACGGCGATGTGATTCGCCTGGACGCCACGACCGGCACGCTGGAGGTGCTGATGGCTGCCGACGTGTGGGCCGCCCGCGCGCTGGAGGAAATGCCCGAGGCCCTGCGCGCCGCCAATGGCATTGGCATGGGGCGCGAACTTTTTGCCGGCATGCGGCGCAATGCCTTGAGCGCCGAGCACGGTGCTTGCACCTGGTTTTGAATCAATAACCCGCCTATCTGTCTGGAGACGCCGATGAGCACCAATCAAAAATATTCCGCCTTGCAAGTGATGCTGGACGCGCCGGTGATTCCGGTCATTGTGTTGAATGACCTAGCCCATGCCGTGCCGATGGCACGCGCTCTGGTCGCCGGCGGCATCCGCATGTTGGAAGTGACCTTGCGCACGCCGCAGGCGCTGGCCTGCATCGAGGCCATTGCCAGGGATGTGCCCGAGGCAGTGGTTGGCGCGGGTACGGTGCGCAGCCGTGCCGATGCCCAGGCGGCCGCCATGGCCGGTGCCCGTTTTGCGGTGAGTCCTGGCTTTACCCCAGCCGTGGGTCAGGCTTGCCGCGATGTGGGTTTGGCGCTGTTGCCGGGCGTGGCGACCGGCAGCGAAATCATGCAGGCGCTGGAAGCTGGCTTTACCGAGTTGAAGTTCTTCCCGGCCTTGCAAGCGGGTGGACCGGCCATGCTCAAAGCCTGGAGTGGTCCATTTTTTGACGTCAAGTTTTGCCCCACCGGCGGTGTGACCCTGCAAAACGCGCCCGATTTGCTGGCGTTGCCCAATGTGCTGTGTGTGGGGGGCTCGTGGCTGGTGCCCGCCGACGCCCTGGCGCAGGGCGACTGGGCACGCATCACACAGTTGGCGCGTGCCACCAAAAGTTTATAAGAATATGGCCGCTAGCCCCCGTCGCATATACCTGATAAGCTACCAAAATAATAGCTTATCGCCAGCGTATGTCGGTCGATCTGGCGGGCGTGGGCAAACGTCGTTGTAGTTCTTGAGTGTCGTAGGGCCGAGTGCAACAGAGCGAACCCGTGCCCAGTCATCATCTGCCGGCGTTGGCCTTGTTGCGAGTAGTCAGGCTGGCAATCAAGCCATCAATGCCTTTGCCATTGATTTCCTGCGCAAACTGGCTGCGATAGGTTTCCACCAGCCACACGCCCATGACGTTCAGGTTGTAAATCTTCCAGCCAACCCCCTCGCCAGAAGTTTTTTCCAACCGGTAGTCCAGTTGAACGGGGTCGCCCCGACCTTTGACCTCGGTGCGAACCACGGTCTCTTTGTCGTCCGCTGTCACACGCAGGGGCTTGACGGCAATGGTCTGGTCGCTGACCTGGGTCAACGCGCCAGCATAGGTGTGCAGCAGCAAAATCTTGAACTCATCCTGCAAACGTTTTTGCTGTTCCGGCGTCGCCTGCCGCCAGGCCGGACCCACGGCAGAGACCGTCATGCGCTGAAAATTGACGTTGGGCATGATCTTGGCATCTACCAGCGCAGCGATCCGGGATGTGTCCCCGGCATGGATGGCTTTATCAGTCTTGATGCTGTCGAGTACCTCGGTGAACAGACGTTTGATCAAGGTGTCGGCGGCTTCATCCGCTGCGCGCGCCGGCAGGGCCAGCAGGCTGGAGGCGCCCACCAGCAGCGTGGCTAACAGGCGTGCCCATAGGCGACGGTTCATGGTTTGACTTCCTTCTTTTGCAGCGCCGATTTTTCTACCGCATCCCGGTCGGAGGCACCGCCCCCCAGCGCCTTGTACAAGGTGACCTGGTTCTGCAGATACGCGAGCTTGGTTTGCGCCACGCCCTGCTGGATGGCAAACAGCGAGCGTTGCGCGTCCAGTATGTCCAGGTAACTGGCAACGCCATTGCGGTAACGCAGGTCGGCCAGACGGAAGCGGTCGGCTTCAGCGTCAAGCTGCACTTGCTGGGCTTGCACCTGCTCGTCCAGCGTGGCGCGCCCGGCCAGGGCGTCGGCCACTTCGCGGAAGGCGGTCTGGATCGCTTTTTCGTACTGCGCCACGGCGATGTCGCGGCCCACGTTGCTGGAGTCCAGATTGGCCTGGTTGCGGCCGGCGTCAAAGATCGGCAACAGCGCCTGCGGCGCCAGTGTCCAGCCCCAGGAGCCGTTCTTGAACAGGCCGGAGAGCTCGCTGCTGGCGCTGCCGGCGCTGGCGGTCAGCGAGATGCGCGGGAAGAACGCTGCGCGTGCCGCTCCAATGCTGGCATTGGCCGCGATCAGTTGTTGCTCGGCCTGGCGGATGTCCGGGCGGCGCGTCAGCAGGTCGGACGGCAGGCCGGCCGGCACGTCGCGGAAAGCTGGTGCAGTGGCCGAGGTGGTCAGCAGCGTGTCGGGCAGCGGCTGCCCGACCAGCAGCGTGAGCGCGTTCACGTCCAGCGCGCGCAGACGCCGCTGTTGGGCCAGGGTGGCGCGCGCTTGCGCCGTCAGCGATTCGGCCTGGCGGAAGTCCAGCGCCGAGGCGGCGCCATTGTCCAGGCGCAGCTTGGTCAGGCGCAGCGAGTCGTCGCGCGTGACCAAGGTGCGTTGCGTCAGGGCCAGCAATTCGTCGTTGGTCTGCAGGCTCAGCCAGGTGTTGGCCACGGCGGCGATCAGACTGGTTTGCGCCGCCTTGCGTGCCTCATCAGAAGCCAGGTACTGTGCGAGTGCCGACTCCTTCAGGCTGGCGACGCGACCAAAAAAGTCGATCTCCCACGACGCCATCGCGAGGCCTGCGGTATAGACGCTGCTGATGCCACCGCTGCCGTCGGTACTGGGCTGACGCAGGCCGGTGGCCGCCAGGTTCAGGGTGGGGAACTGATCAGCGCGGCGGATCTGGTAGGCCGCGCGCACCTGCTCCATATTGAGCACCGCCACGCGCAGGTCGCGGTTGTTCGCCAGCGCCAGGCGGATCAGCTCGCGCAAGGGCGCGTCGCCGACGAAGTCCTGCCACGCCAGATCGGCGGCCGGCCTGTCGGCCTGGTTCGTCGTAGCGGTCGAGGCATCGGGCCACTGGGCGGCCACGGGCGCGGCCGGGCGCTCGTAGGTCGGCATCATCGAGCAGCCCGCCAGGGTGAGGGCGCAAGTGAGCGTGGCCAGTTTCAGGGCCTTGGTAGAAAGCAACATCGGCATCAGTTCTATAGACATGGTTTTATTCATGGGAATGCACCCCCATGTGTTCGGCTTGTTCGGCATGCAGTTTCTGCTGACGCGCGCTGTCTTTGAACAGACTGCGCACCACCACAAAAAAGATCGGTACAAACACCACCGCCAGCGAGGTGCCGGTCAGAATGCCGCCGATCACGCCGGTGCCAATGGCACGTTGGCTGGCTGAACCGGCGCCGCTGGAAATGGCCAGCGGCAGCACACCCAGTGTGAAGGCCAGCGAGGTCATCAGAATCGGGCGAAAGCGCAGGTGGGCGGCCTCTAACGCCGAGGCAATCACGCTCTTGCCCTGGGCTTGCAGATCCTTGGCAAATTCGATGATCAGAATCGCGTTTTTCGCCGACAGACCAATGATGGTGATCAGGCCGACCTGAAAGTAGACGTCGTTGGCATAAACGCGTAAGAGCGTCGCCACAATCACGCCCAATACGCCCAGCGGCACCACCAAAATCACAGACAGCGGAATGGACCAGCTTTCATACAGGGCGGCCAGACACAAGAATACCGAGAGGATGGCAAAACCATACAGGATCATGGCCTGCGAGCCCGCAAGTTTTTCTTCACGCGAGGTGCCGGTCCACTCAAAGCCAAAGCCGGGCGGCAATTGGCTCGCCAGCTGTTCCATCTCGACCAATGCGGCACCGGTGCTGTAGCCAGGCGCGGCGCTGCCACCGATGCGCATGGCCGGGTAGCCGTTGTAGCGCACGGTTTGCATGGCTCCGGTCACCCAGCGTGTGCTGGCAAAGGCTGATAGCGGCACCATTTGGCCCTTGTTGCCCTGCACATTGAGCTTGAGCAAGTCGTCGGGCTGCATGCGGGCCGGTGCATCGGCTTGCACCATCACCCGCTGCAGTCGGCCCGCGTTGGGAAAGTCGTTGGCATACGCTGAGCCCAGCGCGGTTGAAATCACGCCGTTGATGGCATCAAAGCTCACGCCCAGGGCGCTGGCTTTGTCGCGGTCAATGTCCAGCTGCAGTTGCGGCGCGTCTTCCAGGCCGTCGGGGCGAACCTGGGTGAGCACTTTGCTTTTCGATGCCAACCCCAGCAACTGGTTGCGCGCCCCCAGCAGGGCCTCGTGGCCCAGACCGGCGCGGTCTTGCAACCGGAAACTAAAGCCTGATGACGACCCCAGTTCGGGAATGGGCGGCGGGCTCAAGGGGAAGATGAACGCATCGCGTATGCCAGACAAAGCGCCAAATGCGCGTCCAGCCAAGGCTTGCGCCGAGTTGCCAGCCCCCTTGCGTTCAGACCAGTCTTTCAGCGTGACAAACGCCAGTGCAGCGTTCTGGCCCTGGCCCGAGAAGCTGAAACCCAGCACACTGACCATGCCTTGCACCTCGGGTTGTTTGAGCACGAAGCCTTCAACCTGTTGCATGACCGCCAGCGTGCGTTCTTGCGTGGCGCCGGGTGGCAACTGCACGTTCACCAGCATGGTGCCCTGGTCTTCGTTGGGCAAAAACGAGGTCGGCAGGCGCTGGTACATCAGCGCCGCGCCGGCCAGGATGGCTAGGTAAATCACCAAATAACGCGCAGCATGGGGCAGTATCCGGGCCACCCCCTGTTCGTAACCCTTGGCCGTTCTGGAAAACCCCCGGTTGAACCAGCCAAAAAAGCCGGTCTTGGCGTGGTGATGCCCGGCCTCAACAGGTTTCAGCAGCGTGGCGCACAGGGCAGGGGTCAAGGAGAGCGCTAAAAATGCCGAGAATGCAATCGATACGCCCATCACCGCGGCAAACTGGCGGTAAATGTTGCCAATGGAGCCACTGAAGAATGCCAACGGCACAAACACGGAGATCAGCACCACGGTGACACCGATGATGGCCCCGGAAATCTGTCCCATCGCCTTGCGCGTGGCCAGCACCGGCGGCAGGCCTTCTTCGCTCATGATGCGCTCGACGTTTTCCACCACCACAATCGCGTCGTCCACCACAATGCCAATCACCAGCACCATGGCAAACATGGTCAGCACGTTGATGGAGAAACCCATCGCCAGCAAGGTGGCAAAGGTGCCCAGCAGCGCCACCGGCACCACCAGCGTGGGGATGAGGGTGTAGCGCCAGTCTTGCAAAAACAAAAACATCACCAGAAACACCAATACGATGGCTTCCAGCAAGGTCTCGGCCACCTGGCGCAGCGAGGTTTCAATGAAGCGCGAACTGTCGTAGGGAATGGCCCAGGTCACGCCCTTGGGGAAGAATTTTTCCAGCTCGTGCATGCGGGTACGCACCGCTTTGGCCGTGGCCAGCGCATTGCCACTGGGCGAGAGCTGCACACCGATGCCGGTGGAGGGCTTGCCGTTGAGCCGCGCCGACGTGGCATAGGCCTGGGCGCCGAGCTCAATGCGTGCTACATCTTTCAAGCGCACGCTTGATCCGTCAGTGTTGGCGCGCAGCACCACATTGCCAAACTGTGCCACGCTGCTGAGCTGGCCGCTCACCACCACGGTGGCGGCAATGCCTTGGCCCGCCACATTGGGCAAGCTGCCAATTTCACCGGCTGAAACCTGGGCGTTTTGGGCGCGAATGGCGGCGGTGACATCGTTGGCCGACAGGTTATAACCCTGCAGCTTGGCCGGGTCGATCCAGATGCGCATGGCGCGTTCGGTGCCAAACAGTTGAGCCTGACCGACACCATTGATGCGTTGCAATTCGGGCAAGACGCTGCGCGAGGCGTAGTCGCCCAAGGCGACTGGGTCCATCGCCGGGTCATCGGACGAGAGGATGGTAAACAGCAGGAAGTTGCTGCGCGACTTGTCGACCCGCACGCCCTGCTGCGTGACGGCTGCGGGCAGGCGCGGTGAGGCGCGGCTCAGGCGGTTTTGTACATCCACTTGGGCCAAGTCGGGGTTGGTGCCAGGCTGAAAACTCAGCGTGATTGATCCGGTGCCGTTGGCCTGCGCCACCGATTCCATGTAAAGCAGGCCGGGCGAGCCGTTCATCTCTTGCTCGACGATGGACAACACGCTGTCTTCCAGTGTTTGGGCCGATGCCCCTGGGTAGCTGGCCGAGATCACGATGGAGGGCGGCGCCACCGGTGGGTACTGGGCAATGGGCAACTGGGTGATGGCGACCGAGCCCATCACGATGATGAACAATGCAATGACCCACGCAAAGATGGGCCGATCAATAAAAAACTTGGCCATAAAAGAGGCTCCTTAGCGCGCGGCGCTTGATGTGGCGCTGGCGGCAGCGCTGGCCGGGGCCGGCGCTGCTGGAGCGGATGCTGCGCTGGCGGCAGCGGGCGCGCTGCTTGCTTTGGCGGGCACGCTACCTGGCGCATGCCACGGTACGGGCTTCACGGGTGCGTCACCACGCAGTTTTTGGAAGCCGTCCACCATGACCTGCTCACCGGTTTTGAGCCCATCCAGAATCACCCATTGGCCATTTTGCTGCCCGCCGACCTTCACCGGGCGCGGTGCGACCTTGCCGTCGGCACCGACCACCATGACCGAGTCGCCCTGCGGCGAGCGCGTCACCGCCTGTTGCGGCAGTGTGATGGCGTTGCTGGCCTGCGCCTGCTCCAGCCGCACGCGTACATACAAGCCGGGCAGTAGGGCGCCGCCGGGGTTGGGCACCTCGGCGCGCAGCGTGATCTGGCCGGTGGTGGCGTCCACCGTCAGGTCGGAGAACAAGAGCTTGCCGGCGCGCGCGTATTCGCTGCCGTCTTCCAGCAGCACGCGCACGCTAGCCGCATTGCTGCCGGCCGCGCGCTTGAGCTTGCCGTCCGCCAGGGCTTGGCGCAGCTTCATCACGTCGTTTGCTGACTGGGTGAAGTTCACGTACATCGGGTTGATCTGCTGGATCACCGCGAGCGGCGTCGCTTCGCCCTGGCCCACCAGTGCGCCTTCGGTCACCAGCGAGCGGCCGATGCGGCCCGCGATCGGGGCGGTAACGGCAGCGTAGTTCAGGTTGATGCGTGCCGTCTGCACCGCGGCTTTGCCGATAGCGACGTCGGCCTCAGCCTGTTTGCTTGCCGCCTGCGCGGTCACGTACTCCTGCTGGCTGATGGCTTTGGCTTCGACCAGGGGTTTGTAGCGCTCGGCTTGCGCACTGGCCTGCGTCAAGTTGGCCTCGGCCCTGGCCAGGCTGCCCTGAGCGCTGGCAAAAGCGGCCTGGTAGGGGCTGGCATCAATTTCGAACAAAGCCTGACCGGCTTTCACGTCGCTGCCCTCAACAAACAGCCGCTTTTGCAGAATGCCGGCGGCCCGTGCCCGCACCTGGGCCACGCGCGATGCCTCCAGTCGGCCGGGCAGCTCGGTGATCAAACCAACGTCGCCCGGGGTGACTGTGATCACGCCCACCTCGGCGGGCGGCATGCCGCCCGCGGGGCCCGCCGGTGCGGTACTGCTTTGGCCGCAGCCCGCCAGCAGGGCCGCAAGACTGAGAGAGGTCAAGGCAAGGTGGCCGCGCAATGGCGACCGGTGGGGGATGGGGGCGGCGATGGAAAGCCGGGCGCGTGGTAAGGACATGGTGCACTTCCTGAAAGAAGGGGAATTTTGGTTTTTTTGCTGCATGGTATTAAAAACCAGCAGGTTTCTCAAAGTATACATACAATCATGGATGTATGTTGCCTGCATTTCATTTTTACAACGTTATTTGAAAGAAGTCCGTCATGGCTCGCTGTACCAAGGAAGAAGCCCTCGCCACCCGCAACCGCTTGCTGGATGCGGCGGAGCATGTGTTTGCCGAAAAGGGCGTTTCCCGCACCTCCTTGCATGACATCGCAGAAGCCGCTGGCGTGAGCCGGGGAGCGATTTACTGGCATTTCAAAAACAAGGCGGATTTGTTCAACGCCATGATGGAGCGCACCACCTTGCCTTTGGAAGATGCCTTGCACCAAATTGGGGATGATCCCGAGTTGGACCCGCTGCATGAGTTGCAGCGCGCGATTCTGGACACCATGCGAAAAATTGCCTCGGACGAACGCACCCGTCGTGTTTTTGAGGTGGCCACGCTCAAGGTGGAGTACGTTGATGAACTGCTGGCCGTCAAGGCGCGCCATCTCCAATGCTATGTTGACGGGGTCGGCCAGATGGAGCGTAGCCTGCGGGAGGCCGCTTTGCGTCGGGGGGCGCCCTTGCGGGTGTCGCTTTCGATGGCGGCGCAGGGTTTGCACGCGCTGGTGGTGGGACTTATCCATAGCTGGTTGCTGGCGCCGGAAGCCTTTGAACTGGTCGGCGTTGCTGAAATGGCGCTGGGCGTGTATCTGGCCGGTTTGGGGCTGGCACCGGAGCCTGGGCAGCAGGCAGCCCCGGCCCAGTAGATCCATCACACCGGCGGCCATGGTGTCTTTCACGTGGCTGGTGTCACTGTCGTTGCTGAACATGACGCTGGGGCGGCGCGTGTCACGCGTGGTCATCCCCTAAACTCCGCCTCTATGGCAAAAAACTTGCAGGTATTGGGCATTGAGTCCTCGTGTGATGAAACGGGCGTGGCGCTGGTGGAGGTGCGGGGCAGCGCATTGCCGGTGCTCCTGGCCGATGCCTTGTACAGCCAGATCGAGATGCACCAGGCCTATGGTGGCGTGGTGCCCGAGCTGGCCAGTCGCGACCACATTCGCCGCGTGCTGCCGCTGACGGAGCAGGTGCTTGCGGCATCCGGTCGAACCTTGGCAGACATTGATGTGGTGGCGTTTACCCGCGGCCCGGGTCTGGCCGGGGCCTTGCTGGTGGGCGCGGGGGTGGCGTGCGCACTGGGCGCGGCCTTGGGTAAACCGGTGTTGGGTGTGCATCACCTGGAAGGGCATTTGCTGTCACCATTCTTGAGTGCTGATCCGCCCGAATTCCCCTTCGTGGCGCTGCTGGTGTCGGGCGGCCACACGCAGTTGATGCGGGTGGATGGGGTCGGGCGTTACGAATTGCTGGGCGAGACGATTGATGATGCTGCCGGCGAGGCGTTTGACAAGTCAGCCAAGCTGCTGGGGCTGGCTTATCCGGGGGGGCCGGCACTGTCAAGGCTGGCCGAGCAGGGTGATGCCACGGCGTTCAAGTTGCCGCGTCCCTTGCTGAAAAGCGGCAATCTTGATTTTTCATTTGCCGGCTTGAAAACGGCGGTGATGGTGCAGGCCAAAAAGCTCGCTGCTGCGCAAGACGGCCGGGTCGAGGCCTTGCCGGTGCAGGTACTGGCTGACCTGGCGGCCTCAACCCAGGCCGCCATTGTCGAAGTGCTGGTGAAGAAGTCGCTGACGGCTTTGAGTCAAACCAATCTCAAACGTCTGGTGGTGGCCGGCGGTGTGGGCGCAAACCGCTGCTTGCGCGCGCAGCTCAATACGGAATGTGCCAAGCGCGGGGTGCGGGTGCATTACCCGGAACTGCATCTGTGTACCGACAACGGCGCCATGATTGCCATGGCGGCTGCCATGCGCCTGCAGTCCGGCCAGCAAGCAGCCAGTGAGGTCTATGCTTTTGACGTCAGACCGCGCTGGCCGCTGGACGATCTGACAGCGTCAGCTTGAGATTGGCTAATTTTTTATACAAAATTGGCCTCTAGCCCCCGTCTTATAAGGGTTGTACGCTATTATTAATATAGCGTTATTGAGCCGCCCAGCCGCCGTCCATATTCCACGCTACGCCGCGCACATTGTTGCCCGCCGGTGAGCAGAAGAACACTGCCAGCGCACCCAACTCTTCGGGCGTGGTGAATTGCAGCGACGGCTCTTTTTCACTCAACAAGTGTTTGATCGCCTCAGCATTGCTGATATTGCCCGCTGCTGCTCTGGCATCGACCTGCTTTTGCACCAGCGGGGTGAGCACCCAGCCGGGGCAAATGGCGTTGCAGGTGACGCCGGTGGTGGCGTTTTCCAGCGCGGTGACCTTGGTCAGGCCGACCACGCCGTGCTTGGCCGTGACGTAGGCTGATTTTTCAGCCGACGCCACCAGGCCGTGCACGGAGGCGACGTTGATGATGCGGCCCCAATTGGCCTTTTGCATCGCCGGCAGGGCCAGGCGGGTGGCATGAAAGGCGCTGCTCAGGTTGATGGCGATGATGGCGTCCCAGCGCTCCACCGGAAAGTTCTCGACCCGCGCCACATGCTGGATGCCCGCGTTGTTGACCAGAATGTCCACCCGGCCAAACTGCGCCGCTGCAAACTTCAACATGTCTTCAATTTCAGCCGGTTTGCTCATGTCGGCGCCGTGGTAAGCCACTTTGACGCCCAGCGCCGCTACTTCGGCCTTGGGGCCTTCAACGTCTCCAAAACCGTTGAGCACGATGTTGGCGCCCTGGGTGGCCAGGGCTTTGGCTAGCCCCAGACCAATACCGCTGGTGGAGCCGGTGACGAGCGCTGTTTTACCTTTTAACATGATGTTTCTCCGTGTCGGGTTGGGGTGAACTGTGGTTGAATTAGGATGTCGCTATTGTGATGGCGCACCGGGTTGAGACAACAGTCCCGCCCGTGCGCTTTGCGCCGACTTTATCAAACCCCTGACTTCCAGCATGACCCAGCCTTCTTTGAATTACGTCCTGTGCCCTGACACCTCCGGTGGACACCGCATGGCTTATTGGCAATGGGGCAACCTCGAGGCTGGCCATGTGGTGGTCTGCGTGCATGGCCTGACGCGCCAGGGGCGTGACTTTGATGTGCTGGCGCAGGCACTGTGCGAGCGGGCAGGCGACAGCTTGCGCGTGGTGTGCCCGGATGTGGCAGGCCGGGGCCAGAGCGATTGGTTGAAGGATCCGCAGGGCTACCAGATTCCCCACTACGCGGCGGACATGCTGACGCTGTTGACGGCACTCCAGCCCACCACACTGGACTGGTTGGGCACCAGCATGGGGGGCTTGATTGGCATCGTGGTGGCCGGACAGCCCGAGCTGCCGTTACCGGTGCCGGTGCGCCGCCTGGTGCTCAATGACGTCGGGCCGGTGATGGAGTGGCAGGCCTTGCAGCGCATTGGCGAGTACCTGGGTCAGACCGGCCGATTTGACTCGGTGCAGCAGGCCGCCGATGCCCTGTGGGCCGTTGCCAGCAGCTTTGGACCGCACACACCGGCACAGTGGCTGGCCTTGTCGCAGCCGATGGTCAAGCCGCTGGCCGACGGGTCGGGCGCGCTCACATTGCATTACGACCCGGCGCTGGCGCTGCCGTTTCGCGAGCTCACGCCAGAGTCTGCCGCGCAGAGCGAAGCCTTGTTGTGGCAGTTGTATGACCGGATCACAGCCCGCACCTTGCTTGTTCGCGGTGCTGTTTCAGACCTGCTCACGATGGAAACCGCGCGGGCCATGATGGCGCGCGGCCCCCAAGCGCGGCTGGTTGAGTTTGCCGGCGTGGGTCACGCCCCCACGTTCAACGCCTGCGATCAGGTGAAAGCGGTCGCCTCTTTCTTGCTGGATGAATAGCGGGTGTATTGCAGATGAAAACCCTGTCCATCGAGCCAACGGGCGCGGCATCTTTAGCGCAACCATTGCCGCAGTTGCTGACCGCCACGGCGCAGACTTTGCCCGAGCAGCCCCATGCGCTGGCGCGTGCCCGCGCTTTTGCCGAGCCGCTGCTGGCCAGCGAGACGCTCGACACTGGCGAGAACACGCTGGCCCATGCCGACGCGGTCGCGGCCATTCTCAGGATTATTGGCGGCTCTGAGGCGATGCAGGCCGCCAGTTACCTGGTTTATGCCTGCGACCACTTGAACAAACCCCAAGAGGTGATCGCCAAAGCTTTTGGTGACAACTTTGCCGCGCTGGCGGTAGAAACCACCAAGCTGGTGCGGGTGCAACGCCAGGCGCGCCAGGCGCAAGTGGCCAGTGAGCGCGCCGCCACGGGCATCCCGATGGCGCAAACAGCGGCCGCCCAGACGGAGAATGTGCGCAAGATGCTGCTCGCCTTTTCACGCGACTTGCGCGTGGTGATGCTGCGGCTGGCCTCGCGCCTGCAAACTCTGCGCTTTTTTGCCGCTGCCCGCAAAGCCGCACCGCCCGGTGTGGCGCGCGAGGCCTTGCAGGTCTTTGCGCCGCTGGCCAACCGGCTGGGCATCTGGGAAATCAAGTGGGAGATGGAAGACTTGGCGTTTCGTTTCCTGGAGCCTGACGTTTACCGCCAGGTGGCCCTCCTGCTCGATGAAAAGCGCTCCGAGCGAGAGTTGCACGTCGAGCAATTGCGGCTTCAATTGGAGTCGGACCTGAAGGCGCAGGGCATGAGCGTCACGGTGCAGGGGCGACCCAAACACATCTTTAGCATCGTCAAGAAGATGCGCGGCAAATCGCTTGCATTTGACCAGGTCCATGACATTCGGGCGTTGCGCATTGTGGTCGCAGACATCGCGGACTGCTACGCTGCTTTGAGCTGGGTCCACAGCCAGTTCACGCCGATCGCCGAAGAGTTTGACGACTACATTGCCAAACCCAAGGCCAACGGCTACCAGTCCTTGCACACGGTAGTGCGCGATGCGGCGGGGCTGCCGATCGAGATCCAGATTCGCACCCAGGCCATGCACGACCATGCCGAGCACGGCGTGGCCGCGCATTGGGCCTACAAGGAAGCAGGTGTCAAAGGCTACGCTGGCGTCTCGGCCACCAGTTCCTACGACGCCAAGATTGCCGTGCTGCGCCAGTTGCTGGCGTGGGAGCGCGATCTGTCGGGCACTTCGGCGCAGGACCTCGGTCTGGATGACCGCATTTATGTCTTGACGCCCGAGGCGGCCATTGTGGAACTGCCGCAGGGCGCCACTGCCGTCGACTTTGCCTACAGCGTGCACACCGATCTGGGGCACCGCTGCCGCGGTGCCCGAATTGATGGCGTGATGGTGCCTTTGAACACGCCGCTAAAAAATGGCCAGACGGTGGAAGTGACGGTGGCCAAAGAGGGCGGGCCGTCGCGCGACTGGCTGATGGCAGAGCAAGGCTATTTGGTGAGCCACCGGGCCCGCTCCAAAGTGCGCGCCTGGTTCAACGCCCAGGCCCTGCATGAAACCGTTGCCAAAGGCCGAGAGGCGGTCGAGAAACTGCTGCAGCGTGAGGGTAAGACGGCGCTCAAATTGCAGGACCTGGCCGCGCAGTTGGGGTTTAACTCGGCCGATGATCTGTTTGAAGTGGTGGGCAAGGACGAGTTCTCGCTGCGCAATATCGAGACCCTGCTGCACCCGCCCGAGCCGGTGCAGGCCGACGATGAGCCGCTGCTGAAAAAGCCGCGCAGCGCCAGCAACCCGGCCAAGGGTGGCTTGTTGGTGGTGGGTGTTGATTCATTGATGACGCAGCTGGCCAAGTGCTGCAAACCGGCCCCGCCTGACCCGATTTGTGGCTTTGTCACCCGCGGCAAAGGGGTCAGCGTGCACCGCGCCGATTGCTCCAACCTGCGCGAGATGATTGCCCAAAATGGCGAGCGCGTGATCGAGGTGGAATGGGGCCAGCCCCCAAGCAGTGCGAGTGGATCGGCGGGCAGCGCGGTGTACCCGGTGGACGTGGCGGTGAACGCCATTGACAGGCAGGGCTTGCTGCACGACATTTCCGAGGTTTTCACCAAAGAAAAAATGAACGTGATTGGTGTGCAGACGCAGTCCATCAAGGGCATCGCCTTGATGACGTTCACGGTCGAAGTGTCGGATGCCGGGCGGCTGCACAAGGTGCTGGGCGTGGTGGCGGAGTTGCCGGGCGTGCGCTCGGCGCGGCGGCGGTGAGGGGCGCGGTGTCGGCCCCACAACGGCCTCGCGATAATTAAACAATGAACAAACCCATTTTCATCGCTGGCCGCCAAAAATGACCCCATCTCCCTCCCACCACACCTTCCTCTGGCACGACTACGAGACCTTTGGCACCAACACCCGGCGCGCGCGTCCGGCGCAGTTTGCCGCCATTCGCACCGATGCCGAGCTCAATGTTATTGGCACCCCCCTCATGCTGTATTGCCAGCCGGCCGTTGATTTTTTGCCGGATCCGCAAGCGTGTCTGATCACCGGCATTACGCCGCAACTGTGTCTTGAAAAGGGAATTCCCGAGTACCAGTTTGCGGCGCAGATCGAGCAGGCCTTCAGTCTGCCCGGCACGGTGGGGGTGGGCTACAACACGATCCGTTTTGACGACGAGATCACGCGCTTCATGTTTTGGCGCAACCTGATCGACCCGTATGCGCGCGAGTGGCAAAACGACTGCGGCCGTTGGGACTTGCTGGACGTGGTGCGCACCGCCTATGCCTTGCGACCCGAAGGCATTGAGTGGCCGCTCAATGCCGACGGTAAACCCAGCTTCAAGCTGACCGATTTGAGCGCCGCCAATGGCTTGCTGCATGAAGCGGCCCACGATGCCTTGAGCGACGTGCGCGCCACCATCGCACTGGCGCGCTTGATCAAGACGGCGCAGCCCAAGCTGTTTGACTTCTGTTTTGGCCTGCACAAAAAAGACCGCGTCATGGCCGAGCTGGGCTTGCCCACTACCTTGACCCAGGCCCGGCCTTTTCTGCATATCTCGGGCATGTTTGCGCCCGAACGCGGCTGCCTGGCGCTGATGTGGCCGCTGGCCATGCACCCGGCTAACAAAAACGAGTTGCTGGCCTGGGATCTGGCGTTTGACCCGCGCGAGCTGGTGCAGATGAACGCCGAGCAGATTCGCCTGCGCCTGTTCACCAAAACGGCGGATTTGCCTGAGGGTGTGCAGCGCCTGCCCGTCAAGTCGATTCACCTGAACAAATCCCCGACGGTGATTGGCAACTACAAGACCTTGTCGAGCGCAATGGCGCAGCGCTGGGGTTTGAATCTGGACGTGCAACTGGCCAACGCCGCCCAAGCACAAGCCTTGCCCGACATGAGCGGCATCTGGCCGGCGGTGTTCAAGCGCCCAGTGGCCGCGACGCCGGATGTGGACGAAGACCTCTACGGTGGTTTTGTTGGCAACGCCGACCGCCGCCGCTTGAACGACTTGCGCCAGCTCAAGGCCCAGGAATTGGCCAGCGCCCGACCTGCCTTTGACGATGCGCGTCTGCCCGAACTGCTGTGGCGCTACCGGGCGCGCAATTTCCCACAAAGCCTGAGCGCCGACGAGCAGGCGCGTTGGGAAGCCCACCGCAGCGCGCATTTGTTTGACGGCGAGGGTGGCGCACTGACCATTGACCAACTGTTTGAAGAACTCGACAGGTTAGCCGAATCCGCCGATGAGCGGGGTGAGGCCATTTTGGGTGCCTTATATGACTACGCCGAGCTGATTGCGCCGCAACGGGCGTGATGTTGGCCGCCAACGCGCAGAATAATTTGCTACTAAATAGGTAGCTACTTACACAAGCAGCACGGGGGCTATAGCCCGATTTTGCATATAAAAAATAAAACTCACTGCGTGCCAAAAATCCGGTCACCGGCGTCACCCAAGCCGGGCAGGATGTAGCCGTGGCTGTTGAGCTGGCGGTCGATGGCCGCGGTGTAGATCGCCACATCCGGGTGCGCTTTACGTAGCGTGGCAATGCCTTCGGGGCAGGTCAGCAGACAGACAAATTTGATTGATTTGGGATGGAGCGCCTTGACGCGTTCAATCGCCGCCACGGCGGAGTTGCCGGTGGCGAGCATCGGGTCGACCACCACCACGTCGCGTTCCTGCATGTCTTTGGGCATCTTGAAGTAGTACTCCACGGCCTGCAGCGTCTTGGGGTCGCGGTACAGGCCAATGTGGCCGACGCGGGCGCCCGGCACCACGCTGAGCATGCCGTCCAGAATGCCGGTGCCCGCGCGCAGGATTGATACCAGCACCAGTTTTTTGCCGTCGATGACTTTGGCGCTCATGGTTTCCAGCGGGGTCTCAATTTCTACCTCTTGCATCGGCATGTCGCGCGTCACTTCATAAGCCATCAGCATGCTGATTTCGTTGAGCAGGGTGCGAAAACTGTTGGTGCTCGCTTCCTTTTTGCGCATCAGCGTCAGTTTGTGCTGCACCAGCGGGTGGTTGATGATGTGAACTTGAGGGTCGGTGTTGGGGCTGTTCATGGGGGTAATCTTTTCACTCCTTGGTTACTGGGTTGCGGTTGACAGGATTTCAGGATGGCCATTGTGCGCGCGTGGCAACTAGCGTTTGCCGCCAAAAATGCCGCCCAGCACGCCGCGGATGATCTGGCGACCGACTTCGCGGCCGACCGAGCTGGCGGCACTGCGGATGAGTTGTTCGCCGGCCGAGGTGCGCGTGCGGCGCACGCCACCGCCAAAAATGGAGCCCAGGCTGTCAAGCAGACCACCGCTGGCCGGTGCCGCTGCCGCGCTGTCATTGCGCGCTTCGGCCGGCGCCCTGGCCCGGCCATTGCTTCGTGGCTCGGTGTCGCGGGTGGCTGCGCTGGACGCGCCGGTCGAACTGGCGGCTGCGTCCAGTCGTGACTCGGTGCGGCCCTTGATTTTTTCGAACGCTGATTCACGGTCCAGCTTTTTTTCGTAAACCCCGGCGACGATGGAGTCTGCCAACAGGGCTTTACGCTGTTGGGGAGATATCGGCCCAATCTGGCTGGCAGGCTGGCAGGCTGGCAGGCTGGCAGGCTGGCAGGCTGGCAGGCGGCAGCACGTAGACCCGCTGTGTGACGCCGGGGCGACCTTTCTCGTCCAGGAAACTCACCAGCGCTTCGCCCACGGCCAGCTCGGTAATGGCCGCGCCGATGTCCAGCGTCGGGTTGGGGCGCATGGTGTCGGCGGCCGATTTGACGGCTTTCTGGTCCCGCGGCGTGAAGGCGCGCAAGGCATGCTGCACGCGGTTGCCCAATTGGGCCAGCACCGAGTCCGGGATGTCCAGCGGGTTTTGCGTCACAAAAAACACGCCCACGCCTTTGGAGCGCACGAGGCGCACCACCAGTTCAATGCGCTCGATCAACACTTTGGGTGCGTCAGCGAACAGCAAATGCGCTTCGTCAAAGAAAAAAACGATCTTGGGCTGTTCCAGGTCGCCTACTTCGGGCAGGTTTTCGAACAGCTCGCTCAGCAGCCACAGCAAAAACGTGGCGTACAGGCGCGGTGCGCTCATCAGTTTGTCGGCGGCCAGTATGTTGACCCTACCGCGCCCGTTGGCATCGGTTTGCAGAAAGTCGTCGATGTTGAGCATCGGCTCGCCAAAAAACTGGTCGCCGCCCTGGGCTTCGATTTGCATCAGCCCGCGCTGAATGGCGGCAATGCTGGCGGCGCTGATGTTGCCGTATTCGGTGGTGAACTGGGACGCGTTGTCGCCCACCAGTTGACACATGGCGCGCAGGTCTTTCATGTCCAGCAGCAGCAGGCCGTCGTCGTCGGCGATCTTGAACACCAGTTGCAGCACGCCGGCCTGGGTCTCGTTGAGGTTGAGCATGCGCCCCAGCAACAGCGGGCCCAAATCGCTGACGGTGGCGCGCACTGGGTGGCCCTGTTCGCCGAACACGTCCCACAGTGTGGTCGGAAATGCTGCGAATTCAGGAGCGGGTAGCGCACGTTCCGTAATGACTTTGGCCAGTTTTGACCCCAAAGCGCCGACTTGGGAAAGGCCGGTCAGATCGCCCTTGACGTCGGCCATGAACACCGGCACGCCGATGCGCGAGAAGCCTTCGGCCATGGTTTGCAGCGTGATGGTCTTGCCGGTGCCGGTGGCGCCGGTGATGAGTCAGTGTCGGTTGGCTTTGTCAGGGCGCAGAAAGCATTCGGTGTTGCCATGTTGTGCAATCAGAATCGGATCAGACATAAGATTCCCAAAAAGTACAATTGAACCAACAGCGTAACGAACTTTTGAAGGATTCCCCGTGGCAGGACACAGTAAATGGGCCAATATTCAGCACCGTAAAGGTCGTCAAGACGAGAAGCGGGGCAAGGTCTGGACCCGCATCATCCGGGAAATCACGGTGGCAGCGCGCGCCGGTGGCGGCGATCTGGGCACCAACCCGCGTCTGCGACTGGCTGTGGAGCGCGCCAAGGCCGCCAACATGCCCGCTGACCGCATCAAGTACAACATTGACAAGGCCAGCGGCACGCTCGAAGGGGTGCAATACGAGGAGATTCGCTACGAAGGCTACGGCATCGGCGGTGCGGCGATCCTGGTGGACACCATGACCGACAACAAGGTGCGCACAGTGGCTGAAGTGCGCCACGCTTTTGCCAAATTTGGCGGCAACATGGGAGCGGAAGGCTCGGTGGCGTTCCAGTTCAAACACTGCGGCCAGTTGATTTTTGCACCCGGCACCAATGAAGACAAGGTGATGGAAGTCGCGTTGGAGGCGGGCGCCGAAGACGTGATCACCGATGACGATGGCGCCATCGAGGTGCTGACCGCTTACCCGGATTTTGAGGCCGTCAAGAATGCCCTTGAAGCCGCAGGCTTGAAGCCCGAGATGGCCGATGTGACCATGCGCGCCGAGAACCCGATTGAACTCACCGGCGACGATGCGGCGCGGATGCAGAAATTGCTCGATGCGCTGGAAGACCTGGACGACGTGCAAGAGATTTATCACAACGCAGAGATTGACGCCGAAGCCCTATGAATATTCTCGTGATTGGCGGTGGTGGCCGTGAACATGCCATGGCCTGGAAGCTGGCGCAGTCGCCCAAGGCGCAGAAGGTGTTTGTCGCGCCGGGCAACGCGGGGACTGCGCTGGACAAACGCATTGAGAACATCAATATCACCGACTTGCAGCAGCTGCGGGTCTGGGCTCTTGATAACAAGATCGCGCTGACGGTGGTCGGACCCGAGGTGCCGCTGGCCGCCGGGGTGGTTGATGAGTTTCGCAAGCACGGTCTGCGCGTGTTTGGGCCGACCCAGGCTGCTGCCCAACTGGAGAGTTCCAAGGCCTTTTCCAAAACCTTCATGAAGCGCCACGGCATCCCGACGGCTGAGTACGAGACCTTTGTTGACCCGGTGGCTGCGCATGCCTACCTGGAGCAAAAGGGCGCGCCCATCGTCGTCAAGGCCGACGGCCTGGCCGCTGGCAAGGGTGTGGTCGTGGCTTTGAGTCTGGCCGAGGCGCACGCAGCGGTCGACTTCATGCTGGCAGACAGCACACCGGGTGTCACCCACAGCCCGGGTGCGGACGGTCCATCCGTACCGCGGGTCGTCATCGAGGAATTTTTGGTCGGCGAAGAAGCCAGTTTCATTGTGATGGTGGACGGCAAAAATGTGCTGGCGCTGGCCACCAGCCAGGACCACAAGCGCTTGTTGGATGGTGATCTGGGGCCCAATACCGGTGGCATGGGTGCCTATTCACCGGCGCCGGTGGTGACGCCCGATGTGCACGCCCGCACCATGCGTGAAATCATCTTGCCGACCATCCGTGGCATGGAAAAAGATGGCATTCCGTATACCGGTTTTTTGTACGCCGGCTTGATGATCAACGCCGAAGGCCACCCGAAGACGCTCGAATTCAACTGCCGCATGGGCGACCCCGAAACCCAGCCGATTTTGATGCGCCTCAAGTCTGATCTGGTGGAGGTGATGCTGGCCGCCACCGAGCCGGGTCCGCACGGCAAGCTCGACCAGATTGAGCTGCAGTGGGATCGTCGCACGGCGCTGGGCGTGGTGCTGGCGGCGCAGGGTTACCCGCTGCAGCCGCGCAAAGGCGATGTTATTGCCGGCCTGCCCAAGGAAACCGAAGATGCGCTTGTGTTTCATGCCGGCACCGCGATGCAGGGTGATGACGTGGTGACCGCCGGTGGCCGGGTCTTGTGTGTGACGGTGCTGGCGGACAACGTGCGCCAGGCCCAAGCCCGCGCCTACGAAGTGGCGCTGGGGATTCACTTTGAGGGCATGCAGTACCGCAAGGACATCGGTCACCGCGCAGTCAAGGGAGCGGCGGCGTGAGCGCAGTGGCAGTGGGCAGCGCGCACACCGAAGCGGTCAGCAGTTATCTGCAAGGTTTGCAGGCGCGCATTACCGCGGCGATTGCGGACATCGACGGCACGGCGTTTTTGACCGATGCGTGGCAAAAGCCAGCGGGCGAGTTGTTGCAAGGCAAGGGTGTCACGCAGATTCTGGAAGGGGGTCCGGTTTTCGAGCGGGCCGGTTGTGGCTTCTCCAAAGTGAGCGGCCCCAAGCTGCCGCCGTCGGCTACACAGCATCGCCCCGAGCTGGCGGGTGCGCCGTTCGACGCGATGGGCGTGTCGCTGGTTTTTCATCCGCGCAACCCTTTTGTGCCCACCGTGCATATGAACGTGCGCATGCTGGCGGCAAAAGCGGCTGACGGCACGCAGGTGTGCTGGTTTGGCGGCGGCATGGACTTGACGCCGTATTACGGTTTTGAGGAAGATGCCGTGCATTTCCACAGCACGTGCAAAGCCACGTTGGCGCCGTTTGGTGACGACAAATACCCGCGCTTCAAGACCTGGTGTGATGACTACTTCTACCTGAAGCACCGCGCCGAGCCGCGCGGCGTGGGGGGCATCTTCTTTGATGATTTTTCCGAGCTGGGGTTTGAGGGCAGTCTGGCCATGATGCAGGCAGTCGGCGATTCGTTTTTGAATGCCTACTTGCCCATTGTCGAACGCCGTAAAAACAGGACCTATGGTGAGCGCGAGCGCGAATTTCAGCTTTATCGGCGCGGTCGCTATGTCGAGTTCAACCTGGTGTGGGACCGTGGCACGCACTTTGGCCTGCAGTCGGGCGGGCGCACTGAATCCATTTTGCTGTCGATGCCGCCGCTGGCGAGCTGGTCGTATCAGAACGCGCCCGCAGCGGGTTCGCCGGAGGCAGAGTTGTACACCCGCTTTCTGGTGCGCCGGGATTGGGTTTGAGGTGAGGCGCATCGGTGTCTTTGGCGGTGCGTTTGACCCCCCGCATGTGGCCCATGTGGCGCTGGTCAAGGCGGCACTGGCCGAGTTGCAACTTGATGAGCTGCGTGTGCTCCCGACCGGCGAAGCCTGGCACAAGACGCGGGCTCTGAGCCCAGCGCCGCACCGCCTGGCCATGGCGCAACTGGCATTTGCTGAGCTGCCCCACGTGGTGGTCGATCCGCGAGAAATCCAGCGCGTCGGCCCGAGCTACACAGCGGATACTTTGCGTGAGTTCAAGGCGCTGTGGCCGACGGCCGAGTTCTTTTTGATTCTGGGCGAAGACCAGGCGCAAGCGTTGCCAAGTTGGCATGACTGGCAGGAGATTCTGCAACTTGCTATAATTTGCGTAGCTGCTCGCGCTTGTTCGACGGGGGCTAGAGCCAAATTTGATCTGGAAATTACGCATAAATCGAGATTCCGGCGACTCCTCATGCCCGCCTTGAATGTCAGCGCGACCGACATTCGGGCCCGAATTGCTGCACATCTAAGCGTTGCCGATATGGTTTTTGAGCCTGTTGCACGTTATATTGCCCACCACCACCTTTACCAGACTGCTTGATGACTACCACTACCTCCCCCACCATCGTCAAAAAAGACATCCAGAAACTCCAGCGCGCCATTGTTGATGGCCTCGAAGACGTCAAAGCCCAGGATATTGTGGTGTTTGATACCGAGCACTTGTCCGCCTTGTTTGAGCGGGTCATCATTGCCTCGGGCACGTCGAACCGGCAGACCAAGGCGCTAGCCGCCAGCGTGCGCGATGCGGTGCGGGATGCTGGTTTTGCCAAGCCGCGCATGGAAGGCGAGACCAATGGCGAGTGGATCATTGTGGATTGCGGCCAGGCTGTGGTGCATATCATGCAGCCCAATTTTCGGCAGTACTACAACCTGGAAGAATTGTGGGGCGACAAGCCGGTGCGACTCAAGTTTGGCGCGGTCAAGCCAGTTGCGAAAGAAGCGGCTAAACCGTCCAAACCGGCTAAGGAAGTCAAGGCCGCGGCCAAGCCCTTGGCTGATATCAGGCGCTCCAACGCTGCCAAAAAGGGCGTAGCGGAGGCTTTCCCATCCAAAGCGCAGGTGCAAAAGGCGGCGCTGGCGGCCAAGTCGGCAGCGGCAAAAGTACCGGCTAAAAAAGTAGCTACCAAAAAGGCGCCAGCCAAAGTGAGCGCTGAGGTGATCACTCCGAGAGCCGCTCCCAAACCCGCTGCCAAGGCGGTGGCGAAGGTGGCTCTGAAGAAGGTCATCGTCAACGATCCGGCCAAAAAAGTGGCTGCGAAGAAGGTGGTGGCCAAAGCCGTAGTCGCCAAAAAAGCACCCGCCAAGAAGACGGCTGTGCGCAAAGCCTGACGGATTCTTGTGCGGTTGGTGATTGTTGCGGTCGGCCAAAGGGTGCCGGACTGGGCGCAAACAGCGTGGGACGATTACGCCAAACGCTTTCCCTACGAGCTCAAAGTTGAACTCAAAGCCGTCAAGACTGAGCCGCGTGGCTCCAAGACGGTCGAGGCCTTGGTCGCGGCAGAGCGGGGGCGCATTGAGGCGGCATTGCCCAAAGGCTGCCGTATCGTGGCGCTGGACGAACGCGGCACCCCTTTGACCACCTTGGCTCTGGCCGCCAAGCTGCAAAAATGGCAGTTGGAAAGCGACGACGTGGCGCTGGTCATAGGCGGGCCCGATGGGCTTGACCCGGCGTTCAAACAGGCAGCGCATGAGCGCATTCGCCTGTCCGACTTGACGCTGCCGCACGCTATGGTCCGGGTGCTGCTGATTGAGCAGCTGTACCGCGCCTGGTCGATCAATGCCAACCATCCCTATCATCGTGAGTGATATTTCAAGGTCTTTGCCGTGAGTAGTTTCAGTGAGTAAGTTCATTTACCTCGCCTCGCAAAGCCCACGGCGCAGCCAGTTGCTGGCGCTGCTGGGCGTGCGCCATGAGCTGCTATTGCCTGATGCCGATGAAGACGCCGAAGCGCTGGAAGCCGTGTTACCCAACGAG
>Ga0209913_1000719_pt1 | contig 24740 bp, 23 predicted proteins | sample PersoiDNA2013203_FD_185805 | JGI IMG/M metagenome (GOLD analysis project Ga0209913, IMG submission 185805) | Permafrost soil microbial communities from the Arctic, to analyse light accelerated degradation of dissolved organic matter (DOM) -... | ecosystem: Environmental > Terrestrial > Soil >... | reverse complement strand
CTGATCATCGGTAGTGTGTTGTTTGGCATCGGATGGGGCATTGCCGGCATCTGTCCGGGACCGGCATTGGTACTGTTGGGTGCGGGGCAAAGCAAAGGAATGTTGTTTTTGGTCGCCATGCTGGCAGGGATGGGAATTTTCTGGATTTTGGAGAGAAAAGCAGGGAGTAAAACATGAGTAAGCTCTACATCGAAGGCCTGTTTGATCCGGCCACCAGTACCGTCAGCTACATCGTCATGGACCAGACCAGCCGACGCTGTGCATTGATCGACAGCGTTCTGGATTACGACCCGAAGTCGGGGCGTACCTCCACCCTCAGCGCCGACCTGTTGATCGAACGAGTCCAGGCACTAAGCGCTGGCGTCGACTGGATTCTGGAAACCCATGCCCATGCCGACCATCTTTCGGCGGCGCCCTACCTCAAGGAAAAATTGGGCGGTCGCATCGCCATCGGCGAACATATCTGTCAGGTGCAGGCGGTGTTCGGTAAATTGTTTCATGCCGGAAGCGCTTTTTCCCTGGATGGCAGTCAGTTTGATCACCTCTTCAAGGATGGCGAAAGCTTTTGCATTGGCCAGTTGCAAGCGCGCGTGATGCACACGCCCGGGCATACGCCGGCTTGTCTGACCTATGTCGTGCAAGAAGGCGACGAGATCGCCGCCTTCGTCGGCGATACGCTGTTCATGCCCGATTACGGTACCGCCCGCTGTGACTTTCCCGGCGGCGATCCGCGCACGCTGTTTCGCTCCATCCAGCAACTCCTGAAGCTGCCTGCGCATACCAGGCTGTATATGTGTCACGACTATCTCCCCAATGGCCGCGCACTGCAATTCGTGACGACGGTGGCCGAGGAGCGCAGCAGCAATATCCACGTCCACGACGGCATCGGCGAGGATGAGTTTGTCGCCATGCGCAGCGCACGCGACGCCAGCCTGGATATGCCCGTCTTGATTTTGCCTGCCGTACAAATCAATATGCGCGCCGGTCAGTTGCCGCCGGCCGAGAGCAATGGCATTCGTTATCTGAAGATTCCGCTCAACACGGTCTAGGAGCCAGTTAGCATTTCTTCTCAAACCGGAGCCGCCCCTAAAGCTTTTTAGACCTGCTGATCCGTGGCGATGGCAAGAACCTCAAGATAAACGAGCCTGACTGCTTCCGAATAGCTCAGACCTTCTTGCGCTATCAATTTTTCGGCGATCAGCGCGTTTGCCTTGCGGCGATCGCCGTCGCAAATATCTTCGATGAATTGTTCCTGGCATTGCAACACCGACATGGGTGCAATCTGTTGCGTAACCGCATATTTCTTTTGCTTGCAGCATTGATGCAAAACAAGATGTTTGAGATAAGAAACAAGAGAGCACATAGATTACGCAGAAGCAGACTTTGTGGATTCAACAGGGATGCAAGTCTTCGACCTGATACAAACCCATGCGACGTGCAGCAATCACTGCTTGCGTTCTATTGATCACACCCAAGGAACGGAAAATGGCAGACATATGCATTTTTACCGTGACCTCGGCGATGCCTAAGGTGAGACAGATTTCCTTGTTGGTTTGCCCTTGCATCAGCAGGGACAAAATTTCACTCTGCCGCGCCGTCAGTTGCAAAGGCGTGTCCATACTGACCAACAATTGACCAGCGGGCGTAATCCATTGCGGCGGACCAAGAGAGCCCGATAGCGCACTCTTGATGATGTCCATGATCACTTCGATCGACGTGGCTTTGGAAATGAAGGCAACGGCTCCCGCACGTAGCGACAAAACCGCCTCATGTCTATCCTCCGATGCAGAAATGATGATGATGGTCAGGTCTTGATACAACTGTTTAAATCGCCTGATGGCTTCGACACCGTTCAAACCAGGCAGACCAAGATCCATGACAACCAGACGCAATGGTTGCATTACCCGTGCCGCGCCAATGGCCTCCTCAGCAGAGCGGGCAGAGCGCACTTGCATGCCCTGCGCTGCAATACAGCGAATCATATTGACCAAGGCATCGCAATACAGCGGATGGTCTTCTACAACCAGTATTGTTTCAGTCATATTGGTAGAGACAATCTTTCTAATACTATCTGACTATCATCTCTGGCCTAACAGGTGTCGTCCGATGCGTATTCTGAGATATATGTTGAGCAAAAAACACCTTCGCCATTACCCTCATCTATCCCTGACGGGATCCTGACGAGAATCTTGTGCTGCGATGGGCGAATCATAAGCTCGACTGTCGTCGCCAAAGACTCACGTGTCTGATATCAGACCAAGAACGGTTTCCATGTTGAAAGTGCGAGGCGTCGGTGATAACTGTTCATCATCACAAGCTCGATTTGATGGCAATACAGAGTCAGGCTCAAGCCATGTCGAGTACGCGGATCAGCATCACGCTAATGAGCGTGAGGGCAAGGATCGATAGCACAACCGTGAGGGTGACGCGCGGCCCAGCCTTGGCAACGGTGCGTACGTCCACACCGAGACCAAGCGCTGCCATCGAGATAATGGTGAGCACATTGGCGACGCTGCCAAGTGGCGCCAGCGCAGCAGTCGGAATGAGCTCCAGCGAGCGCGCCGCAGCCATGCCCATGAAACCGATAATGAACCACGGCAATACCTTGCGCCATTGCATCGGCTTGCGCGTGGTGACACCGGCCACGCCACAACGCATTTCCTGACGTGCGCCGATGAGCGATAGAACCAGGATCACAGGACCGAGCATCAATACCCGCACCAATTTGACCAAGGTACCCAGATGCACGCTGACAATCGAGACCGGCACGGTGGCGGCCAGAACCTGCGGCACGGCATACACCGTCAAGCCGGCCAGAGCGCCATATTGCAAATTGCTCAGACCCAGCAATGGCGCCAGGTGCGGCAACGCTAGCACGACAATCACGCCGAGCACGGCGGTGAAAGCAATCGCCGCGGCAACATCATCACTATGCGCATCGATGACCGGCGCCACAGCAGCAATGGCCGAGTTACCGCAGATCGAATTGCCGCAGGCAATCAGCAACGACATCCGATGCTGCAAGCCTAGTAATCGCCCGATGCCATAACTGACCACGATCGCCACCGCGACCACGCCCACGATGCCAAGCAGCAAGGCCGCTCCGGCCGCCTGCAAGGTCTGTGTGCTGAGCGCAGCGCCTAACAGGACGACGGCAATCTCCAGTAATACCTTGCTGCTGAAATCGATCCCCGCATGCCAGTGATCGGCGGGTCGCCACAGGCTTCTGACAGTGGTGCCAACTAGAATCGCCAGTACCAACGCCTCTAGCCAGGCATGCCCGAAATAATGTTGTTCCGCCAATTGCAAGCCATAAGCGGCAACACTGACCACCAGGCACAGCAGCACACCTGAGGCATGTTGCTTTAACCAATGCACGGCCTGGGACCTCGGTGATATGGTCTGACGCAGGTTTAGCGTTGTTGATGGCTGCAACATATTGAACTCGTCTCTCTCTGATTCGACTATGGTTCAAATTATCGCGGCCACTCATTTATTAATCCAACGCATAATATTTGTAAAATCAATCGATTATATCGATTGATTGGAAATTCAAATCAAAGCGATTCTGGTCATGCCAACTCTCCTCGCCCCGCACTTTGGGTACTCTTGGCGTAATCCAGCATTTGCATGATTTCCGCCAATGGTGGACGCGCGAACGGCATCGATTGCACCGAGGCGAAATAGATCTGGCGCTGCGGCTTGATCAAGAACATGGCCGGCTCGTTGAACAGCGCCGGCTCTTCCATCCCGGTTGAGGTTTTTCCGCGATGCGCAGACAGATACAAGCCCCATAGGCGCGCGCTTTCCTGCGTCAGTCCATAGCCGATTGGCAGTTCCTGGGAAGCAATCGTATCGGCCATCAAGCGCGCCCGTTCTTCATTGTCCATACTGACGGCGATCACCTTGACGCCACGGTCAGAAAATTCCGGCAGCAAAGCCGCCAGCGCCAACAGGTAACGACGGCAGATTGCGCAATGGGCACCGCGGTAAAAACATACCAGGGTGATCCATGCGGCGTCGTCTGCCTGTAAATCGAACATGGCGCCCGCGATGGTTGGAAGACGAAGTTCTGGTGAGGTCTGGCCGGGAATGATCATGCTCTGCTCCTGCTATGTGGAAACGGTGAGGGAAGCGATCATTGTTTCATCGTCTAGAATATGAAATGTCCAAATAGCATGATTGAAAGTCCTGAAACATGTCCAAACGCGACCGCCTTGCCGCTTTCATCGCTGCCTTTCCTCTCACTGTTTCCATCGTCGACAAGGATGCGGATATCGCAACAAATTTCTTGCTGGAAATGCCGGCTGGCGCAGAAAAATTGTCCCGCCTACGCTTTTATGCGCGCGGCACGGCCCTGACTGCATCGACAACAGGCAACACGATTGCCGCTGTCATCGACTTCGGCGGCAACACCAATCCTTTTGTCAATGCCTTGCCCGATTGCCTGGATTTTGATTTGCGCGACGATCCGGTCTTGCAGGCCTTGAGCGATGCTCTCAGCGTCGAAGCGGCAAGACAGCAATGCGGCAGCCGGGTAGTAATCGACCGACTGGTAGAAGCCATGATGTTGATTATCTTGCGCCGTACCATCGGTTTGCATGCCAATGGTTCCGGGCTCTTGGCGGGGCTGGCGCATCCGCGGCTGCACAAGGCGCTCGTGGCTGTGCATGACAGTCCGGCGCAAACCTGGGATATCGAGCGACTGGCCGCGCAAGCCGGCATGTCGCGCAGCCATTTCATTGCGCAATTCCAGGCCGTCGTCGGCAGCACACCTGCGGCCTATCTGACCGGCTGGCGGTTGGCGCTAGGCAAGCGCTGTCTACTGCGCGGCGACTCGGTCAAACAAGTGGCAGCACTGGTTGGCTTTGGCAGCGCGGCGGCTTTCTCGCGTGCGTTTGCGCGTCATTTCGGTGTCACGCCGATGGCACTGATTCCACGGCCTTAACCGCAACATCAACCTTGGTCGCCACCACCCACCGGCAGCACGGTCCCGGTGATGTAGGAAGATTCGCTGGAGGCCAGAAACAGGATCGCATGCACTTGCTCATCGATGCTGCCGTAGCGATGCATGAGGCTGCTGGCGACGGTTTGATCGACGATACCCTGATACCACTGCTGCTCTTGCACGCTAAGCTCCTCCGCGTTGCGCGGAATGCGACGCGGCGGCGCTTCGGTACCACCAGTGGCCACCGCGTTGATGCGAATACCGTCTTGCGCATGCTCCATCGCCAGACTGGCGGTCATCGCATTGACACCGCCTTTGGAGGCCGCATAAGGAATGCGGTAAATGCTGCGGGTGGCGATGGACGAGACGTTGACAATCACGCCTTGGCGGCGCGCGATCATGTCCGGCAGCACGGCGCGGCAACACCACATGGTGGGAAACAGTGAGCGGCGGATCTCCGATTCGATCTGTTGCGGCGTGTATTCCTGGTAAGGCTTGGCCCAGATGGTGCCGCCCACATTATTGATCAACACATCCACCCGGCCGTATGCGCTGATGGCGTCGTCATTGAGTTGCTCGGCACCGCGCCAGGTTTCCAGATCGCAGCGCACCACCGTGACCATGGCGCCCAGCGCTTGTGCTTCGGCGGCGACTTCGGTGATCAGTGCGGAACGATCGGCCAATACCAGCTGTGCACCTTCACGCGCCAATGCCAGCGCGACGCCGCGACCGATGCCCTGTGCTGCACCGGTGACGATGACCACTTGGTTGACAAAACGTTGAGCACTCATGCTGCCACCTCGCTGCTGGCCGAGAATTTCTCAAAATAAAAATGCGCTGGCGTCACGCCGCAATCCGCCAGCCAGCGCCGCACGGCATCAACCATTGGCACCGGACCGCACAGATAGAGATCGACATCGCCGTCGTTGAGCCACGCCGGTTCGACATGCTGGGTCACATAGCCTTTATGTGCGTGGTGACTCTCGGCTGCGGCGACCACGGTACGGTAACTGAACAGTGGTTCGCGCTCGGCGAACTGCGCCAGCTGTTCCAGCAACACCAGATCAACCTCATTGGTGACACCGAACACCAGCCGCACTGGCTGAGGCAAACCGCTTGCCGCCAACACCTGCAGCATCGACAGAAACGGTGCAATGCCGGTGCCGCCTGCCAGCAGCAATACGGGACGCTGTACTTCACGCAAGTAGAAGCTGCCATAAGGACCGGAGAAAGCGATGGCTTGACCAGGCTTGGCCTCTTGCGTGAGAAAGCTGCTCATGCGTCCTTGCGAGACGTTGCGCACCACAAAATCAAGACGGCGTGCGCCCGGCGCTGAGCTGAACGAGTAAGAACGGGTCAGCGTCGTACCTGGCACTTCTACATTGACGTATTGGCCTGACAAGAAATCCAGTTGATCGGCGTCGTCCAGATCGATGGAAAATCCCAGCGTCGTTGTCGACAATGGCTGCACCTGCGCCAGCGTGCCTGCATAACGCGTCACACCAGTCTTGCAAGCGCTCGAGGTGGCCGCAATCTGTACTACGCAATCGGCAACAGGGATCATCTGACAGGCCAGCACATAACGCTGCGCAGCGTCCTCCGGTGTGAGCGCATCTTCGATGTAGCTCGATGCTGGCATATCGTAGCTGCCGCTTTCACAAAAACCGCGACAGGTGCCGCAGGCACCGTCGCGGCAGTCGAGCGGAATATTGACCTTTTGGCGATAGGCGGCGTCGGCCAGTTTTTCACCTTGGTTACAGCTGATGAAGCGCGTGACCCCATCTTCGAACTGCAGGGCGATGTGATAAGTCATCGTCTGTCTCCTCTTTTTTTAATGACTGATTACAGGTGATAAATATCGATGACCTGATGGATGTAATCATTTTTCAAAACGATGTACTTATTAGTGATCAACGCTTTGTCACCGGAAAAATCAATCTCGTAGCGCATCATGCCGAAGTGACTGAAGTCGGTTTTGTAGCGATGGCTCAAGGTGTGCCAGTTAAAGCGTACGGTCACACGGTGGCCGTGCACACCTTCGATTTCCACATTGCTGATGTTGTGGCTGGTGCGGGTGTCCGGCATGGTCGCGCTGGAGCGCTCGGTCTTGATGCGAAAGACACGATCTTCCAGCCCTTGACGGGTCGGATAGTAGATCAATGAAATTTCGCGCTGCGGATCGCTGATCAGGCAATCGTCGTCGTCCCAGGACGGCATCCAGTACTGCACATCGGGGTGATAACAGGCCAGCCATTCATCCCACTGCTGCTCGTCGAGCAGGCGACTCTCGCGATAGAGAAAGCTGCAGATGTCGCTCAGTGTCGGCGCGTTCATACGGCACCTCCTTCTGCACGCACGGCGCGCTGCATGGTTTCCAGCCAGTAGCGATGCTGAATGGTGTAGAGACCTTCGTCCTCGGTTTTGACACCACTCATGATCGGCTGCAAACCAATTTCGCGTGCTGCCGCATCGGCGCCGGTGATCCAGTGGCTGGCGCCACGGCACATGTCATTCCATTCCAGCGCACTGCCCATATAACCTTGCTGACAGGCGCGAAACTCTTCCAGATCATCGGGCGTGGCCATGCCGCTGACGTTGAAGAAATCTTCATACTGGCGGATACGTTGCGCACGTGCCTGATCCGCTTCGCCCTTGGGAGCGATGCAGTAGATGGTGACTTCAGTCTTGTCGACCGAGATTGGCCGCAGCACCCGGATTTGCGAGCCGAATTGATCCATCAGGTAGACGTTGGGATACAGACATAGGTTGCGCGAACGGCCTATCATCCAGTCCGCCGTAGCGCTGCCGAAGCGTTGTGCATATTCCTCGCGGCGTGGGAAATTGGGACGATCCTGTGGGTTGGCCCATTCGGTCCACAACAGCAAGTGGCCATGTTCGAAGGCATAGAAACCGCCGCCCTGTTTGCCCCATTTGCCGGCGTCCATGGCGCGGATATTGTCTGGCCGCGTTTCGTTCTCATCCTTGCGGCGATTGGTGGTGGCGGCATAATTCCAGTGCACCGCCGAGACGTGATAACCGTCGGCACCATTTTCAGCCTGCAGTTTCCAGTTGCCGTCGAAGGTGTAGGTGGATGCGCCGCGCAGCACTTCGAGGCCATCGGGCGACTGGTTGACGATCATGTCGATGATCTTGCCGGCCTCGCCGAGGAAGTCTTCCAACGGTGCTACCTCAGCATTGAGACTGCCGAACAGAAAACCCTTGTAGTTGCCGAAGCGCGCCACCTTCTTCAGGTCGTGCGAAGCGTCCTTATTGAAACACTCGGGATATCCGGCATCTTCCGGATCCTTGACCTTGAGCAACTTGCCGCTGTTATTAAAGGTCCAGCCATGAAACGGGCAAGTATAGGTGGCCTTGTTGCCGCGCTTGTGACGGCATAGTTGCGCGCCGCGATGGGTGCAGGCATTGATGAAGGCGTTGAGCTCACCCTGACGGTTGCGCGCAATGAAGACCGGCTGCCGGCCCATCTGGGTGGTGTAGTAGTCGTTATTGTTGGGAATCTGACTCTCATGGGCCAGATAAATCCAGTTACCCTCGAAGATATGCTTCATCTCCAGCTCAAACAGCGAGGTATCGGTAAAGGCGCTGCGATGCAGGCGGTAATCGCCGCGGTGCTCGTCTTCCACCAGGAAACCGTCGAGGCTGGCCAGCTTTGGCTTGGCAGCGGGATGAATCGGAATCATTGTGGGCTCCTTGCGCTACGGCGCGGGCTGCCGGTGTCAATTTGTGTCATGTCTGTCTCCTCAGTGATTCGTCTATGCAATGTTGGCGTTGCGAGGATGGCGGCTTCCGTCAAACAGAATCCATACCGACAACCATATTTAATTTGTATAATTTGCGACGCTGTCCAGACGATATTCCCCATCCAACTGGGGGTCCAACACTGATTTAGTATGATTTTCATACCTGAAAGGTATGCAATGGAATTACGTCATATGCGTTATTTTGTCGCTGTCGCCGACGAACGCAATTACACGCGCGCAGCCGAGCGGCTACATATTGCGCAACCGCCACTGAGCCGCCAGATCCAGCAACTGGAAGAAGAACTGGGGGTAGCCTTGATTGAAAAAGGCGTACGCCCCTTGCGCCTGACCGATGCCGGCACCTTTTTTTACGCCCATGCGCAGGAACTGCTGGCCAAGGCGGCCGAGTTAAAAACCATGACACAACGAGTTGGCAAGATTGAACGCAGTTTATCGATTGGTTTTGTGGCCTCGACGCTGTACGGCCTGCTGCCGCAAATCGTACGACGCTTCCGGGCACGCTATGCTGATGTCGATGTCAGCTTGCAGGAATTGACCACCATGCAGCAGATTCAGGCGCTCAAGGACGGCACCATCGATGTCGGCTTTGGCCGCGTCAAAAGTGAAGATCCGAATATCCGCCGCATCGTGTTGCGCGAAGAACGGCTGGTGGTGGCCTTGCCGATGGAGCATCCGCTAGCCAGCGGGCGCGATCAGGTCAAACTGGTTGAGCTGCAAACGGAATGTCTGATTGTCTATCCGAAAGCGCCGCGGCCCAGCTTTGCCGATCAGGTGCTGGCGGTATTGAGTGAGCGCGCCATCGCCCCTTACAAGGTGGTGGAGGTGCGCGAGCTGCAAATCGCCATCGGTATGGTGGCAGCCGCGCAGGGGGTGGCGATCGTACCCGACAGCGTGCAAGGCATGAAGCGCGCCGATGTGGTCTACCTGCCGATTTCCGACCGCCATGCGATCTCGCCGGTGATGTTCAGTGTACGCAAGCTGGATCGCTCGGAAGAACTGCAAAACATGCTGGCTGTGATCTACGAGATTTATGATGAAGCTGGTATCGCTTATGTGCGTGAGGCGCTGTGATGGCTGGGTCTGGTGCGCTTTTAATTTGGCTTGCTGTTGTTTGATGCAGCCTACAACAAGGCCCCCAACTCCACCTGTATCTTCAGCATCGCCGGTAAGCAACGCCCCACCATATCATCGAGCTGCATGCGCGCAGCATGCACGCTGATATTCATGGCCGCAACCACCTCGCCGCGAAAATTGCGGATAGGAACGGCCATGGTGCGCAAACCCAACTCCAGTTCCTGATCAACCAAGGCATAACCCTGCTCGCGGATACGCACAATTTCCAGCGCCAGACGATCTTTGTTGACGATGGTATGGGCGGTAATGGCTTCCGGCTGCAAGCGCTCAAGAAAGTGTTCCATCTGCGCCGGTGGCAAATGGGCCAGCAAGACGCGGCCGTTGGCGGTGCAAAATGCCGGCACCCGCGTGCCCGGCTGCAAGGTGGTCGAAACCAGCCGCCCGGCACTGACAGCGGCCACGCAAACCAACTGGTCATGATCGAGTACCCCGGCCGAGGCCGCTTCCTCCAGCGAATAAGCCAGCCGGTACAACAGCGGCTGCACGATGCGCGGCAACCTGGCCGAATGCAGGTAGGACTGACCCAGGCGCAAAATCATCGGCGTCAGTGAAAACAGCTTCTGCTCGTGACGCACATAGCCCAGGTGCGCCAACGTGATCAGATAACGCCGCGCCGCCGCTCGCGTCAGACCGGTACGCTGCGCCACCTCGGCAATACTCAGGCGGGAACGCTCCTGATCGAAGGCTGCAATCACCTGCAAGCCTTTTTCCAGTCCGGCGACCAGATCGCGTTTGGCCGGCAACAGCAAGGCTACATCGGCCTCGGATTCGGTGGTGTCTGGCAAGGTAGTCATCGATTCTCTCCAAAAAACAGCGATTTGTGCGATATACGCACAAATAGGGCGAATAGCGAATATTGCCATCATTTCTACCCTTGTAGTGCACAGTCTGATTGCCTAATATCGCTGCATAACAAGACCGCATGGCACATTCTTCGCACACATAGTAGCGAATGCTGCCTGTTTATGATGCCCATTTTCAAGGAGACCACATGCAATTCGATGCTGTCGAACCCGGTGTTTATCCGGAACTGATCTACCCGACCTACAAATCCACCATCAGCCGCGGCCCGACTCAGGCGCCTTTACGCATTCGTGCTGAGGCCGCTACCAACACCAATCTGTTTGCCTCACCCAAGCTGATCCTGCCGCATGATATGGATCTGACAGCGCAGGGCAAGAGCGCGCCTTTGGGTGAAAAAATTGTCGTCACCGGCCGCGTACTTGATGAAGACGGCAAGCCAGTGCGTAATTCGCTGCTGGAAGTCTGGCAATGTAATGCCGCCGGCCGCTACTGGCACAAACGCGACCAGCACGATGCACCGCTGGACCCGAATTTCACTGGCTTCGGCAAGATGCTCACCGACGACAATGGCCGTTACCGTTTTGTGACCATCAAACCGGGCCCGTATCCCTGGGGTAATCATCACAAGGCCTGGCGTCCTGCGCATATTCACTTTTCGATGTTCGGCAATGTCTATGCCCAGCGTCTGGTGACGCAGATGTATTTCCCCAACGATCCCTTGTTCGACTTTGATCCGATCTTCCAAAGTGTGCCCGACGTCGCTGCGCGTGAACGCTTGATTTCGCGTTTCAGTCTGGAAGAAACAGTGGACGACAAGATGCTCGGCTATGAATTCGACATCGTTCTGCGCGGTCGCAATGCGACCCCTATGGGTATCTAAGGCGAAGACCATCATGACAAGCAAAATCACGACATCACAAACCATCGGTCCTTTCCCGCACGAAGCCTGGCGCTGGGCGGTGGAATTGACCGCCAAGGTTGATAGCGCAGCACCACAGATCACCGTCAAGGGTTGCATTTTTGACGGCAACGGCGAGGCCATCAACGATGCCTGGGCCGAAACCTGGATGCCCGACAGTGCGCCGCTGGAAAGCGCCCACGCCATTCCCGGCTACCGCCGTGTGCCTAGCGGTGACGACGGCGGCTTTGCGTTCCAGATTACCCGTTCGGAGCACGCCGGCAAGGGCGATCCAGTGGCCTATGTGACGGTATTTGCACGCGGCCTGGTCAAGCATCAGTTCACCGCCATCTTCCTGGAAGATGATCCAGCCCTGGCAGAATCGGCTATCCTCAATCAGGTGCCAGCAGCGCGCCGCGAGACGCTCATTGCACGCAAGCAGGCCGATGGCAGCTATGCCTGGAACATCAACATGCAAGGCGCCGCAGAAACGGTATTCTTCGATTACATCTGATCTGCCTTTACCTTAGATCAGGGGACTCCTCGGCAAATCGCCGTCGAGTCCTGTTTTGCTTTTCGGATTTATTTTTCACGTTTTTTTCTGGCGTTTTTTTCTCGCATTTCTTTCTCTTATGCAGCCAATGGAGTCTTTGTGAGCGTTTCCATTTTTGATAGTTTTCTCACCACCACGGAGATGATTGAAGTCTTCGACGATAGCGCCATCGTGCAGGCCATGTTTCAGTTCGAGGAAGCGCTGGCCAATGCCGAAGCCGCCGCCGGAGTGATCCCTGAAACCGCAGCGCGCGCCATCGCCAGTGTCTGCAGCGCTCAGCTCTACGATATCCCGGCCATTGTCCAGGCCGGTCGCCGCGCCGGTGCATTGGCCATTCCACTGGTCAAGGAATTGACCAAGACGGTGGCGCTCTATAGTCAAGAATCGGCCAGTCACGTGCACTGGGGCAGCACCAGTCAGGATGTGCTCGATACCGCCATGGTGCTGGCTACTCGCAATGCTTACTCCTTGCTCGACACGGCGCTGGTGCAACTGACACGGCAGCTGTTGAAGCTGGCAACCGAACATGCGGCCACGCCGGTGCTGGCGCGCACCTTGATGCAACCGGCCCAGGTCACCAGTCTCGGTTTCAAGCTGGTCGGCTGGGCCGCGCCGCTGGTGCGTGCACGCGCGCAACTGCGTGAGCAGGCCGGCCGTGCCTTGCAACTGCAGCTGGGCGGCGCCGTCGGCACGCTGGCGGTACTGGGTGACAAAGGCGCCGTCGTAGCGCAGCACATGGCGCAGGCGCTCAATCTGCCGGTCGCCGATGCGGCCTGGCATACGCAACGTGACGAATGGGTCCGGCTGGGTCTGGAAGTGGCCGTGCTCACCGGCAGTCTGGGCAAAATTGCCACCGATCTGAGCCTGATGGCGCAGGGAGAAATTGCCGAGTTGGCCGAACCCTCGGGCAATGGCCGTGGCGGTTCTTCAGCGATGCCGCACAAACGTAATCCGGTGTCATCCATGATTGCTCTGGCAGCCGCCACGCGCGCTCCACAGCAGGCGGCGACCTTGCTCGCCGCCATGGGGCAGCAACATGAGCGCGGCCTGGGCAACTGGCAGGCCGAGTTGGCGGCATGGCCCTCGCTCTGGCTGGGTGCGCATGGCGCGCTACAGGCATTAAATGATGCTTTTGCCGCCTTGCACATTGATACGGCACGTATGCGGGATAATATCGATAACCTGCAAGGATTGGTGTTTGCCGAAGCAGCGTCGATTTACCTGGCCGCCAGCATCGGCCGTCCCAAGGCCCATGCGTTGCTGGAACAGTTGACCCAGCAGACCGTGGCCAGCGGGGCGCAGCTGGTTGACGTCCTGGTCGCGGCGGTCAAGGCCGACGCCCACTTGAGCAAACAGATAGACCTGCCGCAACTGCAGGCGCTGTTTGATCCGCAACAAGCCACGACAGCAGCGTGCACGCTGGCGCAGGCACAGTTACAGAAGCTGCAGCAAAGCATTGCCACATTTGATTAAACTCATTGATTAAACTTATTTATAAACGAGACCACCATGAGCTACGACCCGCTTGATCACGATTTTGAACGCGGCATGCGCAATCGCCGCAGTGTCCTTGGCGACGCCTGGGTTGACCGTTCGGTTGCCAATGCGACCAACTTCAACGCCGAATTTCAGAATCTGATTACCCGTTTTGCCTGGAATGAAATCTGGGGCCGCCCTGGCCTGGAGCACAAGACCCGCCGCATCATCGTGCTGGCCATCACCATCGCGTTGGGACGCTGGGAAGAATTTGAACTGCATGTGCGCGCTGCGCTGTTGGGCGACCCGGCCAGCCGTCTGACTCCGGATGAGATGAAGGAAGTCTTGATCCAGTCCGCCATCTATGCAGGCGTCCCAGCCGGCAATACCGCCTTCACGCATGCCCAGCAAATCCTGCGCGAAGTGGGCGCACAAATCGGCTACACCGTCGAGCCAAGCATCCCCGGCGAGACTTACCATCCCGGCATCGGACGTGCCAACCGCAGCAGCGCTCGTCCTTCCCTGCACTACACTGTCCGAGCGCCGCGCAACGGCAAAGCGCCGCGTCATACCATCGTATTGAGTCATGCCATCGGCTGCGATCTGATGATGTGGGATGGGCTGGCCAATCTGCTGGCCGCCGATTGTCAGGTCATCACCTATGACCATCGCGGTCACGGCAGTTCGGACAGTCCCGATGGTTTCTACAGCATGGCGGATCTGGCCGATGATGCGGCGCAGATGCTGCGCGATATTGAATCGGGCCCGGTGGTCTGGATTGGTTTGTCGATGGGTGGCATGGTTGGTCAGGAACTGGCCTTGCGCCACCCCAAGCTGGTGCGTGCACTGGTGCTGGCCAATACCACCTCAGGCTATCCTGAAGCTGCGCGCCAAGCCTGGCAACAACGCATCACCACGGTGCGCGAGCAAGGTATTGAAGCGATTGCCGATGCTGTGATGGGACGTTATTTTCACGACGGTTTCCGCGCCGACAACGCGGCTTCGGTGCAACGTTTTCGCACGCGTCTGACCAGTACCGATGTGACCGGTTACATCGGCTGCTGTCATGCAGTCGGCACCGTTGACACGACTGCCCGGCTGGGTCAGATCAATGCGCCCACACTGGTGATTGCCGGTGAACTCGATCAGGGTACGCCGCTGGCGATGTCGCAGACATTGTGCGGTGGCATCGCCGGTGCGCGTCTGGAAGTCATTCAGGGTGCATCGCACATCAGCGCCATTGAACAACCGCAGGCATTTGCCGATCTGGTCACTGCCTTCATTCGGACACTGTAAGTCGTCCGGCAAAAAAAAGAGCCTGGTTCGTCATGTGCGAACCAGGCTCTTTTTCCTTCTTGCGCATTATTTTTTCCGATTGACCAACTGCACCGCCGCCCGCAGCGCCAGCAAGTAACTGTCGCCGCCAAAGCCGCAGATCTGGCCTTGCACGATCTCGGCAAAAACCGACAGGTGACGGAATGGCTCACGCGCATGGACATGCGACATGTGCAACTCCACAATCGGCACCGTCAATATCGCCAGCGCATCGCGAATGCCATAACTGTAATGAGTCCAGGCACCGGCATTGATCAGAACCGCGTCGATGTCTTCAGCGAAGGCAGCATGAATGCGTTCGCACATCAGGCCTTCGTGATTGGTCTGGAAACTCTCTACGACCACCCCCAGGTCCTGGCCCAGGCTTTGTAATTGCGCATCAATCTGCGCCAGCGTGAGCGTGCCATATTGGGCCGGATCGCGCTTGCCGAACATATTCAGATTGATGCCGTGAAGGACGAGGATTTTCATGTTTTTCTCTTGCAATCATTCATGTCGGCAAACAGTAGCCAGCGGCATCTTAGTAGGTGATTTGAGCCACTGCGCGCAGCTCCTCTGGTGTTGCGCTACCGAAACCGAAAAATTCCAGATAGGCAGGAATCATCTCGAACAACATGTCGGTACCGACCTGAATCGGGCAACCTTTGGCCCGGGCCGCCGCCAGCAAAGGTGTGATCTCTTGCTTCATGACGACGTCGCCGACAAAGGTGGTCGGTGCGATGCGGCTGACATCAAAGGGCAGCGGGTCGTCGTGCTTCATGCCCAGTGGCGTCGCATTGACCACCAGATCGTAACCGGCCGGATCGTTCCAGCCGGTACTCAATTGCAGGGCCGGATAGTGTTCGTGCAACCGTCCGGCCAAGGCGTCTGCCGACGTATCACTGGTATCGAACAAACACATTTCGCCGACGCCAGCCGCCGCCAGCGAGGCGGCAATAGCCGAACCCACGCCGCCAGTGCCGGACACCAGCACCCGAGCACCGTCCAGCTTGAGCCCCTTGCGCTGAACCCCGCGCACAAAACCGGCACCGTCAAACTGATCACCCAGCAGCGTGCCGTCGGAACGCAGCAGGATGGCATTGCAGGCCCCGGCAATCAGGCCGGCCGGGGTGACTTCATCGACCAGACTGTTGGTGACGACCTTATGCGGCATGGTCACCAGCGCACCATGGATATTGCTCATCTTGAACAGCTGCGACAAGGTCGCCGGATAGTCATCCGGCTTCACACCCATCGGCACCACGACCGCATTGATCCCCTTTTTCTCGAACCAGGGGTTGTAAATCATCGGCGCTTTGAAGCTCTCCGTGGGATAGCCCAGATGGGCGATAAGTTTGGTTTTACCGTCGATCATACCCAGTCCTTTTACTTAATCTCTACGCGATGGACATCGCCCACTACAAAAATATAAGACAGCACACCCAGCAAGGCAGCTGCCCCCACATACGCCAGCGCATAGAAGAACGAGCCGGTAGCGCTGATGATGAAACCGATCACCAATGGCGTGATGATCCCTGCCAGATTGGAACAGGTATTGAAGATGCCGCCGGTGAGGCCCATCAGATTTTTTGGCGCGACGTCCGAGATCAGGGTCCAGCCCAAACCGACCATGCCTTGACCAAAGAAGGCAAAGGACAGAATGGCGATGATCACCATATCGTTATCGACAAAATTGGCGCCGATGATGGTAGAAGCGGCCAGCAGACCAAAAATGATTGGCAGCTTGCGCGAGATATTGGCCGAGCCGGTACGCTTGAGCAGCCAGTCGGATACCCAACCGCCGAACATCACACCAACTGCTGCCGCCAGAAACGGCATGATGGCGAAGAAACCCACCTTGAGCCAACCCATGTGACGTTCCACCGCCAGGTAAGTCGGGAACCAGGTCAGGAAAAACACCAGTGTTGTGTTGCCAGCAAACTGACCGATGGCCGCGCCCCAGATTTGACGAATGCTGATGAGCTTGCCGACATTGCCCCAGGAAAAAGCGGTCGCAGTTTCGTTCGGTTTAGCCAGTCCGCCGCCTGCAGCGATGTAATCGAGTTCGGCCTGATTGACGCTCTTGGACTCATGCGGTTCGCGATAAAACGCCCACCAGACCAGCGCAAACGCAACGCCGATTAAACCGACCACAATGAACAAGGCACGCCAGCCGAAATTACCCATGAGCCAGAACAAGGCTGGAGCAAAGCAGGCCAGTCCCAGATATTCGCCTACGGTATAGATACCGGTGGCACGCGCACGCTCTTGCTGCGGAAACCAGGTGCCGACCACTCGGCTGTTGGTCGGGAAACACGGAGCTTCACTGATGCCCAGACCGAAGCGAAACAGCAGCAAGGACTTGATGCCAACGGCAAAGCCCTGAAACATCGTAAACAGAGACCAGAAAGTCAGCGCCAGAAAATAGGTCAGCTTGCTGCCGAAACGGTCGAGAAAAACGCCGCCCGGAATCTGTGCAATCGCATAGGTCCATGAAAATGCCGAAAACACCAGGCCCATGACGGCGGCGCCGATTTGCAATTCCTTGGTCATCACTGGTGCGGCGATGCCCAACACAGTGCGATCAAGATAATTGATCAGCGTGCCCACGGCCAGCAAGGCGAGGATCAAAAAACGGGTGCGGGTACGCCGGGTACCGCGCTGCGCAGGAACTGCAGTAGCACTAAGTTGGTTCATCTTGGTCTCCTAGAAATCATTTTTATATTTGAATATTTTTGCCTGAACATGCGCCTGTTCGCGCCTGTGATGCGTTCAGGCGATCACGCCATCATCTGGTGTTTTGCACTGCGTTCACGCACATTGAGGCTGCGCCGCAAGACTTGATCGGTGACCCATTTGGCGCTCAGATACGCACGCTGGGCAACAATCGCGGGAGGCAATTGCAGGTAATCGTCATTGAATACTTCGAAACTGAAATCGCCGCGATAACCGGCACGGTCGAGCCGGTTCAACATTTCCGACAACTCTGCCGAGTGGGTTCCCTCGCCTGGAAACACGCGCAAATGACGCGCCGTTTCCAGTCGCTCTTCGGCGCTACGGATATCACGCCACATGTAATCCGAGAGCTGGACCAGTGCAATTTTGTGACTCGGAATATCGTCCAAGCTATCGAGCTCCGTACCGTTGGCAAGGATATGAAAAGAATCGAGCACCACGCCCAGATTGGCATGATCGGCCAGCGCAACGGCTTCCCAGGATTGTGGATATTGATTGACATGGCGCCCCCAGGACAAGGCTTCGAAGCCCACCTTGACACCCAGCGGCACGGCCAGCGTGGCCAGCTTGGCCAGATGCCTGGCGATCAGATTCATGTCCGCATCGGCATGACTGGAAGTGGTCGAACACACCATCAGCAGCGGCGCACCAACGGCCTTGCACAATTGCAGCATGTTCTTTGCAATATCCAGTTTGTACTCGTGCAGCGCGCCGGTGAGTCCTTCAAAATCGCGCATGACCTGAATCCCGGTGACCCGGATGCCGCTCTCTTTGACCACCCGCACAGCCTGATCCAGACCACCCGGATAACTGGCCAGGTCTTTTGCCCACAACATGATCTGGGAAAAACCAGCGGCCTTGGATGCCTGCAGTTTGGATTCCAGCGGACCGGCCAAGGTGATGGTGTCCATGCCAAAGTTACCAAGATTCATGATGCCTCCGCTGTTGGTGCAGCGCCGCCGTCATCCGGACCTTGGCCGCTGATGACCAACTCAAAGCTGATACCGCCGCGATACAGCTGGGTCAGCGCGCCGCGCTCGCTAGTCTTGGTCGGCTCGCGGTCGACAAACACAATGCCGCGTTCACTGAGCTGCTTGACCGCGGCCAGCACATCCGGCGCACCAATGCCGATGCGCACCAGTTGCTCATCCCATTTCAACACCGCGCCATCTTCCGGCGGCTCCACCAGTTGCAGGTAAAAACTGCGGCAAGGACTTTCCAGCAAAGTGCCCTTGCGCAGTACGCCAAAATAGCGCCCTTCCGGCAGCGGCCGAAAATCCATCAGTTGTTGATAAAAATCGATCCATTCCGGCAAGCGTCCGGCACCGATGGTTTGCACCACACCGAAAAAGTGCATGCCGGCTAAGGCCGGTGGACTTTGCGGTGCATGCACGATCGGTTTGAAATCGACGTCATAGATGGAAAAGTCGTGAAAGCGATCAACGAAATAAATGATCGAGTCACCCACGCCGTGTACGCCAGGAATATTGAGTTCCATAGCGCCGGCGCGGGTCTGGATCGCCCAGGCGCCCATCTCGATGGCATGGCGATAAGCGGCATCGGCATCGCGCACACGCAAGGCAATGGCGCTGATGATGGTCGACTGCGGGTCCTTGCTCGACGGTGATAAAGAACCTGGATCGGCATTGACGATGATATTCATCGTGCCCTGGCGATACAGCGTAACTTCACGGGAACGATGACGCGCCGTTGCCATGAAACCCATTTGCTCCAGCAGGCTACCCAGCGCCAGCGGCTGCGAGGTAGCGTATTCGATGAATTCGATGCCGGCGATCCCCAGGGGATTTTTTGGTTCGGGATTATTTTCAGTATTGGTCATCGTTGCCTCTATCTATCCTTGCGTTGCAGGGAACGTCAGTCATGTCGAAACGTATTGCGCCGCTGGCACGTGAAATGCTAAGAAGGCGACCTGAAGGTCACTTGAAATAGTCATTGCATCTCCGTTGGCTAAGCTTGCCATGCGTTTTATTTTATTTACGTCAAGCTTAGCGACAAGAATCGAGGAACACCATAGTCTTATCATCAAAAATGTGCGATAAACGTGCATATCGTACGATTAACGAACGTTTTTAATGGTGCATTCATGAAAGAACATAGCTTGAATAAGGTGGACTGGATCGCAGGTCTGGAGCGCGGCCTGGCAATCCTGGAGGGATTTGACAATGACCATCCCTTGATGACCGCGACCCAGGCTGCAGAACGCACGGGCTTGAACCGCACAGCGGCCAGACGTTATTTACTGACCTTGGAACATCTGGGCTATCTCTACAGTGACGGCAAAAAATTCGGACTCACACCCAGAGTACTCAAACTGGGCTGGTCGTATTTCGATTCGGCCCGCTTGCCGCGCATTTTGATGCCCTTCTTGCAACGCATCACCGCCATCCTCAACGAGTCCGTCTATGTCAGCGTGCTTGATGATTGGGAGTCCATCTGCATTGCCAGAAATGGCGCCACGCGCGTCATGACCAGCGGCTTCGCACTCGGTGCACGGGTGCAAGCACATCTGGCTTCACCCGGTATCGTGATGCTCGGATTTGAACCAGAAGAAACCATCCGCGCCAAACTCGCCGAACTGGCGCTGGTGCCATTTACGCCACACACCATTACCGATCATCGACTACTCGATGACGAAGTCAGAAAAGCCCGCAAGCAAGGCTATGCATTGCTGGAACAGCAATTGCAAACAGGTGTGCGCGGTATTGCACTGCCATTGAAAAATCGCAATGGTCAATTGATCGCCGCGCTCAGCGTCAGTCTGCCGATGAAAAATGAAAGCAAGGAAGCAGCGCTGGAGCGGGTGCTGCCCGTGTTGCAGGAAACTGCCAACAGCTTAATCAATCATCTTTAATTGTATTAACTCAAACTCTTGCTACAAGGCAATCGAAAAAAGATGATAATCTACTGCTACAAACACAAGCACTAACCTACTCATAATTATCCCCATAACCATTAACAAAACCATCGCTATATGATAGAAGTTCGAATGCTGAGATTGTCTTATAACAAGTGGATACAAAATCCCGAATCAGTCGAATCCCCCGACATCGTCAAGAGCAACAATAGTTGGAGACCTTTTTACAAACAAACACGTTTATTCAAAAAGGAAGGGATGTCGACATGAAAATCAGCAATCTGAATATTGGCCTGCGCCTTGGTCTGGCGTTTGCCCTGGTGGTGGCACTGCTGGTTGGCACCGCCAGCGTTGGCATCTTGAATCTCAATTCCAGCAACGACAAAATGAATCAGATCGTCAGCGAACGTTACACGCTGATCGCGCTGAGCAACCAGATCAAAAATAATGGTTACAAGGGCAATGCGCTGCTCAGCAATATCCTGCTGGCGTCCAATCCTGAGAGCGCAAAAAAGTACATGGATGAGTACGTCGCCATCAGAAATGCCAATGCGACGGCCTATGCCCAATTGGAAAAGCTCTTGCGTACCGATACCAGCAAGGCGCTCTACAAGGAACAATTTACTGCGCGCAGCGCTTACGGTGTTTCGGTCAGAAATTTCTTTGCGGTCATGAATGCCGGCAATCAGCAACAGGCGCGTGATATCTACCAGGGCGACATGGCGCGTCTGCAAGGGGAATACAACGTCTGGGTCGACAAGATGGTCGACTATATGGCCGGTCAGATGACCAATGATGTCGCCATGGCAAGCGCGGATGCTGATAATGCGAGATGGGAAATGATCATCCTGTCGGTGGTTGCCGCAGTGCTGGCCATTGTCATCGGATTCGTGATTACGCGTACCATCACCGGTCCGATCAAACATGCGGTGGTGTTGGCCGAAGCCGTGGCACAAGGTAACCTGACACATCAGTTGGCCTCGGACAGCAAGGATGAAATCGGTCGCTTGCTCAGAGCGCTGCAACACATGATCCACAATTTGCATGGCATCGTTGCCCGGGTCCGTGTCGGCACCGATACCATCGATGCCGCCTCGCGTGAAGTCGCGCAAGGCAATATGGATTTATCCAGTCGCACCGAACAACAAGCCAGCTCGCTGGAAGAAACCGCTTCGGCGATGGAGCAACTGACTTCAACCGTGAAGCAGAATGCGGAAAATGCTCAGCAAGCCAATCAACTGGCCGTGTCGGCTTCAGCGATTGCCAGCCAAGGCGGCGCGGCGGTGGAAAAAATGGTCAACACCATGAGCTCCATCAACACCTCTTCGCAAAAAATCGTCGAGATTATTGGCGTCATTGACGGCATTGCTTTTCAGACCAATATCCTCGCTCTCAATGCCGCCGTGGAAGCTGCCAGAGCCGGCGAACACGGCCGTGGCTTTGCCGTGGTAGCCAGTGAAGTGCGCAGTCTGGCGCAACGCAGTGCGGTCGCCGCCAAGGAAATCAAGACACTGATCGACGACTCCGTGGTTCAGGTCGGCAGCGGCAGCCAGATCGTGGTGCAAGCCGGGCAAACCATGAACGATGTTGTCACCAGCATTAAACATGTCACCGATATCATGGCCGAGATCAGTACTTCCAGCCGCGAGCAAAGTGAAGGTATTACGCAGATCAATCTGGCAATCACGCAAATGGATCAAGTGACACAGGAAAATGCCGCGCTGGTCGAGCAAAGCGCTGCGGCGGCCCAGGCCATGCAAAATCAGGCGGCCCACCTCACTGAGGTAGTCGGCGTATTTACCTTGAATCCGTCACTCAAACAGATTGGCGGTGGCAGCGATGTGGTGCAGGCGCGTGTAATGGATGTCAATCCGAATCTGTCACTGCCTGCAAAGCGCCGGGTGCCACAAATTTCGCAGTAAGCAGTAACGCAGAGGGGACACGAACTAGCGGTCATTAGTTCGATAAGAAAAGTATCCGTGGTCTTTCGATACGCTGACGGTTGCGGTGCATACATGTAGCAGCACCGCAACCACAACGTAGCCGAGGGATAAAGATAAATTGTCACTTTCCCTATCTATCATGACAAACAATGCCTTTTACCGCGCTACCAACGAACCTGAGCTGAATGTCGAAACGGTTCACTCTGCTTTATCCCATCTGAAACTTGCGCAATTTATCGAAGCCTATCGCAGCCAGGGATATCGCTCCGCCAATCTTGATCCTTTGCACACCATCGCACTGCCCGAGGTCCCCGAGCTGACGCCAGCCTTTCACCATCTCAGTGACGCCGATGTGGATCGCACACGTGCCACCATCGGTTTTTCTGCGACGACGCTGACGCAACTGGAGCGACAGCTCAAGGCCACCTATTGCCACGCCATCGGACTCGATTGCAGCAGCGTGCGCGACCAGACGCGACGACAATGGCTGTTTGAACAAATCGAACAGGACAGCGCTGCTGCCTCAGACGCTACGACACAGCAGGCGGCTCTGTTGCAACGTCTGGTGCAGGCCGAGGAATGGGAGCGCTATGTGCAAGACACCTATCCGAAGGCCAAGCGTTTTTCTCTGGAAGGTTGCGAAAGCCTATTGCCGCTCATGGATGCCTTGGTCGATGCGAGCAGCACACATGGCGTCAAGAAATTGTTTTTTGCCATGCCGCATCGCGGCCGCTTGAATCTGCTGGTCAATTTGATGGAACTGGCGCCCTGGGATATTTTGCGTCACTTCGACAGCAGCCAGGACAGCATGGCGCCACGCTATGATCTGCCTTTCCATCTCGGTTGCAAGGTCGTCAAAAAAGCAGTCGCTGGCGACGTTGAGCTCGAACTCGCCCATAACCCTTCACACTTGGAAAGCGTCTATCCGGTCTTGCTGGGCATGACCCGCGCTTATCAAGATGCGCAGTGCCCGGGCGAACCTTTCCCGGCCTCGGTAGTGTTGCATGGCGACGCCGCGTTCTGCGGCCAGGGCGTGGTCATGGAGTCGTTGAAGTTGACGCAGCACAGTGGCTATTCGGTGCATGGCACGATTCACGTCATCATCAATAATCAGATCGGTTTTACCACCGCCAATCCGGTCAACGTCGCTGCCAACAGCTATTGCACCGACATCGCACGCATCATTGACGCGCCGGTCATTCATGTCAATGCCGATCAGCCCGAAGCAGTACTGCGGGCAGCACGCCTGGCGTTTGCCTATCGGCTCAAGTTTGGCGTTGATGTCGTGATCGATCTGATCGGCTACCGGCGCTGGGGACATGCCGAGCAGGATACGGCAACCGTCACACAACCGCAGTTACATGCGCTCATTGATCGCCACCCCAGTATTACGGCATTGCTGGGTCAACATGATCCCGACCAGATTGCACTCTGGCGCGAACAGGCGCGGCAAGCATTTTCGCAGCGTGACGACGATGCACTTCATGCCGCACATGCAGCGCGCAAGACCGAGCACGATGACAAGACATTGACTGCGCTGTCGCAAGACAAGATGAGTTGGTTCGTCGAGAAAATGACCACGCTGCCGCCGCACTTTGACGCTCATCCAAACATTGCCGCACTGATCAGGAAATGGCGCGACACGGTCGCGCATGAGAGCCGCAACGCTGATTGGTGCTTCGCTGAAAATATGGCCTATGCGTCTTTGCTGGATGCCGGCATCAACCTCAGAATCTCCGGCATGGATGTCGAGCGTGGCACCTTCATGCACCGACATGCGGCCTGGCACTCTCAGCAAGACGGCATCCATACGGCACAGAAGTTCATCCCGCTCAAGCAGGTGGCCGCGTCGCAAAGCAGAGTGTCGCTAGTCAATTCGCCCTTGAGCGAAGAGGCTGTACTCGGTTTCGAATATGGTTTCAGCGTCAAGGCCGGCGCGCAAAATCTGGTGATTTGGGAAGCGCAGTTCGGTGATTTTGTGAACGGTGCACAAATCATGGTTGATCAGTACATTAGCTCCGGTGCTGATAAATGGGGCCATGATTGCGCCTTGACCCTGCTGTTGCCGCATGGTTATGAAGGGGTCGGCCCAGAGCATTCGAGCGCCTATCTAAGCCGCTTCTTGCTGCTATGTGCACAGGACAATATGCGTATTGTCTATCCTTCCGAATCGGCTCAGTGGTTTCATCTGTTACGCCAGCAGGCCACATTGTCGCCACGCAAACCCTTGGTGGTGATGGCGCCGAAAGGGCAACTCTATCAAAAACCAGCATCACA
>Ga0209913_1000718_pt1 | contig 24800 bp, 24 predicted proteins | sample PersoiDNA2013203_FD_185805 | JGI IMG/M metagenome (GOLD analysis project Ga0209913, IMG submission 185805) | Permafrost soil microbial communities from the Arctic, to analyse light accelerated degradation of dissolved organic matter (DOM) -... | ecosystem: Environmental > Terrestrial > Soil >... | reverse complement strand
GGCGAGCAAGGGCGTCGCCAATCAGTGGCTCTGCGGCTCAAACTTCAGGGTGCGAGGGGTGTTTTGGCAACCAAACCCGTGCCATACTTGGGCGCATGCGGTTGAATTTCCTATCCGTTAACGTCTAATTGCCTGATCAACCTGACCGCCTTCAAATGCCACTGCTCTCCGCCAAGTTCAGTCTCGGGGTATCTTCGCCGTGCCTCCTAGCGTTGCCGGATGGACAGAATCCAGAAGTCGTCGCCCCGTTGGGCGAATTCCGAACCACGGCGAGACTGCTCTCCGCGGAAAACTGGCGAACAAAGGCGAAGGACGATCTCAACTGGACGACCGGCCTGTACGGCTTGGAGGTCACAGTTTCAAGAGAGGAATCAGACTCCCCGCCAGACGTCATCGTAACGCCCGATGGAAGAATCGATTTGACGGTTCAAGGTGAGTACTTGCGATCAAAGCTGCCGCAGTACCAAGCAGCGGCACTCGAAATCACGAACCGAATCCTGAGCTACTTCCAGTACTCACTGTTCACGCCGCTGGTGCGACCGATCCCCTCCTGGGATCAATCTCTTCACAACCCAACGTGGTTCGACGCGACTGATAAAGAACTTAGGGGCGGCACACACACGGTTGTGGCTGAGCCTATTCCAGGCCTGCGAGGCGAGCTTGGCGCGAGGAAGCTAACTTCGGCCGAACTTCCCGCCCTGCAGTCGTTCATAGCCGCGCCAACCGAGCCAAGCCTCGCTACCTCGCTATTGTCAGACGCACAAACCGCCTGGTTTGAAGGCAGCCTTCGCCGCTCGGTTTTGGAATTGGCCATCTGCACTGAGGTCTTGGTCAAGCGACGCTTCTTTGCTCAGGCTTCACCTGCCGGCGCAGCGTTCGATTACCTTGAAGACAAGGCAAAAATATCGGTGCGAGTGCTGGATCTGCTTGACGCGGTAGCTGAAGAGGCATTCGCGCGTAGCTACAAGAAGCAAGAACCGAGCAACTACCAGAGCATCGATCACCTATTTCGGTGCCGCAACAAGATTGCCCATCGAGGTGAACTCGCGTTCCGGGATGACTCAGGCAGGTCTGTCAACGTTGGAGCGGCCGTCGTCGAGACTTGGTGGCATGCTGTGGCAAACCTGAAGGTATGGCTGGAATCACTCTGAAACGATATGCCCGGAAGAGACGCCTACCCTTTCCGGTTGCCGGACCGCCCCGGGGCATTGACGGCAGGTTCCCTCAGCGCTCCGTGTACCAGCGTTCGGTTACGTCCAACGTTGAACTGATTTTCAAGTTCTCACTTCAACCCCACACAGTTCGCATAAAACGTCACCGTCGCCGGCCAGTCGCTGAAGATGCCCATAATGCCGACCTGCTGGGCCAGCACATCAAGCACCCGCATCATGTCGCCCTCACGCTTGATCGCGCTGTCGAAGCTCTTGTAGAAGAAACCGTTGTTGCCATCGGCCAGGATGCCCGAACGCTCCAGCGACCAGGTGATGATGCCCAAGCCGGCCGCCTTGGCATCCTTCGCATACTGGGAGGGCACGATGTTGCCGCTGGCGTCGGTGGTGAGCAGCGCAAAGATGGGCGGCGCCACGATGTTGATCCCCTGCGCCTTATAGCTGGCTAATCGAGCGGCCCCCGGCAGAGCGCCCACGGTATTGGCATCATCGAGGTAGACCGCCTGCTTGCCGAAGGCCGGCTCGTTGCGTACCCAATAGAGAATGTCAGCCCTGTCGAACGACTGCGCAAACACGCGCTGCGCCGGCACCTTGGCCTGCTTGTACTCGTCAATCATCTTCTGCGCATAGGCTTCCTGCGTGAAACCATCGAATGGCATCCTGACGCTCGGGCTCTTGAGTTCCGGCGTCATGTTGACGCCGAGCTGCGTGAACAGCGCAATGCTTTCCTTGTGGCTGAGCAGCGTGCCGCTGGTCGGGCCGGAATAGAGATCGGTGCGCCAATTGGCCGTGCCGGCGAGGTACTCCGCAACGGTTCTGGCGCGCGGGTTGGCGGCGTCCATCTTGCCGCGCAGGGTCTTGAACTCGGCCAGCGTGATGTCGCTGCTGCGGCATTCGGCATTCGCCGGCGTCACCACGTTGCCGCTGGCATCGAAGCTGGCCGGTGTGAACGGCTTGGTGCATTTGGCGGCCAGATCGGTGGCCAGGATGTTGGTCGTGGTGTGCAGGTCGTTCTGCGCGTGCCGGCACACCAGTTCCTTGTCTTTGGTGAAGGTGACGTCGCACTCGACGATGCCTGCACCCATACGGGCCGCCGCCTCATAGGACTCTTTGGTGTGCTCGGGGAACTGCAGCGCCGCACCGCGATGGCCGATGGAGAAATTGGTACGCGTGAATTGCGGGCGGTTGGTGCATGCCAGCAGCTGCTGCTTGAGCGGGCTCTCGCTCATGTCATTCACGAGAAAGAACGGGCGCGGGCCAAGCTGCACGCTGGGGCCGCGCGCATCGGTGCCAAGTGAAGATGACGAGGCGTCGGCTTCAGGCCCGGCGGCCAGCGCCAAGCCGGGGAGCAAGCTGGCGATGCAGGCCAGGCTGAGGCTGAACAATGAACTGCGCATGGGATCTCCTGGGTTGGAAAATTGCTCGGGCAGCGATGCGGCCGCACCATGGCTGATGCAACCCAACGAACCGTAGTCTGCCCTGGTGACAACAAGATGACAACAGGGAACCTCAGTGAGACAAGCCGCCAGCAGCTTCGCCACGTACAAAAGCGATGACTTATCATTGCACTCACAGTGCCATCGAACCAGCACAAGCTGTGCGTCAATCGAAAAAGGATTTGCTCATGGCGATACAGGCCATACTATTCAGAAACTTGAAAGCCATCGGGTTTGGCTTGGTGTTCGCCATGACGCTAATCGGCCACGCCGCAGCCAAGGAAAAAATCACCTGGGGCCTGATCAATTTCGCACCTGAGAACAAATCAAGAACAGATTTGGCCCGGGAGCTGATTCAGGAAAAACTCAGCGCCTACGAGCACGAAACCGTCATCGCGACGATTCCCCGCATCACCAGCGAAATCAAGAATGGCAGTCCGTGGTGCTGGGTCGGTGCCCTCAAGAATTCGGAGCGGGAGAGCTTCTCCACCCTTTCCATCCCTTTCATTTTCACGCTGCCGCAGCAGATCATGGTCCGCAAGGACCGTCTGCCAGAATTCACCGGCAAGGGACAGCTGTCACTGGAGACCTTGCTGCAGGATCGCACCCTGCTGACCAGCATTGCCAGAAGTCGTGTCTACAGCCCCACCATTGATGCGCTGCTGCTGCGCTACCCCCCTGCCCAATCAACTTCCAGCATCCCCGAAGCGATCCAGATGCTGCTGGCGAACCGCCTCGACTACGTGCTGGAGGACGGCGGCGTCGCTGCGGTTCACGCGAAAGTGCTGGGACAGCCCGATAGTTTGGTCGGCTTGCCGTTCAAGGAAATGTCGCCCTATATTCTCGGGCGTGTCATGTGCCCGAAAACAGAATGGGGTAAAAAGGTCATTGCCGATATCAACGCCGTTTTGCGCGCTGAAAGACCGACGCCACGCTACCGGTCAATCGTCGAGGCCTTCCATTCCGAGGATGAAAACCGGACGCTTCGTCATCTCTACGACGACGTATTCCTGAAAGCTGAGTGAGTGAAGTCGAAGACAACGTCTATTGCCGGCCGACTGTTTCGTATCATTTTTGGCTCCTATATCGCTTTCACACTCGTGGTGACCAGTGTTCAACTGGTGGCCGAGTACCGTCACACCGAAGCCCGTGTCAATGAGGAAATCCAGGCCTTGCGACAGACCTTTGGCCCCGGTATTGCCGATGCCATGTGGCGGTTTCAGGACGGGGTCCTGCGTGGCATCCTGATCGGAATGAAGGAGTTGCCGATTCTGGTCGGTGTCAAGGTTGAGGATGAAAGCGGCCGGCTGGTTCATGCGGTCGGCACGGTGATGGATAAAGACGGCCACAAAATGCGCGCCGATCCGGCCGGCCGGCTCTCTGGGTTCACAGAGGACGAAGGCATGTTCTCGACCCTGTACGTTCAGGAATTTCCTGCCATTTACACCGATGAAAATGGACGACAACGCAAGGTCGGCAGCTGGACGGTCTATTCAAACCAGCGTGTCATCGTCCATCAGGTTCAGTTCGGCTTTTTTCTGATCGCGCTCAGCGCTATCCTTAAAACAGTGGTCCTTTGGTTCATTTTCCTGTTTGTCGTGCAGCGCTGGCTCGGGACGCCGCTCACCCAATTGAGCAATTTCGTGCGGGAGCTCAACATCGACAACCTGGGTGAGCGGGTTTTTGTCCTCAAGGATCGTGCCCGGCATGAGCTGCATTTTCTTGCCGATGCCTTGAACAACATGGCGCATAAGTTGCGACAGTCGATCGAACAAAATGCCACGCTTTACCAGGTGCTTCAGCGCGAACAAACAGCCTTGCGGGTACTGAACGAAACGCTGGAGCAGCGGGTAGAGGAACGTACGGCCGAGCTGCAAAAGGCCAACCTGCGACTCGAAGCATTGAGCACCAGCGACGGACTGACCGGAATTGCAAACCGTCGCCGTTTTGATGACGCATTGGCAAGTGAATGGCAACGCGCTGCCCGCACGACGCAGCCTCTGGCGCTGGCGATGCTGGATCTGGATTGGTTCAAAAACTACAACGATCACTACGGGCATCAGGCCGGTGATGACTGTCTTCGCACATTCGCTCATCTATTGGAAACCAATGTCCGCCGCACCGGCGATGTGGTCGCGCGTTACGGCGGCGAAGAATTCACTTTCATTGCCCCGGCGACGGATGCCCCGCATGCATTGAGCATGGCGCAAACCCTCTGTGACGCGCTGGCAAAACTGGCGCTGCCGCACCAGGCTTCCCCATTCGGAATCGTCACCGTGAGCATCGGTGTGGCTGTGATGGTCCCGCAAGAGGGCGAAACGGCCGACGTACTTGTGAAGATGGCCGACGAGGCGATGTACCGCGCCAAAGTGCAGGGACGCAATCGGGTGGTGCTATCGGCTGCTGAAGTCCGCCAGCCGCAGATTCTGCCAACGCCGCAGGGTTAAATCAGTGCCCGCTGTTTAAAAGATTCACTTACAATGCATCTTTTAACTTCATTTGGATTGCCATGAGTTCCTGCGCCACCGGCCACGTCACCCCTGAAGCCATTTACCCTTTTGATGCGCGCGGCGTTGCCAAGCGTTTCCGCCACGCGGCGATTTTTGGCGCGCTCGATTAAGACATCAATGCTGCTGCCCATTCCTATGGCGGCGTGGTGCTGCATGACGTCATCAACAACAAGCATGCCCACAAGGCGATCGAGAAGGGTGCGGACGGTTTGATTGCAGTGGCGGCCGGTGCCGGTGGACATGCCGGTTTGAAGAGCCCGTTTGCGCTGATTCAGGAAATTCGCCAGTGGTTTGACGGCCCGCTGGTCTTGAGCGGTGCCATTGCCACCGGCGACGCCGTGCTGGCCGCGCAGGCCATGGGCGCGGACTTTGCCTATATCGGTTCCGCCTTCATCTCCACCGAAGAGGCACGGGCCGCACAAGAGTACAAGCAGGCCATTGTCGACAGCAATTCGGACGACATCGTCTACAGCAACCTGTTCACCGGTGTCCATGGCAACTACCTGGCGCCCAGTATCCGCGCCGCTGGCCTGGACCCCGAGCACCTGCCGGAAAGCGACCCCAGCAAGATGAATTTTGGCGGCGACAAGTCCAGAGCCTGGAAAGACATCTGGGGTTGCGGCCAGGGCATTGGCGCCGTCACCAAGGTTCAGCGTACCGCCGATTTTGTGGCCCAGCTCAAGCGCGAGTACGCCAGTGCGCGGGCACGACTGCTGGCAAAAAATTATGCCTTATTGGGCTGCAGCCCCCGTGAAATAAGCGCTTAGTGCTATCTAAAAAGTAGCATTGTCAGCGCCTGCCGTGGCTGGCATGGTTTTCGGTTCCGGGCTCGCGCCGGTATGCACTTGCTGACGTGCCTTGGCGAGCTCCCATTGGCGCTGGCGTTCGCGGGCGCTGTCTTTTTGCGTGTCGCGGGTGATGGCATGGCATTTGGGACAGCTCACCCCCGCCTCAAACAGCGGTGATGCGAGGTCAGCGTCATCCAGAGGCTGCCGGCAGGCCCGGCAAAGATCGTGCTGCCCAGGTATCAGGCCGTGGCCAATCGACACCCGTTCATCGAACACAAAACACTGGCCCTGCCAAAGGCTTTGCTCAGGGGGAATCGTCTCCAGGTATTTCAGGATGCCGCCTTCCAGGTGATAGACCTCGTCAAAGCCTTGCGCCCGCAACAAGGCCGTGGACTTCTCGCAGCGGATGCCACCGGTGCAAAACATGGCGACCTTGGGCTTCTTGCCGGTGGCCGGATGCAAGGCGGGCGCTTGCGCCAGCCATTGCGGCAGCATGGCAAAACTCTGGATGTCCGGGTTGACTGCACCCGCAAACGTGCCGATGCCGACTTCGTAGTTGTTGCGTGTATCGATCACCACCACATCGGGGTCGCCAACCAATGCGTTCCAGTCTTCCGGTTTGACATAGGTGCCAACCACAAGGGTCGGGTCGATGCCCGGCACGCCCATGGTGACGATCTCCCGCTTGAGGCGCACCTTCATCCGGTAAAACGGTGCTTTGGCTGACCAGGCTTCCTTGTGTTGCAGGTCTGCCAGGCGCGGATCACGCCTGAGATAGGCCAGTATGGCGCGCACGCCGACCGCCGGTCCGGCAATCGTGCTGTTGATGCCCTCGGTCGCCAGCAGAATGGTGCCTTTGACGTCGTTGGCTTCGCAGCAGGCGAGCAGCGGTGCTTTGAGCTGCGCGAAATCGGGCAGTTCGACGAACTTGTAAAAGGCGGCGGTCAGGAATTCAGTCATGGCGCTATTCTCGCTTCACGTCGATAGGTTGGCCTTCAAGCGACCGCACCAAACAGTGCCCCCACCCCTGCGGTGATCGCCATCGCAAGGGCGCCCCAGAAGGTGACCCGCCAGGCACCGATCAGAACGCCGGCGCCGCCAACCCGGGCTGCAACGGCGCCCAACAAGGCCAGGAACACCAACGACGTGCCGGATACCCAGGCAATCAGGTCGGTCTCGGGTGCCAACGCTGTTACTGCCAGCGGCAGCACCGCGCCGACCGCGAAGCTGGCGGCCGACGCCAGCGCGGCTTGGATGGGCCGGGCGCTAAGCGTCTCGGAGATGCCGAGTTCGTCGCGCGCATGGGCGCCCAGGGCGTCGTGCTGCATCAGTTGCTCGGCTACTTGCTGCGCCAGGCCGGGCTCCACCCCCCGTGCGACATAAATGACTGCCAATTCACGCCGTTCCGCGGCGGGGTCCAGGTCGAGCTCTGCGCGCTCGCGCGACAGGTCTGCCGTCTCGGTATCTGCCTGCGAATGCACTGAGACATACTCACCCGCGGCCATTGACATGGCGCCGGCCACCAGTCCGGCAATGCCGGTCAGCAAAACGTTGCTATGGCTGGCACTGGCAGCCGCAACGCCGACCACGAGACTTGCGGTAGAGACAATGCCGTCGTTGGCACCAAGGACCGCGGCGCGCAGCCAGCCAATCCGGTCCGTGCGGTGACGTTCAGTGTGACGGTGAAATATGTTCATGGGGCCGTGTTGTCGCGCTCAAGGCAGATTCAATATTGTCAGGGATTGTCGACTTGTGACGGTCTCCACTCGGTACGCGAGCGCACATACAGCGCAGGCTTCTTGTCTTAGTCTTGAACAGTGCTAATTGGGTCACCCCATCCGCCGCTTTGTGCGCCAGTCGGCACTCACAAGCGGTCTCCATTTGAGACCGCTGCATTTGTCAACCTGTATCACAAAGGATTTCATCATGATCACCATTCGTTTTCCACTTCGTCATCTCGTCCTTGCCGTAGCGGCCTCCCTGCTGTGCAGCACTGCCGCGCTGGCGGCAAACGCCGGTGCCCTGGCCGACGCGCAGGCGCGCTACCGCCAGGACATGGCGGTGTGCAACAGCGGACGATCAAATCAGGACCTCGCGACCTGTCGTCTGGAAGCAAAAAATGCTTTGGCCGCAGCCAAGCGCGGTGGCCTCAAGGACGCCCCTGACCAGTACCAACAGAATGCGCTGCGGCGCTGCGACGCCCACCAAGGTGACGATCGCATCGCTTGCCAGGCGCGCATTCTCGGTGAGGGCAATGTCGAAAGCGGCGTCCAGGATGGCGGGGTCCTGCGCAAAAGCATCATGGTCACGCCTGGCCAATAGTTCGGGTACTGCAATGCACCGTGGTGATTGGCACGTCCTGACAAAGCTACCGGGCTCTGGCTCAGGCCGGCCAGGTCGAACCGTGCTCCGGCATTGTGGCCCGCCAGCCCAATTCGTGCTTGATGCGTTTGCGAAATTCGTCTGAAGCGCCCCACTCGCCATGGGTCACATAGACTTGGTCAGGTGCTTGCGGCATTGTGCGCAGCCAGGCCAACAACTGGCTGGCGTCTGCGTGCGCTGAGGCCGACTGCAACTGCACCACTTCAGCCTGGAGTTCCACATCGTGGCCATGGATGCGCACCGACTTGGCGCCACTGGCGATGATCGCGCCGCGGGTGCCGGGTGCCTGGTAGCCGGTCAGGATGATCATATTGCGATGGTTTCCCGCGTAGTGGGCGAGGTGATGCAGCACGCGCCCGCCGGTGGCCATGCCGCTGGCCGACAGAATCACCATCGGGCCATGGCGACTGGCCAGGGCACGTGACTCATCGGTGCTGTTGACCATGGTGGCGCTGTGCGTCAGCGCGTGGGTGTCCTTGCTGCTGAGCCGGTGTTCGCCCTGATGCGCTTCAAATAAATGGGTGGTGTGGACGGCCATTGGGCTGTCCAGAAAAACAGGCAGTGATGTGGGGAGCTCACCGCGCAGCTTGAGTTGATGAATCGCGTGCAGCAGGGCTTGTGCCCGTCCCACGGCAAACACGGGAATCACCGCCACGCCGCCGCGCTTGGCCAGCTTTTGCAACGCTGGCGCCAGTTCGGCCAGCACGTCTTCCTGGGGGTGTTCGCGGTCGCCATAGGTGGACTCGATCAAGACCGTGTCGGCGGCCGGTGCCTTCGCCGGGGGATTCATGATCAGGTCGTCGGTGCGACCCAGATCACCTGAGAACAGAATGCGCCGTCCGGCCACTTCCAGCAACACACTGGCGGCACCCAGAATATGCCCGGCCGTGGAGAACGTGACGCGCCAGCCGGGGATGGGCTGGAAGGTCTTGCCAAAGTCGACCGCCTTTAACCGGGGCAGGCAATCGAGTGCATCTTGCCGGGTGTACAAGGGCAGGGCGAGCGCGTGTTTGGAGAAACCGTGGCGGTTGGCAAACGCAGCATCTTCTTCCTGGATGTGGCCGCTGTCGGGCAGCAGGATGCGACACAGGTCGCGTGTGCCACTGGTGGCGTACACATGGCCCGTGAAGCCTTCCTTGACCAACAGCGGCAGGTAGCCGCTGTGGTCCAGGTGGGCATGGGTCAGCACGACCGCATCAATCTGGTTCGGCGCGACTGGCAAACGGGTCCAGTTGCGCAAGCGCAGCGGTTTGTAGCCCTGAAACAGGCCGCAGTCCACCAGCAGAGATTCGGCGCCGTGGCGCACCAGGTATTTGGAGCCGGTGACGGTGCCAGCGCCCCCCAGAAAAGTAATGTTGACGCTCATGTGGAGATTTCCCGCTCAAGTGATGTCATGCCCACACTATGCACAGAAAAATGCCACGAAGACAGTTAAATCTTTCGTGGCATTTTCTGGACGTCAATTTTTATGACGTTATATGATTTTCCTCAACTGAAAAAACTTTTCAGCCGGTCGGTCCAGCTGTCGCCGCTGGGCGAATGTTTGCTGCCCCCTTTTTTGAGTGACTCGTCAAGCTCGCGCAGCAGCTTGCGTTGGTGTTCGCTCAGCTTGACCGGTGTCTCCACCAGAATGTGGCAATACAGATCGCCGGGATAGCTGGCGCGCACGCCCTTGATACCTTTACCGCGCAGACGGAATTGCTTGCCGGTTTGTGTGCCTTCAGGGATATCAATGGCGGCCTTGCCGGCTAGTGTTGGGACATCAATTTCGCCCCCTAATGAGGCCGTGACGATGCTGATCGGCACCGAGCAATGGATGTCATCGCCATCACGCTCAAAAATGTCGTGTTTCTTGAGACGGATTTCAATGTACAAGTCGCCGGCGGGGCCACCATTGGTGCCGGGCTCCCCATTGCCGGCACTGCGAATGCGCATGCCGCCGTCGATACCGGCCGGGATCTTGACTTCCAGCGTTTTCTGCTTTTTGATCTTGCCCTGCCCGTGACAGGCTGTGCACGGCTCGGGAATGACTTTGCCAGTGCCGCGGCAGGTCGGGCAGGTTTGCTGCACGCTGAAAAAGCCCTGGCGCATTTGCACGGCGCCCGAGCCACTGCAGGTGCCACAGGTCTTGGCCTGGGTGCCGGGTTTGGCACCGCTGCCATGGCACACGTCGCACGCGTCCCAGCTCGGAATCCGGATCTGGGCATCCTTGCCCCGAGCCGCTTCTTCCAGCGTCACCTCCATCGCATAGCTCAGATCGCTGCCACGGAAAACCTGGCGTCCGCCCCCCGCACCGGCCCGACCGCGCTGCTGGCCAAACATGTCGCCAAAAATATCGCCAAAGGCTTCGGCGAACCCGCCATAGCCTTCCGCACCGGGTCCACCGCGCATATTGGGATCGACACCGGCATGGCCGTGCTGGTCGTAGGCCGCACGCTTTTGCGGGTCCGACAACATTTCGTAGGCTTCCTTGGACTCTTTGAATTTTTCCTCAGCCGCCTTGGAGGCGTCGCCCTGATTGCGGTCCGGGTGATGCTTCATCGCATGTTTGCGATAAGCCTTTTTGATTTCTTCGTCAGAGGCGTTCTTGGGAACGCCCAGGACTTCGTAGTAGTCTCTTTTAGCCATGTCTTTGAGTGCCTGGTTTCAACGCAAACGCCGCGTTGAATATCTATTCAACGCGGCGCCCCTTTTCAGTGTTTAAAACAATGTCCAGCGCAAGCGCTTAACCTTTTTTGACTTCTTTCACTTCCGCGTCGACCACATTGTCGTCAGCCGCTTGGTTTGAAGTGTTTTGTGCACCCGCTGCCGGTTCGGCACCTGAACCGCCTGCGCCCGCTTCAGTTGCCTGTTTGGCTTGCATGTCGGCATACATTTTTTCGCCCAGCTTCTGGCTGATGGTCATCAAAGCGGTGCTTTTTTCCTCAATATGCGCCTTATCGTCACCTTTGATGGCTTCTTCCAGGTGCTTGATCGCCTCTTCGATCTTTTCCTTCTCGCCGGCGTCGAGCTTGTCGCCGTATTCGGTCAGGCTCTTCTTCACGCTGTGCAAACTGGCATCGGCCTGGTTCTTGGCCTGCACCAGCTCAAGCTTGCGCTTGTCGTCGGAGGCGTTCAATTCAGCGTCTTTCACCATTTGCTGAATTTCGGCTTCGGTCAAGCCGGAATTGGCCTTGATGGTGATCTTGTTCTCTTTGCCCGTGCCTTTGTCCTTGGCGCCCACATGCAGAATGCCGTTGGCGTCAATGTCAAACGACACTTCAATTTGCGGTGTGCCCCGGGCGGACGGTGGAATGCCTTCCAGGTTGAACTCACCCAGCATCTTGTTGCCAGCGGCGATTTCGCGTTCGCCCTGAAACACCTTGATGGTCACGGCGGGCTGGTTGTCGTCGGCCGTCGAGAAGGTCTGTGCAAACTTGGTCGGGATGGTGGTGTTCTTGGTGATCATCTTGGTCATGACACCGCCCAGCGTTTCAATACCCAGGCTCAAAGGGGTCACGTCAAGCAACAACACGTCCTTGCGGTCACCGGAAAGCACCTGGCCTTGAATGGCGGCACCGACGGCCACCGCTTCATCCGGGTTCACGTCCTTGCGCGGCTCGCGGCCGAACAATTCCTTGACCTTTTCCTGTACCTTGGGCATGCGCGTCATGCCGCCGACCAGAATCACGTCGTGGATGTCGGCGACGTTGACGCCGGCGTCCTTGATCGCGGTACGACACGGTGCAATGGTGCGTTCGATCAGGTCTTCCACCAGGGATTCGAGCTTGGCGCGGGTGAGTTTGATGCTCAGGTGTTTCGGGCCGGAGGCGTCGGCCGTCACATACGGCAGATTGATGTCGGTCTGGGCACTGCTGGAGAGCTCGATCTTGGCTTTTTCAGCGGCTTCCTTCAGGCGCTGCAGGGCCAGCACATCCTTGCCCAGATCCACGCCCTGGTCTTTCTTGAACTCGGTAATCACGAAATCGATGATGCGCTGGTCAAAGTCTTCCCCACCCAGGAAGGTGTCGCCATTGGTCGACAGCACTTCAAACTGCTTTTCGCCATCGACGTCGGCAATTTCAATGATGGAGACGTCAAAAGTGCCGCCACCCAAGTCGTAAACGGCGATTTTGCGGTCACCTTTTTCGTTTTTGTCGAGGCCGTAAGCCAGGGCTGCAGCGGTCGGCTCATTGATGATCCGTTTGACGTCCAGCCCGGCAATGCGTCCGGCATCTTTGGTGGCCTGACGCTGGGCGTCATTGAAATAGGCTGGCACCGTGATGACGGCGTCAGTGACGGTTTCGCCGAGGTAGTCTTCGGCGGTCTTCTTCATCTTGCGCAGAATGTCGGCGCTGACCTGCTGCGGTGCCATGCGGTTGCCACGCACTTCGACCCAGGCGTCGCCGTTGTCAGCGGCGGCAATCTTGAAGGGCATCAGATCGATGTCTTTCTGGACTTCTTTCTCGGTGAACTTGCGGCCAATCAGTCGCTTGACGGCGTACAGTGTGTTCTTCGGGTTGGTCACCGCCTGACGCTTGGCCGAGGCGCCGACCAGTACTTCGCCGTCTTCCTGATAAGCAATGATGGACGGCGTGGTGCGCGCGCCTTCAGAGTTTTCAATGACCTTGGGCGTGTTGCCCTCCATGATGGCGACGCAGCTGTTGGTGGTGCCCAGGTCGATGCCGATGATTCTTCCCATGATTTTTCCTTAAATGAAAGTCAGATGTTTTTAACGTGTGGATCAGCAGAAATTTTTCAAGTCGGGATGACCATCACGTCGGTAATTATTTTGGTGCGGCGACGGTGACCAGCGCCGGACGCAACACGCGATCGGCGATGGCGTACCCTTTTTGCAGCACCGTGACCACGGTGTTGGCATCGAACTCCGAGGACACCACGCTGATAGCCTGGTGCTGATGCGGATCAAATTTAGTCGTCCCAGGCTGTGGGTTGATGGGAATCACCTTGTTGCGCTCCAGTGCTGCCAGCAATTGGCGCAGGGTCGCCTGGGTACCTTCGCGAAGATGGTCAATGGTGGCGTCCTTGATGATCAGGCCTGCTTCCAGGCTATCTGCTACGGGCAGCAGACTTTCAGCAAAAGCCTCGACCGCAAATTTGCGCGCCTTTGAGATTTCGTCTTCGGCACGGCGCCGGGCGTTGTCAGCCTCGGCCTTGGCCCGCAGATATTGGTCGGCGAGTTCAGCGCTTTTGGCCTGCAACTCAGCCAGATCGGCTTGTGCCCGCGATAAAGCGTCCGACTCGTAGGCGCCCTGCGCGGCGACCATTTCTTCGGTGCTCTGATACCCGGCAGCAGGTGGTTTGGTTTGGATTGGATTGGATTCAGACATGCTATTGAGCCAAATTTCAAATACTAAGCCCTCGATATGGGGCCATACACAGACAATTCAAGAGCGCAAGACGTATGAGCCGACAGCCGGCTCAGGAACAAAGCGAGCGCGCCGGATGTGGCGCCGGGCCGCTGGGTGAGCTGCTTGGGCAGCCTTGCAGGTCAGCCTGAAAGGCCGAGCAGTTCGACGTCAAACTTCAATGTGGCATTGGGCGGAATGACACCACCGGCACCGCGCGCGCCATAACCCAGCGCCGCCGGGATGATCAGGGTGCGTGAGCCGCCTACCTTCATGCCTGCCACGCCTTCGTCCCAACCTCGAATCACCATACCGGCGCCCAGCGAAAAGACAAACGGGTCGTTGCGATCTTTGCTGGAGTCGAACTTGGCACCCTGAACGCCGTCGTTATAAAGCCAGCCGGTGTAGTGAACCGTGACGCTTTGGCCCTTGGTCGCCTGCGCGCCAGAGCCGATTACGGTGTCTTCATATTCAAGTCCGGAGGGGGTTGTTGTCATGTTGGAATCCTTGTTTGCCATCAAAAATATAGCTTAATACGCCCTATTTACAAGGGCTACAGCCATTAATAAGAAAATAATCTCAGCAGACCGGGGCGCTTAAATGTCTTTCTTGGCAAGGCCTGCCACCCATTTGGTGGCAAATGCCGGAAGGTCGGCCAAGCGCTTGAGCAGATCCGCCCCCAAAGTTGTGACGATGTAGCCCTCATGGCCATGGTCGACCAGCCCGGCTGCGCGCAAATTCTTGATGCGGGTGTTCAGCGTGTTGGGAGTAATGGTGCCTACGCTGTCTTGCAACAATCGAAAAGTCTGCGCGTGACCATCCCTCAAGGCCCACAGAACCCGAATGGCATAACGGGACTCGAGAAGTTCAAGCAGTTGACCGATTGCAGCATTTTCTTTGGAACTCATGAGACAACTCTCCTTTTGGTATTGATTGATCGACGAGCGTCTTGAACTGGCAAAAGTCATCAGACATTTGATATCTATAGTTTTCCGGCGCTAACCGAAACTATAGCGCAGATTGAAGACATGCTACATGTTTCATAGCTATCATCCGTCGCATTGCCGCAGTCCTGGCAATTTTTCTCATGATTTTTCACGTTGATTCTTCTTGTCAGGGTCGAGGGGAGCTGCTAAGGTCATTTCTTTGAACGGTTGATGTCAGGCGATTTTCTGGAGGATTTCATGGTTATCAATTTTGAACAGGTTCACAACTATTACGAACGGCTGGTGTTTGAGGCGGTAGCTCGGCAGTCTGCGGCGCACCCGGGCTTCACGTCCGATATGCTGGCTGATGTGGCCTGTGTCGCGTTGAACCGCCTGCCTGCGCGTTATGTACGGCACGATGTGGACATGATGTTCTACCTGACTGAGCAGGAACGTCATGCCATTGAACAATCCATGGCCGAAGGGCTGATTTTTGCCTTTGCTTTTGTTGCTGATCGGGTTGCCAAGCGTCAGGCGCTGGTCTGACAAGCCCGTTGGTCGATGCGGCTGACGAGTTCAAGGTCGTCGTCAAGGCATTTTAGATTGCCGGGTATTCAGGGCGTGTTGGCGCCTGTCGTTTCGTTAGAAGGTTAAAATGCCACCTCTGGACTGTAATTTGATCGCTTTGAGTCCCGTTGTGCCGGGCAATTTCCTTTTAGTTGCACTTGGCCTCAGGGTAAACCTCGGGACGTTAGTGCTGGCGTAATCCCTAAAATGTGCTGCAGTGCAATACAGCTGTTGCAGCTTCGATCTGAGCCTAAGGGAACCACATGCCATCCAAGAAAGTCGCTGAGCCAAAAGTCACCCAGCGGATCATAAAAAAGTACCCTAACCGACGCCTTTACGACACCGACACGTCGAGTTACATCACGCTGGCCCAGATCAAACGCTTGGTGATGGACAGTGAGCCCTTTGTCGTGATCGATGTCAAAACCGGCGAAGACCTGACGCGCAGCATTCTGCTGCAAATCATTCTGGAAGAAGAGTCCAACGACTCTCCCATGTTCACCGCGCCAGTGCTGGCCAGTGTGATCCGTTTCTATGGCCATGCAATGCAGGGTTTCATGGGTGGCTACCTGGAAAAAAACATGCAGCAATTGATGGACGTTCAGGCCAAATTTGCAGAACAAAGCAAGGGTTTGTCACCGGAAATGTGGACCCAGTTCATGGCGTTGCAGTCCCCCGTGCTGCAGAGCATGCTGGGCGGCAAACTGGAACAATCCAAAAACCTGTTCGAGCAAATGCAGGAACAGATGCAAAAACAGACCGGTCAGATGCTCGGGGCGTTTGGCATCAAACGCTGATCGTGGCGCGAATGCTGGAACAATTTATTTATTTATGAGCGAAGTTATTACAAAAAGCAATACAGCACCCAAAGTCGGTTTCGTCAGCTTGGGTTGCGCCAAGGCGCTGACAGATTCCGAACTGATCCTCACGCAATTGAGCGCCGAGGGTTATCAAACCTCCAAGACATTTCAGGGTGCCGATCTGGTGATCGTCAACACTTGTGGTTTTATCGATGATGCGGTCAAAGAGAGCCTGGACACCATCGGTGAGGCGCTGGCCGAAAACGGCAAGGTGATCGTCACCGGTTGCCTGGGCGCCAAAGCCGCCGAGGGTGGTGGCAACCTGGTGCGGCAAATGCACCCGAGCGTGCTGGCCGTGACCGGCCCGCAGGCAACGCAGGAGGTGATGGATGCGGTGCACGCCAACTTGCCCAAGCCGCACGACCCGTTTATTGATCTGGTGCCCAATGCTTTCGGTGTGGCGGGCATCAAGCTCACGCCCCGGCACTACGCCTACATCAAGATCAGCGAAGGCTGCAACCACCGCTGTACTTTTTGCATCATTCCGTCCATGCGCGGCGATCTGGTGTCGCGCCCGATTGGTGACGTGCTCAAGGAAGCGCGTGCCCTGTTTGAAGGCGGTGTGAAAGAGTTGCTGGTGATCAGCCAGGACACGTCAGCGTATGGCGTGGATGTCAAATACCGCACCGGTTTCTGGGATGGCAAACCCACCAAGACCCGCCTGCTGGAACTTGCCGCAGCACTGGGCGACATGGCAGTGCCTTATGGTGCCTGGGTGCGTTTACATTATGTTTACCCGTACCCGAGTGTCGATGACTTGTTGCCTTTGATGGCCGCCGGCAAAGTGTTGCCCTACCTGGATGTGCCTCTGCAACACAGTCACCCGGGGGTGCTCAAGCGCATGAAACGCCCGGCCAGCGGCGAGAAAAATCTGGAGCGCATCCAGCGCTGGCGTGAGGTCTGTCCCGATATTGTGGTGCGCAGCACGTTCATCGCAGGATTTCCGGGCGAGACGGAAGAAGAGTTTTCGCATTTGCTCGATTTCATGCGGGAGGCTCAAATTGACCGTGCCGGTTGTTTTGCCTACAGCCCGGTGCAGGGTGCTGTCGCCAATGACATTGGCGGTATGTTGCCGATTGAATTGCGCGAAGAGCGGCGCGCACGCTTCATGGCGGTCGCCGAGGCAGTCTCAAGCGCCAAACTGCAACAGCGCATCGGTGCCACGATGCAGGTGTTGGTTGATTCGGCGCCTGGTTTGGGTAAAAAGGGTGGCCTCGGCCGCTCCTATGCCGATGCGCCTGAGATTGATGGCGTGGTGAAACTGCTGCCGCCGGAAAAAATCAGCAAGACTTTACGGGTTGGTGAATTCACCAAAGCGCGCATTGTCGGTGCACAGGGACACGATCTTGTGGCTCAGCCGTTTTAAGATTCCAGTCTTGAAGCATTTCAGGACAAGCCAGGAGCCACGGCAAATGCAGTGGCTCCTGGCCAAAAAAAAACCAGAAATCTTGTTAGAAGATCTCTGGTTTTCATTAACATTGGTGCCCGGAAGAGGACTCGAACCTCCACACCTTTCGGCACACGGACCTGAACCGTGCGCGTCTACCAATTCCGCCATCCGGGCATTTCAGGAAAGAGGATTATTGTATCAAAAATATTAGCCAAACCAGCGGCTTGCTGGACGAAGTTGAAGGAACTGTGCTGGGTCACCGTGACGGACATGGGTTTGTGACCCGTGATGACGGTCAACCGGACATCTATTTACCCCCCAACGAGATGCGTGCCGTGCTGCACAAGGACCGGGTCAAGGTGCGCATTGTGCGCAGTGATCGCAAAGGTCGCCCCGAAGGCCGCGTGCTTGAGATCATCGAAAGAACAAGTCAAACCATCATTGGGCGCTTGTTGCAGGAAAGTGGCATCTGGATTGTGGTGCCGGAAGACAAATGTTACGGGCAGGATGTACTGATTCCCAAATCGGCGACCGGCCTGGCCAAGCCGGGTCAGGTTGTGGTCGTTGAGTTGACCGAGCCACCGTCACTGTATGGTCAGCCGGTTGGGCGCATCAAGGAAATACTCGGCGAGGTCGACGACCCCGGCATGGAGATTGAAATTGCGGTGCGCAAATACAGCGTGCCGCATGAGTTTTCAGAGGCCTGCACTGCGTTGGCGCGCACCTTGCCTGACCACGTGCGTCCGCAAGACAAGAAGCACCGGGTCGATCTGACCGACGTGCCGTTGGTCACGATCGACGGCGAGGACGCCCGTGATTTTGACGATGCGGTGTACTGCGAACCGGCCAAAATTGGCAAGGGCAAGACGGCGGTGCAGGGCTGGCGTTTGCTGGTGGCCATTGCTGACGTGAGCCATTATGTGGAAAACGGATCGGCCATTGATATCGACGCCTATGAACGCGCCACCAGCGTGTATTTTCCGCGCCGCGTGATCCCGATGCTGCCAGAGAAACTCTCCAACGGTCTGTGTTCGCTCAACCCTGAAGTCGAACGCCTGTGCATGGTGTGTGACATGATGATCAGCGCGGACGGGGAGGTCTCGGCTTACCAGTTTTACCCGGCTGCGATGTGGAGCCACGCTCGCTTTACCTACACCGAGGTGGCCGCCATCCTGGCCAACACGCGCGGGCCCGAGGCCTTCAAGCGCAAGGAGCGGGTGGGTGATTTGATCAATCTGCACGATGTCTTTCAGGCCTTGCTGAAGGCGCGTGCACGCCGCGGCGCGGTTGATTTTGAAACCGTTGAGACGCAGATCGTGTGCGATGAGAGTGGGCGGATCGAGAAAATCATTCCGCGCACGCGCAACGATGCGCACAAAATTGTCGAAGAGGCCATGCTGGCGGCCAACGTTTGCAGCGCAGACTTTATTGCCCAGAGCAAGCATGCGGGGTTGTTTCGGGTGCATGAAGGCCCGACACCCGAGAAAAAAGAGATTCTGCGCAACTACCTCAAGGTCACCGGCGTGGGGCATTCCATCAGTGACAATCCCTCGCCGGGCGAGTTTCAGATCATTGCCAACGCCACTAAAGACCGGCCCGACGCCCAGCAGATTCACTCCATGCTGCTGCGTTCCATGCAGCAGGCCATCTACACGCCGGTCAACGAGGGCCATTTCGGCTTGGCGTTTGAAGCGTACACCCATTTCACCAGTCCAATCCGGCGCTACCCGGATCTACTGGTGCACCGGGTCATCAAGGCGATTCTGGCCGGGACCAAATACCACTTGCCGGTGCTGCCGCTGCCGGGCGAGGCCCATGCCAAGCTCTCACGGCGACTCGAAAAAGGACTCGCCGCGCGCGTGAAAGAGCCGGGTCAAAAGCCAAAAAAATTGAGCGCTGAAACCCAGGCCTGGCAAGCTGCGGGCATGCACTGCAGCGCCAATGAACGTCGCGCCGACGAGGCCAGCCGCGACGTAGAAGCCTGGCTCAAATGCAAGTACATGCGCGAACACCTGGGCGAAGAGTACGGGGGTGTTGTCAGCTCCGTGACCAGCTTCGGCATTTTCGTCACGCTGGACGCCATGTATGTTGAGGGGCTGGTGCATATCACGGAGCTCGGTGGCGATTATTTCAAGTTTGATGAGATGCGCCAGGAGTTGCGCGGTGAGCGAACCGGTATGCGCTACGCCATTGGCACCCGGCTTCAGGTGCAGGTGAGCCGGGTGGATTTGGATGGGCGACGCATTGATTTCCGGCTGATTCACGAGGGGGAGGGACTGGCTGCCCGGGGCGGCAAAGACAAAGAGTTGCCGCGCGCCGCTGGCAGCCGTGACGCCGCCGCTGGCGAGCCAGCAAACGCAACGGGCAAGCGCCGCGCACGAAAAACTTCGGAACCCGATGTGCGCTCGCCAAAATCCGCCAGCAAGAGCAAGGATCCAGGACGCAAGCCACGTCGACGCTCCTGATCTCAGTCCACTTATTTTTTACGCAAGCAACAGTCATGATTTCAAATTCAAAAGTCGCCATCGTCACCGGCGCTGGCAGTGGCATAGGCAAGGCGGCTGCGCTGGCGCTGCTTGCGCACGGCTACCGGGTGGTGCTGGCCGGTCGACGCCCCGGGCCACTGGCCGAGGTGATCGCCTTGGGTGCGGCGCCCGAGCGCTCGCTGGCCGTGCCCACCGATGTGTCTGACGCTGATTCTGTCAAGGCATTGTTTGATGCCACGGCGAGCGCATTTGGGCGCGTCGATGTGCTGTTCAACAATGCGGGTGTCGGCGCGCCCGGTATTGCCCTGGAAGACCTGACGCTGGCGCAGTGGAAGAATGTGGTGGACATCAACCTTACCGGTATGTTCCTGTGTATCCAGCAGGCGTTTCGGGTGATGAAGGCGCAGACCCCGCGCGGTGGGCGCATCATCAACAACGGCTCTATTTCTGCCACCACGCCGCGCCCCAATTCGATTGCCTACACGGCGACCAAACACGCTGTCACGGGCCTGACCAAAGCTGCTTCGCTCGATGGCCGCAAGTACGATATTGCCGTTGGACAGATTGATGTCGGCAACGCTGCGACCGAAATGGCGCAGCGCATGGCAACCGGCATCTTGCAGGCCAATGGCGACATCGCCATCGAGCCGTTAATGGATGTGAACATCGTCGGCCAATCGGTGCTGTACATGGCCAATTTGCCGCTGGAAGCGAACGTGATGTTCCATACCGTGATGGCAACCAAGATGCCGTTTGCCGGGCGTGGCTAGGTTTTATATAAGAAATCGGGCTGTAGCCCTCATGTGGACTGTGTAAGTAGCTACTGTTTTTATAGTGTTTTGGTTTTCTTAGGCAGGATCACCCTGAACACCGTCCCCTGTCCCAATTCGCTCTTGACCTCAATGCGCCCATCGTGTTTTTTAACAATACCGTAAGCCAGTGAAAGGCCCAGCCCGGTGCCTTGGCCGACTGGTTTGGTCGTGAAAAACGGTTCAAAAATCCGGGACAGATGCTCCGGCTTGATGCCGCGGCCGCTGTCTTGTTTTTCCAGGATTGGCGCTAGGTGTTTGCGATGAGACTGGTGCGTTTTGGGTACTGCAGCAACAGGTCTGTTCAAAAATGACCCGCACTATTGACGTAGATCAGCGCTACTGTGTATTTATATAAAATAGGCCGCTAGCCCCCGTTCTGTCTTAATTTATAGCTATCTATTTAGTAGCTATCTGGGGGGTGTGAGCGACTCATTCATTCTCCATGAGTCGCTTTGGCAAGGGCTGTCGGATACACCAGCTCTGCAGTTGCAAAAAAGGTGTCCGACACGGTTTGGCGCCACAAGGCAGGGCTGGCGCGAGAGCTGGTTTTGTCATCGCAACAGCGGAGCGTTTCAGGCTGTGTTGGCGCCGCAGCGTGATATGGGCGAGGTGCATGCCCGGGCCGAGCTTGCGATGCTTCTGGTGGCGCGCGGTATGCGGCTGCCCAAGCCCGAAATCATTTCACGCCTGCTGATGTAAGTAGCTACTATTTTTATAGTGCCCTGGCGAGAGACCCGGCGGTCAGGGGGCGATCATCAGGCCACTGGTCTGCCGCCAGGCCGTGCTGGTACGCCGCTTGACACGCCGCCTCGAAGGCGTCCAGGCCGCCCGCCAGGCGCGCGCCAATCAGCCCCGCCAATACATCGCCCGTACCTGCGGTGGCGAGGCGTGCGTTGCCGGTGGGGTTGACGACGGGCCTCTGGCCGGGGGAGGCTATCACGGTGCCCGAACCTTTGAGCACCACGGTGCAGTGAAAGCGCTCGGCCAGTTGCCCGCAAACGGCGAGGCGATCCGCCTGGACCTGTGCGGCGCTGGTGCCCAGCAGGCGCGCGGCTTCCAGTGGGTGCGGCGTCAGCACGGTGGCGGCACCACGCTGGCTGCGCTCGGTCAGCAAGGCCTGTAGCCGGGTGTCGTTTGCTATTGAATTAATAGCGTCTGCATCAATAACGACGAGGGCTGCAGCCGATAAGACCTTGGGCAGCTGGGCGCGCACGGCATCCCCGCCACCACAGCCGCAAACGACCGTCATGACGGACAGGTCAAGTGCATCGACCGGTCGGAACATCAACTCGGGTTGGCTCGTATCCACGCTCAGCGTGCCACCGTCGAGTAAGCCGACAAAAACCCGCCCGGCGCCCGCGTGCAAGGCGGCCGACGCTGCCAGCAGGGCGGCACCGGTCATGCCGGGTGCGCCGCCAACCACGGCGACATCGCCGTGGTTGCCTTTGTGCGAGGCATGCAGGCGCTCGGGTGCCGGCGGTGCGCCTGCCAGCCAGGCCGTGGGCGCAAGCGGTTGTTGCGCCAAGGCGGTGCGTTGATCCCCGTCGAGGTCGGCCAGCCAGACGCTGCCAGCGGCGTCGCGCCCATGCGCGGTGAACAAGCCGGGCTTGAGTGTGAGCAGGCTCAAGGTGTGCGTGGCCTTGATGCTCAGTTGCGTCACGGCGCCGGTGTCGGCGTGCAGGCCGGTGGGCAGGTCCACCGCCAGCACCGCTTGCTTGCTGGCGTTGATCAACCCGATCCAGTCGGCCATGCGACCGTCGGGCTCCCGCACCTGGGTGCCGATGCCCAGCAACGCATCAATGCAGAAATCAAACTCGTCGGGCGGCGTCTGCGAGAAGGTGACGCCGGCATCCAGCGCGCGCTGGTAAGAAGCCGCAGCATCTGCTGGCGCCGTGTCTGCGCTACCGAGCCAGGTGAGCACCGGCTGCTTGCCCCAGCGCTGCAAGTGCACGGCGGCTTCCAGCCCATCGCCGCCGTTGTTGCCGGGGCCGCAAGCGATCCAGATGCGCCGGGCGTGCGGCGCAAGGGCGAGCGCCAGTTGCGCCACGGCCAGCCCGGCGCGCTGCATCAGGGTGTGAGCGGGCAGGGCGGCCTGAGCCGTCTGCTCCATGGCGCGTGTGGCCGCCACGCTGTACAAGGCGTGGCGGGTTCGGAAGTCTATTTTTTGCATCGGTTCTAAAACTCGTAGGTTTCGCCCTCGCGCGCGAGACGAACCTGGGGACCACCGGCTAGCGGCGGGTTGTCAAGCAGCACTTGGCGGAAAGCGGCTTCGAGTGCATCGTCGCTGCGGGTCGGTTCATGGTGCGTGCAAAACAGCATCTTGGCGCCAGCCGCCTTGGCGTACGCAATGCTGGAGTTGAAGGTGCCGTGGCCCCAGCCTTTTTTGGCCGGATATTCCGCTTCAGTGTAGGAGCTGTCGGCAATCAGCACATCGACGCCGTGCATGGCGCGCAGAATGCTGTGGGCTTTTTCATCAATAAAACCTTGATACTCGTCGTAGCTCTCGTCGCCTGGTTCGTAGATGTTGAGCGGCGGCTCGTGATCCCCGGTAAAAAACACCGACTTGCCGTTGGCTTCAATCCGGTAACCGAAGTCAATCACGGGGTGATTCATGAGAAAAGGTGTGACCGTGGCGGAGCCAATCTGCAGGCTCTGCTCCGGTGCGAGCGTGACGTACTCCATGCGCGCTTTCATCTCGGCCTCGCGCACCGGGAAATAGCTGTACTGCAGTTGCACCGCCATCACCTGCTCCACGCCCTTGCCCGACACCGGGTCAAACGCACCATGCAGGCGCAAGGTGTTGCCGGGAATGAAGTTGGGGATGAAAAACGGCAGGCCCTGAATGTGGTCCCAGTGCGAGTGGCTGATGAACACGTTGGCCGTGACGGGCAGCTCAGCCAGCAGGGTCTGCGACAGCGGAAAAATGCCGGTGCCGGCGTCCAGGATGATCAGCTCGTTGTTGTCGGTGCGAATCTCGATGCAGGTGGTGTTGCCGCCATAGCGCACGGTGCTCGGGCCGGGTGAAGCAATGGAGCCGCGCACGCCCCAAAATCTGACTTTCATGCAGTGACCTCAAACTTTTGAAAATATTTTGGCTTCTTCCAGCAGGGGTGCCAAGTCGCCCAAAGAGACAATCAGTTCATCCAGGGTGCCACCCAGCCGCTGCGCAATAGCGGGTGGCAGTTGTTCGATGTAGGGGTTGCCAGCAAAGCCGAATTCGAGCTTCTTGCTGATCTGGTTGGCGGCAAAGACACAGGCGATCATCGGTGTGTCTTTGATTTCCGGACCGTACTGGTAGCGAATGGTTTCCACCAGGTCGGCCGGGAAACGCCATTTTTCGACCAGCATCGCGCCGACGACCGCGTGATCAGCACCGATCACGTCTCGCAGTGCCAGGTGCAGTGAGCTCTCGTTCCATTGGCTGGTCTCCAGGGCCTTGCGAAATTCAGTCGGCATGAACTGCGCGAACACCACCTTGCCAAAATCGTGCAGCAGGCCCGCAATAAAACAGTCCATCGGGTCGGCGTCATCCAGACGCAAGGCCAGTTGCTTGGCGATGGCGGCCGTGGACAGCGAGTGAATCAGGTACTGCGCGCCGTCAAAACCGGCCGCATTGCTGGCCGGCAACATGCCGATGGCCGCGATGCTCAAGGCCAGGTTTTTGATGGTGTTAAAGCCCAGGTAAACCACCGCATGGTTGATGGAGGTGATCTGCTTGGGCAGGCTGTAGTAAGCCGAGTTGACGACGCGCAGCACCTTGACCGTGACCACTGGGTCTTTGTCAATGACTTGCACCAGATCCTTGGGCGAGCAGTTGACGTCGCGCGTGAGCTCCAGAATCTTTTGCACGCTTTTGGGAAACGCAGGCATGCCGTCCACAGCGGCGGCGAGTTTTAAAGAGAGTTCAGGGCTCATGCGGGAATTTTTTGTGAACCGGGTAGGGTGTCAATGTAGCAGGCCCTGATGAATGTCTTGTTTTAGCGCCCCAGTCGTTCGATGTCGAGTCCGTTGACGTCGAGGTCAGGTGGCCTGCCCGCCATCAGGTCGGCCAAGGCCCGGGCTGAGCCGCAGCTCAAGGCCCAGCCGCTGCCACCATGTCCCAGGTTCAGCCACAGGCCCGGCACAC
>Ga0209913_1000717_pt1 | contig 24805 bp, 18 predicted proteins | sample PersoiDNA2013203_FD_185805 | JGI IMG/M metagenome (GOLD analysis project Ga0209913, IMG submission 185805) | Permafrost soil microbial communities from the Arctic, to analyse light accelerated degradation of dissolved organic matter (DOM) -... | ecosystem: Environmental > Terrestrial > Soil >... | reverse complement strand
TTTGCTGAGGCGAGCAGTATCAGCCTACAGCGTGGAGACGTGGCCGAGTGGTCGAAGGCACTTCCCTGCTAAGGAAGCATATGGGCTTAAACCTGTATCGAGGGTTCGAATCCCTCCGTCTCCGCCAGAATACAAACACCCGCTTCGGCGGGTGTTTTTATTTGTGCTTCCCGTTTTGTTTGCCCAGCAAACCTGTATTCGGAGATGAGCAAGCCGCCTGCGCGGCTTACGTGAGAGATTCGAAGGGAATCGCTTGCAAGCGATTCAGCGGCCTCGATAACCTGGGCGAATCCCTCCGCCTCCACACTTGGGTACAGGTTCGTTGAAGTGAATAGCTAAGCGCCTTTTGAGGCGCTTTTTTGTTTTTAGAGTTCGGCGTACTGCGGATTAACTGCGGAATCCGCCAATTTCAGAACCGTATTGACCACTTCCAAATTCGCTTCCCCAGGGCGCACTCCATTCGCTGCGCAGTTTGCACCGAAAGTTGACCTTCGCTTAGAACACGATTTTGCGCATGACCACAATCCGAATAAACAAGCACAGCAGCCATCAGCTCAAGTCGTTCAGATGACAAGCCGAAAAATGCCCTTCTGCAACCTTCCTTAGCATCGGACGCTCGGTGGCACAGCGCGGCATAGCCCGGGGACAGCGCGGATGAAAAGTACAGCCTGACGGAGGGTTGAGCGGACTAGGCAATTCTCCTTGCACCGGACGATGCTCTACCATTTTTACTTGAAGGCGTGGCGCATCGGCAATCAGAGCTTGTGTATAGGGATGATTTGGCGACGTAAAAATTGCCTGCGTATCAGCCAACTCGACTACCCGACCGAGATACATAATGGCGACCCGATCGGCAATATATTCGACCACCGCCAGGTTATGACTGATAAAGAGATACGTCAATTCTTTCGATTCACGCAAATCCATGAACAGATTTAATACCTGCGCCTGTACTGATACATCCAGAGCAGAAACCGCTTCGTCGCACACCACAAATTTGGGATTCAGCGAAAGCGCGCGTGCAATGGCAATACGTTGGCGCTGTCCACCGGAAAATTGATGCGGGTAGCGAGACGCATAGCTAGCGTCCAAGCCAACCTGCTTGAGCAAAGCAGCGACGAAGGATGGCACGTCGCGTTTTTCCACCAGCTTGTGATATAGCGCGGCTTCGCTGATCAACTGATCCACGCGCAAGCGCGGGTTGAGCGATGCGTAGGGATTCTGGAACACCATCTGCGTTTCGAGGTGACGCGACGGCTGCGACGAATCGACCGGCTTGCCCTCGAAGGCGATCTCTCCGCTGGTGGGCGGCAACAGCCCGGCGATCATGCGACCGGCTGTCGATTTGCCGCAACCGGATTCGCCCACCAGACCAAGTACTTCACCCTTGTTGATCGTCAGCGACAAGTCGTTGACGGCGTAGACTTTCTTCTCGGGCTGATTTGACAAGCCGAGCGAACGAGCTGCGCGTCGCACGGTGCTTTGCTTGAGCCCAAAACTCTTGCTCAGGTTCCTGGTTTCAAGTATGGGATTCATAGTGTACCTAGAGGATAAAAACAGCGATGCTCGCGCGTGCCAACCGCCACCACAGGGGGAATCGTGTCACAGGTGGCATTGCGACGTGAACAGCGCGGCGCAAACGCGCATCCTGGCGGCAAGGACAACAACGGCGGTGCCGAGCCCGGTATCGAATACAGCCGCTGGCCGCGGCTGCTCGCTTGCGGCAATGAATCGATCAGCCCCTTGGTGTAGGGATGCAGCGGCTGCGCGATAATTTCATCCACCGGACCACGCTCGATGATGCGGCCCGCGTACATGACGCAGATTTCATCGGCCAGATCCTTGACCACGCTGATGTCATGAGAAATCCAGATCAGCGCCGTACCGCTGTCGCGCGCCAGGTTTTTCATCTCGAACAAGATCTGCGCCTGGATCGTGACGTCCAGCGCCGTGGTTGGTTCATCGGCGATGATCAGGTCCGGATCGTTGATCATGGCGTTGGCAATGGCGACACGCTGACGCATACCGCCCGAGAGTTCGTGCGGATAAGCACGCATGCGTTCTTCCGGTGCCGGGATGCCGACCCGGCGCAAGGCTTCACACACTTTGTCGTCCAGCATCTTCCCTCGTAGCCGCTGATGGATGGACACCGTCTCGCGCAATTGATCGCCAATCTTCATCACCGGATTGAGCGACATCATCGGATCCTGAAATACCATCGCGATACGGTCGCCGCGCAACTTGCTCCAGCGCCGCGCCGTGGCGCGTTGCAGATCTTCGCCTTTGAAGCGAATTTCGCCACCGGCGATACGTCCCGGCGCATCCACCAGATTCATCAGCGAAAACGCCGTCACCGATTTCCCCGAACCGGATTCACCCACGATGCCCAGCACCTTGCCCGCTTCCAGTGTGAAGGAGACATGGTCCAGCGCGCGCGCCACGCCGGCGCGGCTATGAAACTCGGTAACCAGATTGTTAACTTCCAGCAGTGCCATGAAATGTCCTTCTATGCGTCGAGCTTGGGGTTGAGAACGACGCGCAATTGATCGCCGACCAAACTGATGGCAACCACCAGCACCACCAGCGCCACGCCCGGAAAAACACTGATCCAGTATTGATTCGACAGCATGTAGTCAAAGCCATTGGAAATCAGCAAGCCCAGCGAGGGCCGGGTCTGCGGCAAGCCGATGCCGAGAAAACTCATGGTCGCCTCAAGTGTGATCGCCGCCGCCATCTGGTTGGTGGTAGTCACAATCAGCGGCGCCATGCAGTTGGGCAGCACGTGTTTGAACATCACACGCCAGGCCGGCAAGCCTTGGCCCAGCGCCGCTTCGACGTAGTCCTTGCCGCGCTCCACCATAGCGGCGCCCCGCACGTTGCGTGCGAACACTGCCCATTGCACCAGCACCAGCGCCATCAGCGTTTTGTCGACGCCCTGCCCCAGCGCCGCCAACAGGATCAGCGCCACCAGCACAGAGGGAAAGCTCAGTTGAACGTCGACGATACGCATCAATACCGCATCCACCTTGCCGCCCAGATAGGCCGCCAGCAAACCGACACAGGTGCCAAAAAACAATGCCGTCAGCGCACTGGTAATGCCAATGCCGAGACTGATGCGCAGGCCGTACATGATGGCGCTCAGCACATCGCGGCCGGCGCCATCGGTACCCAACCAGAAGTGCAGCTGGTGATCGGCTGATACGCCGCCGGGTGCCTGCTCGGCCTCCATGAAGGAGACCCTGGCCAGATCATAGGGATTCTGCGGCGACAGCACTGGTGCCGCCAGCGCCACGATGGTGAGTAACAACAACACGAGTGCCGCGGCGGTGGCAATACGATTTTGCAGAAAGCGCCGCAGGAAAATCTGCGTGGGCGTCTCGGACGCCAGTGCCGGAAGAGAAGGAGAGCTCATAGGATGGATTGCCTGTTTCGTCAAAAATGACCTGCGCCGTTGGACTTGCCTGCTGCCGTGTTCAACCCGCCACTCACGTGGATTTGGCGCGCAGGCGCGGATCGAGGATGAGATAGAGGATGTCGACCACAAAATTGATCAATACAAAAATCACCAGCACGACCATCAGATAAGCCACCACCACCGGTCGATCCAGCTGCAGCACCGAGTCGACGATCAGCTTGCCCATGCCCGGCCAGGCAAAAATGGTTTCGGTGATCAGCGAAAAAGCGATCAATTGTCCGAACTCCAGCCCCATTACCGTCACGATGGGAATCATCACGTTAGGCGCGACGTGGCGCAGCATAAGCCGCACCGCACCGACACCCTTGGCACGGGCAAACTTGACGTATTCCTGCAAGGCCACTTCACGTGTGCCGGCCTCGGTCATGCGCATCACCAGCGCAATATTGTGTAACGCCAGCGTAGCTGCCGGCAGTACCAGGTAGCGCAAGCCGTCCAGATTGAGAAAGCTGACCTGAATGCCCAGGAGGCTGGTAGTCGGTCCGCGTCCACCCGATGGAAACCAGCCCAGATTAACTGCGAACACCAGGATCAGAATCAGGCCCAGCCAGAAACTCGGAATCGTCACCCCCAGAATGGAGAAACCCATGGCTAGCTTATGCACCTTGCTACCCGGCCGCAGGCCCGCCCACATGCCCAGCGGCACACCGATCAGGAACGACAGCACCAGCGCAGCGCTGGCCAGTTCCAGCGTAGCCGGCATGCGCTCGAAGATCAGCGAAATGGCTGGCTGGTTAAACACAAAGGAGTTGCCGAGGTCACCGTGCATAGCGTTGACCAGGAAGCGCCAGTACTGCGCATAGACCGGCAGGTCCAGGCCCAGTGCATGCGAGGCTTCGGCAATTTCGGCTGGCGAGGCGTTGGGCGCCACCAGCAGATAAATGGGATTGCCGACCAGGTTGATGCCGACAAAAGCCAGCAAGGACATGATGAAAATCACCAGCACACTTTGCAGACTGCGTTTTATGAGCATTTCAAACATCAGGTTCCATTCCTTTATCAAGTCCCATGCAGAGACGGCGCTGCATCAAGCCGTCGGCTTGCGCGCCGGGATTACCGGCAACACGATCTGCGAAGGCCGCGTCGCGTCCAGATAGATGCGATTTGTGGCCACGCGCGTATGCGTCGCCGCCCCTTCCGGTTCGCCGGTATTCGGATTGCAGTCGAAATGCGGGAAGTTGCTACTGGAAATATCCAGGCGAATGCGATGTCCTTTCTGAAACAAATTGCTGGTTGGAAAACCGTCAATAGTGATTTCATACACTGCACCGGGGATCATCAAAGCCGGCGCTTCCCATGAGTTGCGATAGCGCGCCCGCAAAATGCCGTGCGACAGATTCATCGCGTAGCCGTTGGGATAATCGGCACTGGGTGGATAGACATCAATCAGCTTGAAGGTGAAATCGGTATCCAGACAATCCGAGGATATCCATAGTTTGACGCTGATGTCACCGGTTACCTCGACATCCTGCGTCAACACCGGCGTCTGAAACACCAGCACGTCAGCACGCATGGCCAGTGGGTAGTAAGGAAGGGTCGCGCCGAATACGCCCGGACCTTCGCATTGATCAAAGGCACCGCCAAACATCAAGGGCTCACCGGAAGTCACCGCACCACCGATGGTGGGTACCGGATTGAGTGGGTCGTAGCGGTAAGCGAGAAAAGCATCGCTCTCTTTACTCGCCGGGCCCGGTGCGGTAGTCGACAAGGCGCCTTCGCGCCGCAGATACCAGACTTGCGCCTGCGCATCGGGTAGCGGCCATTGCTGTTCGCTGCGCCAGCGCCCACCGTGGTCGAGACGGCCCGCAGCATTCTTCTTCCCGGAGCCACCACCCATGACAAACAGGCTGACCGGCGGCAAAGGATCCGGCACCGTTGCATCATTCTTTAGCCAGCGATCAAACCATTGCAGACGCAGCGACAGATAGTCTCGTGCCAGTTGGCCATCCAGCGTAGCAGCCGTACCGAAGTCGACGTCGCCGGCATAAGTGATGGAGCGGTTGCCATGCGTCCATGGCCCCAGGATCAAGCGAACCGGCCCCTTACCGGCTTTGATCAGACCACTATAGTTGGTGGTCGCGGTGCGTGGATAGGGATCAAACCACGACGACATATGGACCATCGCCGCATTGCAGAATTGCGGGTAATAACCTTCCGCGTACAAGCCCGGTTGCATCCAGTAATCATCAAACTCCCCGTGACGCCATTGCTCGAACATGTACGCTTCATACTCCGGCACACTGCTCAGCGGCGAGTTGCCTGGCTTCCACTCGGTGGTACGGGTGAACCAGTCATCCAGGTCGATGCTGCTCAGGGCTGCAAAGCGTTCAGGGTCTTCCTGCAGCTCGCGGCTTTCCAGTGCTTGACGCCAAGCCCAGGTAGCCTGTTTCAACTCGAACGCACCGCCTTGCCGGATACCACCCTGGAATGCATTTGAAAATCCACCTGAGTCGAGAAACATCGCCACCACGCCTGGAGCACCCAGGCTACCCAGCGCCGCTTGCGTGTGAGCAGCATAAGACAGGCCCTTGGTACCGATGCGGCCGTTGCACCATACCTGCGTGAGAATCCACGCACAGGTGTCGTAACCGTCGTCGCTGTCGCTCGTGTATTTGACGAAACTGCCTCCGGACTGATAACGGCCACGACAGTCCTGGTAGACCACCGCGTAACCCTGGGCGACGAAATAAGCAGCGACTTCGGCGCGCGCCAGCGGCGTTTCATTGATGGCGTTGCGCTCGGCGCGGCTGGGTTGATTCTTGCCGTAAGGCGTGCGTTCAAGAATGACCGGAAACGTGTCAGTGGCTGCAGCGCCCGCAGGCAGGTAGACATCGGTGGCGAGCTGCACGCCGTCGCGCATCAAAACCATGATGTCTCGCAGCACGGTCATTTCTTCTGCCGGCGCCGGCGCTGCGGGAGAACGCGAAAGATGATTCGAAGATTGCATGTTGTCCGTTGATAGTTCTGATATTGAGTTCTGATATTGAGTTCTGAAAATGAGTCCGCTCGTTGCGCTCGCTAGCGCGGACGAATGTCCGTAGCCATCGTGAAGCCATCGGCGCGCGGCGCAAAAGACAGATTGTTGCGATACGCCCAGGTCGCGTTCTGGTTCAGCAGCGGAATGATCGCGCCGTCCTCCAGGGCAATCCTGGCGGCCTGCTGCTGCAGAGCCTCGCGTTTGATCGGATCCATGGTTTCCAGCGCGGCGTCGATCAGCGCGTCAACCTTTGGGTTGCTATAGCCGCCATAATTGTTGGCGCCGATGCCGGTCTTGCGATCAGGGGTGTGGATGATCGACGTCAGCATGGTCAGGGAATCACCCGTCACCGCGCCGGTGCCCAACATGAAAATGCTGAACTCGGAAACGCCGCTGGGCCCACCGGCTGCACGCGGCAGGAACACCGAGAACGGCATGACCGACACTTCGGTCGTGATGCCGATGCGACTGAACAGCTGCGCCATCGCTTCACATAATTTACCGTCATTGACGTAACGATTATTGGGACATTGCACGGTCATCCGGAAGCCCTTCGGATAACCGCCTTCGGCCAGCAAGGCCTTGGCCGCAGCCACGTCGTAGTCGGGTAGATGCAAGCCGGCGTCATAGCCGAAGAAACCGACGGGAACCAATTGCTCGGAAGCCGTACCGTCAGCTTTCATCAGAAAACGGATCAGGCCGGACCGGCTTATCGCACGCATCATGGCTTGCCTTACCTGCGGCACCTTAAAGGGATTGCTGCTCATCGGTGCGCCGTTGTTGTCTCTGACGAAAGGAGTGACGTCGCGGCGCTGGTCCAGCAACAGGTAATTAAGCATGTAAGACGTCACCGAGGTTTGCTCAATATTCTGCGCGGTGCGAAACGCGCTCTTGAGATTGGCAGTGGCGCCGTCAATGATATCCACCGCTCCCGACAACAGCGCCGAAGCGCGCGCCGGCTCACGCGGGATGAATTGAAAAGTGACGCTGTCCCACGGCTCTTTGGTGCCCCAGTAATCGGCGTTTTTATTCAGCACCACTTTCTGGCCGTTGATCCACGCCGCAAATTTATAGGGCCCGGTGCCGATGGCCGACTTGCCGCTGGCGAAACTTTCTTCGCTTACATTCGCCCCCAAAGAGCGTGGAATGATGGCAATCAAACCCAGATTATCCGGCACCGTCGGATTGGTTTCACTGGTGCTGATCTGTACCGTCAGCGGTCCGGTCACGGTGACCCCGGTAATGCCTTTCAGATAGGAGCGAAAGGTGCGCGCGCCGGTCAGGTGCATCGCGCGATCAATGGAATATTTGACGTCCTCGGCGCTCATCAGCGCGCCATCATGAAAATGCACGCCAGGTCGCAACTTGAATTCCCAAGTCGTTGGATTGACAGCACGCCACGACAAGGCCAGTTTGGGTAAGGGACGCAGCTTGGCGTCTTCGCTGATCAGGGATTCATAGACATGAGCCCAGACGTTTCTGTTTTGTCCATTGAGCACATGCGGATCGGCGGAGGTCACTTCCGCCTTGAAGCCGATTCGCAAGTCGGCGGCATGCGCCATCATCGTCGCCGTAAGCGCGACGGCCGCAATTGCGACCGAGATACATGGCGACAGCACCCCTCCTGCTATTCCTGCGTCGCTCCACCGACCGAGAAACCGTTTACCCACATACCCTCCACATTATTTTCTTCATTAATGTATCGCTGAGTGATACGATATATTATCTAATGATACAGCGTCAAGAAGTTTTTATGCGTCGCCCGGACCATTTCAACTGCCGCAAAAAAAGTACCGGCCCCCGCGCATCCCACGTCTCCCGGCTCAAACAGCCGGATGGTGCGCCGCATATTGCTTGACGAATAATTTTTGATTGTTTAGGATGTTTCGCCACACAAACCCTTGTTCCAATGCAAGAAAAACCGCACCTGGAGCAAAGCTTCCTGCGCTGCCGGATCCCGAGAGCCCGGCGCATTACAATATCACCCGTCCAGGTAGCCGCAATGCCGCACCAAAAACCGCCGACGGCGCCAAACAAAACATAAGGAATCTCATATGAGTTACACCGTGGATGCGGTGAGCAAAGCCATGGAGCTGCTGTTCGTGGTTGCAGACCACCCTGGCCTGGGCGTCACCGAACTGGCAAAACGCTCAGGCAATACCAAAGCCCGCGCATTTCGCTTGCTGGGCACGCTCGAAGAAAGCGGCCTGATCAAGCGCAAGGAACCGCTGGCCACCTACAGCCTGGGTTATCGCGCATTGTTCCTCGGTGTCGCCGCACAAAACCAGGTACAACTTTCGCAACTGGGCCAGGCACTGCTGCCGGCCATCGGCGAGGCTTGCAGCGAAAGCGTGCTGATCACCATCCGTGAAGGCCTGGAGACCATGTGTGTGGCCTGGTGGGATTCCCCGCACGCCATCCGTGTGCACAGTGAAATGTCGGCGCGCCGGCCGCTTTACGTCGGTGCCTCCAGCAAACTGCTGCTGGCCTACGCGCCTGAAGAGGTGCAGGAAGCCGTCCTCAACGAAGAGCGCAAGCGTTATACGCCCAGCACCATCGTCAGCCGCACCCAGCTCAAGCAAGCCATCAAGAAAATCCTTGAAGTCGGCTACAGCGTCTCGTATGGAGAAAAATCCGCCGACACCGTGGCGTTGGCGCTACCCATCCGGGACGCTGCCGGCAAGGTCGTGGCCGCGCTGTCAATGACGGCGCCAGTCAGCCGCATGACCGAGCCGCGCCTGCAAGAATGCCTGGAAATACTGGGCAAGGGAGCCCAGCGTTTTTCGCTGGAACTCGGCTATATACCCAAGAGCTGAGCCCCGCCCTCTCACAAAGTTCGCATACGGCCCAGTAAAGGCAGCGGCAGTGCCGCAATCGACGTTGCCGGCACGGCCATACCGTCCAGCTTGAACACCTCGACGGTATGCGCCAGCGAGCGCGCCTCCTCTTTCATGGCGGCGGCTGCCGCTGCTGCCTCCTCCACCAGTGCGGCGTTCTTTTGCGTCACACCGTCCATCAGCGCAATCGCGTGGCCGACCTGTTCGATACCGGACGCCTGCTCCTTGCTGGAAACGCTGATGTCCGCAATGATCTGCGCCACGCGTCCGACATTAACCACGATCTCGTGCATGGTGGCGCCGGCATCGTCGACCAATTGGGTACCCGCCTCCACCCGGCTGACCGACACGCCGATCAACGCCTTGATTTCCTTGGCTGCATTTGCCGAGCGTTGCGCAAGACTGCGCACCTCGGAAGCCACCACCGCAAAACCGCGGCCCTGCTCGCCGGCCCGCGCCGCCTCTACCGCCGCGTTGAGCGCCAGGATATTGGTTTGAAAAGCGATGCCGTCGATGACGCCAATGATGTTGGCGATCTGCCTTGACGACTCACTGATTTCATTCATCGTGTCGACCACGCGCGCCACCATCAAGCCGCCCTTATCGGCGATCGCCGCAGCAGCAGTAGCGGTGTCCTTGGCTTCGTCCGCATTGTCTGCATTCAGGCGCACGGTCGAGGTCAGCTCTTCCATCGCCGAGGCGGTTTCTTCCAGCGATGCAGCCTGCTGCTCGGTACGACTGGACAAGTCCATGTTGCCGGTGGCGATTTCACCTGAGGCGATGGCGATGTTACTGATGCTGCTGCGCACTTTGCCGACTACGTCGCGCAGGCTGGTGTTCATGAAGGACAAGGCTTCCAGCAACTGACCAGTCTCGTCTTTGCGGCCCGGGATAATATCAGCGCTCAGGTCACCGCCGGCGACACGACGCGCGATCGCTACGGCTGACTGCAATGGCAGCACGATGGAACGCGTCAGCATTTGCGCACACAGCAAACCGAGGGCAATGGCCACACATTCCAGCAAGATCAGCATACGGCGGCTTTGTTGCGCAGTTTCTTCGATGCTTAATTTGATTGCGTCAATCTGGTTGCGCTGCATGTCCAGCAATTGTTGCACCGACTGCGCAAACTGACGCGACGCCGGTAAGTATTCTTTTTCCAGCACGGCCGCAGCCGCCTCCATCTGCCCAGAAGACTTGAGCTGGCTCAGGCGGTCGCGCGTTTCCAGGTAGTGGTCGCGCTGCACGCCGATGTTCTTGAACAAGGCATGTTCTTCTTCCGTATCCAGCAGCGTCTTGATTTTTTCCTGCACTTCGGCCGACGGCTTCATCGGTCCGGCCATCAGGAATGCCGCCAAAGTAGTATCGCTGCTCTTGGCAATAGCGGTGGTGCGGGTAATGCCCGTTTCAATGTAGCGAAACCAATCGCTGGACAAGCGTTCCTTGCTCAGCGGGCGCTCCATCATGGCCGACATGCGGTTGGCTACCATCTGTAGATTCCAGACTGCCAATGCCGTCATCAATCCCGAAATGACCAGGATGATCGCAAATCCCCAGCGCAGCCGGTTACCGATCTTCATGTTGTTGATCTTGCGCATATTCCCCTACCCCCTCAGGTCAAAGAAGAACCCGGTGTACACCGGATTCCCCTTCCCTCAATTCAGATGTCAAACGAACTGCTTCAGAACGTCGTACGTATCCCTGTCATCACGATGAACTGCGACTTGTCGGCGCCCGGCGCAACGGTAATGCCGGGGCTATACATGTTGGACGTGCGCTGGAAGGATGTATTGAGGTACACGTCGGTACGCTTGGAGAAGAAATAGTCTGCGCCCAGGTTCAATTGGGTGACTTTGCCGCTGACCGCGCTGCCGATGAACGATGAACGTGACTGCAAGACACTGGTGGTCAGCTTGAGCGCCGGCGTGATGTTGTAGTTCACGCCCAAGTCGATGACGTTGGTGCGGTCGTTGTTGGTGCCAGAAGCCGAGAAGGTTCCGGTATTGGCGGCGGACGTGAAAGCGCCGGTGGTGAAATTAGGCGCTGCGGTTGTTGCGGCGACGGCGTTGGGTTGCTTGGTACGGGAGAACATGCCGAAGAAACGGAATGGCCCAGTCGTATAGCTGGAGCCCACATTGAAAGTTTTCAGGCAGGTCGTACCGGGCGCACCGAAGGTTCCGGCAGCACAGAGTGCATTCAGACTTTGATCCGATTCGGTATTGGCGGCCGAACCCGTCTTGGCAGCCCAGTAGGCGAAGCCCACACCGAAGGGGCCGTTATTGTAGTTGGCGCCAAAACCGTACGCGTTACCGGTGGAGGCAGAACCAGCGGTCTCGCCGAATGCATAGGCAACATTGGCAGTGATACCTGCGATTTGCGGCGTGTAATAGCTGACCATGTTGTTGGCGCGATTGCCGCCGACACGATCCATATTATTGTCATGCACGCCGTTAATCAGTGTCCCGAAATCAACCACACTGGAATAATAAGTCGCTATCTGATCCGTAAAATCCTTGCGACGACCGATCTGTAATGTACCAAAGCTCTTGCTGCTCAAACCGACATAACTTGCACGCCCAAAGAGAGTACCGCTTGTGGAACCGAGCTGTGAGTTTCCAGATGCTCCGGTGTCACCACTAAAACCACCTTCCAAAACGAATTGCGCTGACAGCCCGCCGCCCAGATCCTCCTGCCCCTTGAAGCCGAAACGCGACTGCTGAATTGTTCCGGAGGTGACTTGCATCAAGTTACCGGTTCCTCTTGGATTGGATGCCGAAACTGCGGCAGCAGTGTTGGTGTACGCAACAGAAGCATCAATGATGCCGTAGACAGTGACCGTGCTTTGCGCATGCGCCGAAGTGGCGCCGGCACCCAGCACGCAAAGCGTTGCAATGGTTTTTTTCATCTCGATTTCCCTGATTAAATTTAAAAATTGCTAATCAACCCACCCCGTTCTGTATCACCTTGCAATATGCTGTTTTACTAGGCGATACCTCATATTATTAAAAGAAACACTTGGAAGTCAACGTCTTTTTTTGAACGGTCGGTCGCTAAGGCAACAAATACGCGGCTGCATTAATCCAGGAATGAACAAACATCACATAGAGATTGCGCCGACAAAAGCAGGGGAAACGGCTTCCGGAGGATGACTGTGGAAGTCACTGAAAAAAAAGAAACTGTGGGTGACCAAGGGGGGGAGTTAAGTCCAAAAAACGCTCTTTTCCTCCCATCAATGACGTCTAGGCAAAAAATTCGAATTCTTCCTTCGCCGCAAAAACACAAACGCCCGCAATTGCGGGCGTTTGTGTTTTTTTGCATTCCATTTTTTAGCCACCTGTGCGGCTTACGCGATGGAATCGAAGGTGTCATCCAGAGACCATACAGGCCATGTGGCAGCCTGCGAAGTACAGCCTCAGCTATTCAGAGATACAGGAGGCCTCTAGCGCCACTCCCCACGTGTCCGAATAGCAAATCCTGCGCTAAGCCGGGATGGGGTAGTAACGATTGGCAATGACCAGCACTACCAGTAGCACAACGCCAATCGACAGACTCCAGCCGATCAGTTTCTTTTCGATCGGTAGCAGAGGTTCAACCGCCGCATTACGCAATTCACCGCGAAGATCTTGTTCCGACATGATGATGACTCCTGATTAGTTAGCCAGCGGCGGCTTGACGCCACTGAAGAAAATCCACGACACCAGCAAGCCGACCCACACCACAAAGCCGAACAAGCTGACTATATACACAGCGACCAGTTTCCCCAGGCCTTCTCGCCACAACGCCCGGAAGTTGGAAAGCACGCCGATCGAGAAGAACGTCAAAATGAAGAAAATGACGCGGAAGGTATTGGCGACGCCGATAGCCGGCGTGATCTTGGCCAGTGCCTCCGGCGTTGCCGTACTCGCGGCATAGAAAGCAATCGCAAATGTCAGCACAAAACCAATGATGAACTTTGGAAAGCGCTGCCAGATTTCACCGACTCTGGCCTTGTCACCACCATTCTGAACATTGATGTGGTTGGTCCAGACGTAGGCAAGAATGAAGGCCCAGATACCGATGAACACATCGATGAACACCTTTACGGCTGCTGTCGTGCCCAGAATCCAGCCCGGCTGATATTGAATGCCCTCGCCGGCCGCCTTAGCCAAAATCAGGGCTTCGGTAATTCCACCCGCCGCCACCGCAGCACCATCAGTTTTAACCGCCAGACCAATCCACGCTGCTGCCACCAATGGTTCATGCGACAAATAGGTTTGTGCGAGGAACGGCAGGATCAGCACTTCCACCACCGCAAAAATCACCACAAGCGAAGACACAAGAATCGGAACCGTAGGACGTGACCGGATTGCACCACCTGTCGCGATAGCCGCCGCCACGCCGCAGATCGAAATACCGGACGCCAGCGGCGCAGCCCATTCCCGGTTGAAGCCGAACCATTTCCGCGCCACGAAATAGACCACCGACCAATAGATCAGATAGGCCTCAATAATCGCAGCGACACCACGCAGCGACACCGACCTAGCGAGAGATAGCTTGCCGGCAACGGTAACCGCAATGAAAGCGCCGAGGATCACGATTGCGATCTTGATGTACAGCTCAGGACGAATTGCTTCTTTCAGCCAGTCGGCGAAACGTGGAAAGAAATTGCTGATGACCAGACCGACAAGCAACGCAAAAATAAAACCACCTTCGTTCGTCAGCCGCAAGGACCAATCGATACCGAATTTCTTGAAGTCGGTCTGCGTCACTGCCGCGAAATGCGCATAGTTTCCCGCCACCCAGCTAGCATAAGAAATCGCAAAGACCACGGTGAAGGTCAGTGCAAATCGTTTGACATTAGCTTTCAAGGCAACCGCGCCGAGACTGAGCACTACCAGCAGCGCGATATACGTGGCCAGCAATGCGCCAATACCGCCAAGGCCTGCATAGTTCTTCGAGGTGGTACCAAGCGCACCACTCACGTCAGTCCAGACCGAAGTCGAAACAACCCAGCCAAGAAGATTCGGACCGGCGATCCCCACCAGAGCAAGAACGAACACGAGAAGGCCGACCCAGACTGCAAGCCAGTCTTCAGACAAACCTGATGCGGGAGCGGCACCGGTGCTTACTTCACCTGCAACAGCGGCATTTGACATCTGAATATCTCCATCAAGGGCAAACAGGCATGAACAGGCATATGCGGACGAGCCCGCTGCCGACAGTGAAGCCGATCGCAAATCCGATTCAGAACATGTTGCCGGTTTGAGAAAAAAAAGACGCGCGGTACGGCTCTTGTCAAAGGCTGTAAAACTGAACAGAGCTGATATTTCAGCGCCGCCTTTGATGTGCTTTTTTAAAAAGCACAAATGCAAACCTGTGGATTTGCAGATTCCATCCAGCCTAAAAACGCACGTCGCACCACAGACTGAAGCGCGACCAGCAAGTGAAACGCATCGCGCAAAACATCGATTTATTTCTTCATTCTTCAATCGATGCAGAAGAAACAATACTTACCTTGGGCGAGCATGGATACGAATCTATTTTTATATTTATATTCGGGTTTTCCAATCTGTCAGAAGACTGTCAGGAGGCTGTCAGCCAAGGTGGAGCGGCATCCTTCACATCGATTTTTTTCGGAATCAATTTGAGATCAAAAAATGTATCGGCGATCAATTGCTGCTCGGCCAGAATCGATCTGGTAATGGCTTCGGTGCCGAAGGACAAACGACTGACCATGATCTCGACCACCGGCTTGGGCAAACCGAGTACGTTGGCCAGCTCCGTCGATAGTGCGCCGCGATTGGCCCTGGCCCAGACATCGATTTGATTCAGCTCATCGATAATGATGTTAATGACGTCCACGTTTTTCTGCGCATAGTCTTTAGAAGAAAAATAGTAGGCACGATTTTTAACAACCCCGTTGGCATCGGCCAAGATATGCGCTGACAATGACTTTTCCGCTGCCGCCAGATAGGGCTCCCAGATTGCCCACGCGTCAATCGCACCTTTCTCGAACGCGGCGCGTGCGTCCGCCGGCGACAGCCAGACAGGCGTCACATCGGCATATTGCAAACCGGCTTTCTCCAATAATTTGACAAGGAAATAATGCACGTTGGAGCCTTTGTTCAAGGCGATCTTCTTCCCCTTAAGATCTGCCACAGTCTTGATCGATGAACCGCTAGGCACCAGCACGCCTTCAACCGAAGGACGCGGCACGGTTGCCGCGACGTAGACCAACGGCGAACCTGCGGCCTGCGAAAAGATGGGGGGCGCTTCACCAACGTCGCCAAAATCGATGGAACCGACACTGAGCGCCTCCAGTTGCACCGGCCCGGCAGAGAACTCAATCCATTTGATCGCCACGCCAAGCGGCGCAAGTCGTTTCTCCAGCGTTCCACGGCCTTTTAATAAACTGAGCAGACCCTTCTGATAGCCGATACGCAACTCACGCTGCGCAGCAAATGCCCTCAAGGATGCGAACGGCGTCAGCGTGGTGAGCCCGGCTACACCGGCCACACGCAATCCGGCGGCGAGCAGGTTTCGGCGGGATGTCTTCTGGATATTATGGTTCTGAGCCTTCTTGTTTTTTGAAAAAGTCATATCTTCTTTCTGTTGTGCATTGATGCTTGATTTCCAGGAAGTGTCTGTAAATCAATCCTCAGATGGGGCGCGGCCCAGTATAGGAGCTGCGTTCTCTCGAAAAAACGAAGTATTCGCTAGATGCATATGCGTTTTTGTGCGCGCCGCCGACCGCAGCTTTTTCCACAAAACGCTGAAATATTTTTTGTACGCGACGAGATAATCCAGAGAAATTTCCCGTCCAAATGAAAGAGCCCCCGAACGAAAACGTTCGGGGGCTCTTTCAACAGCGAAGAGGCAGCGCCGAAATGTGAGCAGACTGGGAGTAGATCCGCGCGGCTCAGTGCTATCTGCAAAGTAGCCGCGCGTTGAATCTGCTCACATGTCAGCGCTAACCGACATGAGGATGATGCCAAGGGAGGAAGCGCCATCCTGTTTCACAACATTCACTGCAGAGAGTGGAGCGATGTTATTCCTTCTCAGGCCTGCCATCCACGAATCAATTCGACTATCCATATACGGATTTCAAACAGCCATTCTGCCCGACAACGGCGCCTATTCAGCGTCACATTGCGCATCACACTCTATCGCAAACTCTGGCCGCGTAGTGCACAGATTCTCGGACTCTGGAAATTCACGCGCATACCCTCTTCGCATATCCATTCTCGAATTGCTTCGTTCCCAGGTTCTGCCAACGCGCTTTAGTATCGCTGCACATCATCGATCAAGACCTGTTATGACAACTTCATTTTCCGGCTTTGCATTGCCATCCGCCCCATCTGTCGGCCATATCGAGATCCGTGATCTGTCGGTGCGATTTTCTCAGCATGGACAAACCGTTCAGGCGATCCAAGGCGTGACACTCGGTGTACGCAGCGGCGAATTTGTCAGCGTGATCGGCCCTTCCGGTTGCGGCAAATCGACCTTGCTGAATCTGGTTGCGGGATTTGTTACCCCAACAGAAGGCAGCGTCACGCTGGACGGCCAGGCAATTACCGGCCCCGGTGCCGACCGTGGCGTGGTGTTCCAGCAGTATTCGCTGTTCCCATGGAAAAACGTCCTGGCCAATGTCGAGTTTGGCTTAAAGCTTCAAGGCGTCGACAAGCGTACGCGCCAGGAACGCGCACGCCATTTGCTGAAACTGTCAGGGCTGGACGAGTTCGAAAAATTCTATCCGGCGCAGCTATCCGGCGGTATGAAGCAGCGCGTCGGCATCATCCGCGCCTTGGCCGCCAACCCACGCATCCTCTTGATGGATGAGCCGTTTGGTGCGCTGGATACGCAGACACGCGCCATCATGCAGCAGATCCTGACCGAGCTCTGGCAGACGCTGGGGATCTCGGTGCTGTTCATTACGCATGACATTGACGAGGCTATCTTTCTCTCGGACCGCATCTATGTCATGACCGCGCGTCCCGGCTCCGTCAAGGCTGTGGTGCCTGTCCAGCTGAAACGCCCGCGGCTGGCCGACGTTGTCCTCAGCCAGGAATTTCTCGCTATTCGGGCACGCCTGCACGGTCTGATAGCAGATGAGAGTCGGCAGTCGTTTCAACAAGACGCACATTCACCATCGCTTTCAGTGGAACGCATTGCGGCCTAGCGCCTCCTGACGTTCGACATTCCAAGTTCAACCCTTGGTAGTTCCATTATTCATTCCATCCGTCTAACAATAAAGGAAGTTACATGCAACATCGCATCGGTCGTTATGTATTGGCAGGAACCGCCATCCTCATGGCCATGTCTGCCGGCCTCGCCAACGCCGCGGACAAGATTCGCCTGGCGCAAAACCTGGCGCCGATTTCAGGTCTCGTGATCATCGCCAAGCAAAAGAATCTGTTTGAAAAATATGGTCTGGACGTTGCCGTCAGCAACTTCACCAGTGGCCGCCAGGCCTTGGAAACCGTCCTCGGCGGCGGCGCCGATATCGCCACCACGGCCGAAGCACCGATCACCGCAGCCGCTTTGGCCCGGCAAAAAATCGCACTGCTGGCGCGCATGGAATACTCCGACGACAAGACACTGGTCAGCAAAGCCTCGGGCATCAACTCGGCGGCAGACCTGAAAGGCAAACGTATCGGTTACACAGTCGGCACCGGCGGCGAAATCTATACGCTGACCTTGCTCAAGAAAGCCGGATTGACAAAAAATGACGTCACGCTCGTCAACCTGCGCCCACAGGACATGGTCTCGGCGCTGTCAACCAATAGCATCGACGCTTACAACACCTGGGAGCCGCATATCAGCAACGGCAAAAAAGCGCTCGGCGACAAGGTCAAGGAAATCGATACCAAAGGCGTCTATGCAGAGACGTTCAACCTGGTGGTAACGGAAGACTATCTCAGCAAGAATGAAAAAACCGTGACAGCCTTCCTCAAAGCGGTGCTGGAAGCAGAACGTTTCCTGAAGGCCAATCGCGACGAGAGCATTGCCATCATCGCCACAGCCACCGGCATGAAAAAAGAAGAACTGATTGAAATCTGGAATGACTATATCTTCGAGCTGGTGCTGGACGAGCGCGTTCTGGCAACGTTGAAAAACCATGCGGAATGGCGTCTGGAATCAGGCAATGCGCCGAGCGGCGCCGTCCTGCCTGACTTCCACAAATTCATCTTTTCTGCGCCACTGAAACAGGTTGCGCCTGACCGTGTGAAGATTCCGGGACTCTGATCAATCATGCGCAAGCTCCCTCCTGACCAATGGGCCCGGCTGGTGTCGATACCGGTTTTTCTCGCAATCTGGCAACTGGTGGCTGGACTGGAAATCGTCAATCCTCTGCTGTTCCCGCCACCGACGGTAGTCGTCAAAGCCTTCTTTGATTACATGCTGCATGGCGATGGTGTTGTCGATACAGGCTGGAGTATTGCGCGCGTAGTGATCGGCTACAGCGCCGGTGCTGTGGTTGGCGTCATCGTCGGCGTACTCACCGGCGGCAACCCCGTTCTTTCGGGATTGCTGACACCGGTATTCCAGTTGCTGCGCCCTATCCCGCCGATTGCTTTCGTACCTATCGTCATCGTCTGGTTCGGATTGACCGAACTGGGCAAGTGGTTTCTGGTGTTCTGGGGCGTGTTCTTTACGGTCTGGCTGGCGGCACATATGGGCGTACAACGCGTGACGGAAACCTTGATGCGTGCCGCGCAAACGCTGGGAGCGACACGCTGGCAATTGTTGTGGACGGTGCAATTGCCGGATGCCTTGCCGGTCATCTTCGTCGGTTTGCGCACTTCGCTCAGCATTGCTTTCTATACGCTGGTTGCTGCAGAACTGGCTGGCGCCTATGCCGGCATCGCCTACCGACTGGAAGTCACGCAACAGAACATGCAGATCGGTCACATGATGGCCGGCCTGCTGGTGCTTGGGTTTATCTCCACCGTGTCGGATCGGCTGTTTCAGTCCGCATCGAGACGCTTCCTGCATTGGTCCAACTGACGCCATCTTCTTATGAACCAGCCCCTCGACTTGTCCGCGCCGACGTTGCAGGCGCTCAGTTTTGACTTCCAAACGCTCTCGACTGCCTACCGCGACGGTTTGTCGCCACGCGCCCTGGTGGAAGAAGTGTATCGCCGTATTCTGGATAACCGCGACCAGCATATCTGGACTTATCTGATTCCACTCGATCAGCTGATCGAACAGGCACGAAGATTGGAGCAGGCTGCCGCGAGTGGCGCCTCGCTACCGCTGTTCGCCTTGCCTTACGGCGTCAAGGACAACATTGACGTTGACGGGCTTCCAACCGGCGCGGCATGCGCCAGCTTCACCTATACGGCAACCCGCACGGCACATGTGGTTGAGCGGCTTCAGGCCGCCGGAGCCATTCTGATCGGCAAGCAAAACATGGATCAGTTTGCCACCGGACTGGTCGGCATACGTTCACCTCAGGGCTATTGCCGCAATCCATTCAATCAGGACTATATTCCCGGCGGCTCCAGTTCCGGATCTGCGGTGGCGGTCAGCAGCGGACAGGTCAGCTTTTCCATCGGATCGGATACCGGCGGATCCGGCCGCGTGCCGGCCGCGCTGAACAATATTGTAGGCCTGAAGCCGACGCCGGGGCGAGTCAGCAGCTATGGCTTCCTCTATTGCAACCGCAGCTTCGACGTGCCGCCGGTCTTTGCGCTGACCAGCGACGATGCTTACACGGTACTGGACACCATCGAAGGTTACGACGCGCGCGATATCTATTCGGTGTCCATACCCAAGGAAGATTCGCCCGTTCGGCTACCGGCTACTTTCCGCTTTGGCCTGCCGTCTGACAAGCATCTCTCCTTCTTCGGCGATCAGCTTGCGCAGGCCCAGTTTGAAAAGGCTGTACGTCAATTGACCGATCTCGGCGGCACTGCCGTGGAGATCGATTTTGAACCCTTCGCCGAAGCAGGCAAGCTGGTCTTCAACAGCGCCTTCATTGCAGAGCGCTGGCTCACCTATGGCGCCACTGCGGAGCCGGCCGACCGGCACGTGCACCCCGCCGTGCGACTGGCGATCCTGGCCGCAAAGCGTTACAGCGCTGCCGATGCTTTCGATGCCATGTACGCGCTGGAGTCGCACAAACGCCGCGCCTGGCAACAGCTGGACAAGGTTGATGTCCTCGTACTGCCGACGGCAGCAACCATCTATCGCATCAAAGAGGTTGAGGCGGATCCCGTCGCGCTGAATGCCAATCTCGGCTATTACACCTATTTTGCCAATCCTCTGCGTTTGTCTGCCATCAGTGTCCCAGCCGGATTGCGACCGGATGGCTTGCCCTTTGGCGTCTGCTTTCTTGCAAAGTCCTTTGAGGATAAACGTCTGCTCCCCTATGCACGATCCTTCCATGATGCTGTCGGCGGAAAATTGGGTGCCACAGCGCATGCCTATCACAGCGCATCAGGCATATCAACCACTACGCAGGGAGCGATTGCATGAGCAAACTCGCACTAAGCTGGCAAGAATGGGGGCAACTGGACGCTGTCGGCCTCGCGGAATTAGTACGCAAGAAACAAGTCAGCGCTGCCGAAACGACACAACAGGCCATCGAAGCGGCGCGCCTGCTTGAACCTCAATTAGGCGCTGTACTGGAGACGTTCGACGATCTCGTCGCCGCGCCCTCGGCAGATGGTGCAAATCCGGAGGGCCCGCTATGGGGCGTACCGCTGTTCATCAAAGATCTCGGCTCGACCATTGCGGGCCGTCTGGCGGAAAACGGCTCGGCGCTGGCCAAAGACAAGCGCAGCAGCAAAACCGATCCGCTGATCGCCAACCTGCATGAGGCCGGCCTGATCGCCGTCGGGCGATCAACAACAGCAGAGCTGGGGATGACCTATGACACCACCACCACCTACCGTGGACTCAAGGTCACGCGCAATCCCTGGAACCCTGATTACACGCCAGGTGGATCTTCCGGCGGCAGCGCTGCACTGGTTGCTGCCGGCGTCACGCCGTTGGCACATTCCACCGATGGCGCCGGCTCAACCCGCATCCCAGCCAGCCTGACCGGCCTGATCGGATTGAAGGTATCGCGAGGACGCTTGCCGTTGCCCTGGGGCTTCAACGAGTACGGCAATGCAACCATTGGAGAAGGCTCCTTCTCGCGCACGGTACGCGACACCGCAGCCTTCCTCGACGCCGCCGCTGCGCATCACCCGCCGGGCAAGAGCTTCGTTTCCAGCCGGGCACCGACGGCTACGTTCCTCTCGGCGCTACAACGACCTCCCGGCAAACTGCGCATTGCTTTATCGACCGGGACGTGGGGCCGTGACACTGCCTGCGATGCGGACATCGCTGCACGTACACATGCGGTTGCGGTCGCATTGCTGGAGCTGGGCCATGAGGTTGAAGAAGTTGATGACGCAAGCATCACCGACTGGAATGAATTCTGGCCATCATTTCGCACCTTCTGGCTTGGCATGCGACCGGCCATGTGGGGCTTGCCATATGAAGCCGGTATTCCGCCCGATCTCGTCGAACAGCTCACACCGATGGCGCGCAAGTTCTGGCTCAATGCACAACGCTATGACAAGCGCGATGTATTACGTCATCAGGCCGGCAACAACGCCCACGCGTTGCGTCTGGGTGAATTTTTCAGCAAATACGATGTGCTGCTAGCACCGGCTTTTGCCATTCCTGCACCCAAAGCCAACGGGCCGTTTTCTCTCGCCAATGACCAGGATTTCGATACCTATATCAATGCGCTGCTGGATGCGGGACGTTACGCCATTCCAGCGAGCGATGCCGGGATACCTGCCATCAGTCTGCCGGCCGGCAACGACGCCAATGGGATTCCGGTCGGCGTGCAACTGTATGGAAAGTGGTTCGACGAACCGCTTTTGCTGCAACTGGCCGCGCAACTGGAAAAATCCCGTCCGCAATGGTTCGGCACCGTCCCGTCCATTCATGTCAATGCGCTGAAATAAGACAAGATCGCGGCAAAAATCATTTTCGTCATAAGCATGTACGAAGAGATTCGTTCTCAAGCAAGAGCAGGCTCTCTACCATCTGGGCATTAGTCATAACCTGTCATGACAGGTTAATCAGAAACAACAAGGATTACGCAATGCCCGAATTTCAGACAGTCGAACTCTCCCCCGTTCCTCTCTACGTGCAGGTCAAGGATATGCTGCGCGAACGCATCTTTGACGGCACCTATGGCCCGCATGCGCAGTTGCCGCCCGAGAGCGAGATGGGCGCCATCTTCGGTGTCAGCCGCATCACCGTACGCCAGGCGCTGAGCGACTTGCAGCGCGAGGGCGTGATCTTCAAGATCCCAGGAAAAGGCACCTTCGTCGCCAAGAAAAAGGCCGAACAGGAACTGACTCGCCTGGAAGGTTTCGCTGAAGCGATGACCCGTAAAGGCTACGAAATCTATAACCGCGTCGTCGGCCATCGCACGTTGCCCGCGACCGCCGAAGTGGCGCAACAACTGGGCGTCGAAGTCGGCGCGACGGTAGCGGAGATCCGCCGCGTGCGCCACCTCAATCGCGAGCCGGTGTCTCTGGAAATCACTTATCTGCCGGAAGAGCTCGGCCAACGCTTGCGCAATGAAGATCTCTCCAGCCGCGACATTTTTCTGATTTTTGAAAACGATTTTGGCATCGCACTAGGTCACGCCGATCTGCAGATCGGCGCCGTCGTCGCCGACCACACATTGGCGGAATCCTTGCAGGTCAATGAAGGCACCGCCCTGCTGCGCATTGAACGCCTGACTTATACCGCCGACGGCAAACCGCTGGATTTTGAATATCTCTACTTCCGCGGCGAAACCTTCCAATATCACTTGCGCATTGCGCGTCGCCCGGCTTCCGCAGCGGAGTAAGCACAGTAACCACGCAAGCTACAGGAGAACCTTATGGAAACGCATATTCAAACTGTCGACGTGCTGGTCATCGGCGGCGGCACTGCCGGGCCAATGGCGGCCGCCAAAGCCAAGGAAGCCAATCCGGCCCTGCGCGTATTGTTGCTGGAAAAAGCCAATGTCAAGCGCAGTGGCGCCATCTCAATGGGCATGGATGGCCTCAACAACGCCATCGTCCCCGGCTTCGCCACGCCTGAGCAATACGTCAAGGAAATCACCACCGCTAACGACGGCATCGTCAACCAGAAAACGGTGATGGCCTATGCGCAGGGTAGTTTCCCGATGATCGAAGAACTGGACCGCTGGGGCGTCAAGTTCGAGAAAGACGAGACCGGCGACTACGCCATGCGCAAGGTGCACCACATGGGCACCTACGTCCTGCCGATGCCGGAAGGCCATGACATCAAGAAAGTACTGTATCGCCGCCTCAAGCGTGCACGCGTCGAGATCACCAATCGTCTGGTGGCAACGCGTCTGCTCACGGCTGAAGACGGCAGCATTGCCGGCGCCATGGCGTTCGACTGCCGTACCGGTGACTTCCATGTGATCCGCGCCAAGACGGTGGTGCTGTCGACCGGCGCTGCGGGTCGTCTCGGCCTGCCCGCTTCCGGTTATCTGTTCGGCACCTACGAGAATCCGACCAACGCCGGTGACGGCTATAGCATGGCGTATCACGCAGGCGCCGAGCTGTCCGGCATCGAGTGCTTCCAGATCAATCCGCTTATCAAGGATTACAACGGCCCTGCCTGCGCTTATGTTACTGGTCCGTTTGGCGGTTTCACGACTAACAGCCATGGCGAACGCTTCATCGAATGCGATTATTGGAGCGGCCAGATGATGCAGGAGTTTTATAACGAACTGCAAGGCGGCAACGGCCCCGTATTCCTCAAGCTCAACCATCTCGCCGAAGAAACCATCAGCACCATCGAGACCATCCTCCATACAAATGAACGTCCGAGTCGCGGCCGTTTTCATGAAGGACGCGGTACCAACTACCGCGAGCAGATGGTGGAAATGCACATCTCTGAAATCGGCCTGTGCAGCGGGCACTCGGCTTCTGGTGTGTGGGTCAATGAACATGCGGAAACAACGGTACCTGGCCTGTACGCCGCCGGAGATCTGGCCTGCGTACCGCACAACTACATGCTGGGAGCCTTCGTCTACGGCAAGTTGGCTGGCGAAAGCGCGGCGCGCTATTGCGCCGACAACCAGCTGGCGGATGTCAGCCAGCAACAAGTCGACACGGAGCGCGAGCGTGTCTGGGCGCCGCTGAACCGTACCGACGGCCTGCCGCCCAATCAGGTCGAATACAAACTACGCCGCATGGTCAACGATTACCTGCAACCGCCCAAGGTCACACGCAAGATGGAAATCGGGCTGTCGCGTTTCGAGTCGATCCGTGAAGATCTGGATCGCCTGCAAGCGCGCAATCCGCACGAACTGATGCGTGCGTTGGAAGTCCACGCCATCCGCGACTGCGCTGAAATGGCAGCACGCGCATCGCTATATCGCACCGAAAGCCGTTGGGGCTTGTACCACAACCGTGTCGACTATCCCGAACGCAACGATGCTGAATGGCTCGTGCATGTGCAACTGAAAAAGGAACAAGATCAGATGACATGCTTCAAGCG
>Ga0209913_1000715_pt1 | contig 24839 bp, 18 predicted proteins | sample PersoiDNA2013203_FD_185805 | JGI IMG/M metagenome (GOLD analysis project Ga0209913, IMG submission 185805) | Permafrost soil microbial communities from the Arctic, to analyse light accelerated degradation of dissolved organic matter (DOM) -... | ecosystem: Environmental > Terrestrial > Soil >... | reverse complement strand
TCAAAAAAACCGTGATCACATCCGGCCAGCCGCGCGGCTTGGAAATGGGTCTGAGCTGGAATACTTCGCCATCAACATGCAAATCCCGGTTCGCCGGGATGATGTAGACATGGTTGGGCTCAATCACCAGGTTTTCGGTGATCAGCTCCACCGGCATGCTGGTAAAGCGCGGTAGCACCTCATGCAACTGCGTTGGCATGAGCGTGATGTGATTGACGATGACGATCGCCACCCCCATATCGGGCGGCAGATTTTTCAGCAGCCGGATATAGGCGTCCAGTCCTCCGGCCGAACCACCCACGCAAACAATCGGAAAATTTTTCATTGGGGCAGCTTTGCAGCTTCCAGCGCGACATCGAAGGCCTGCATCAGTTCGACGATTTTGATCGGCTTGGTCAGATAGCGAAAAAAGCCTGCAGCCAGGCCTGCCTGAATGTCGTGTGGCATGGCATTGGCACTCAGGGCCAGCACCGGGATGTGTTGGGTCGCAGGATCTTCACGCAGGATTTTTAATGCCTGAAAGCCACTCATGCCAGGCAGATTGATGTCCATCAGGATCACCTGGGGCAGATGCATGCGCGCCAGCGCGATACCGCTCGAACCATTGCCAGCCTTTAACAAGCGCAGGTCGGAACGACGCTCAATGAGTCGCTCAACCAGTTCCAAGTTAGCGGGGTTGTCCTCGACATACAGCAAGGTGCGCACCTCGGCCTCATCCTGAACCTGCGCTTGCGCCAGCTCTGACGCCTCGCCGGCAGCGGCCGTTTGCGGTGGCACTGCCAGGTTCAGCTCAAACCAGAACTCACTGCCCATCCCAACCCGGCTATGCACGCCGATTTCACCGCCCATCATCTCAACCAGCCGCTTGCAAACCACCAAGCCGATGCCGGTTCCCTCCTGCGGGCCGCTCTCTTGGCCGAGACGATTGAAGGGCTGGAACAATTGGGACAGTTTGTTTTCGGACAAGCCCGGTCCGGTATCAATCACGCTGATGCGGATGCGTCCCGCTGTGGGCGTGCTGCAGCGCACTTCGACGGAGCCGCCAGCGCGGTTGTATTTGATGGCGTTGCTTAGCAAATTGACGATCACTTGCTTCAGGCGGGTGCGGTCGGCCTGAACAAAGCACGGACTGTCAAATGACGCAAAGCTGACACGGATGCCGGCTTTTTGCGCCTGCGGGTCGATCATGGACTGGTAATCTAAAAGCTCTTCGGACAGCGAGACCGGTTCCATCGACAGCGACAGCTTGCCGGACTCGACCAGGGACAGGTCAAGAATTTCGTTGATCAGCGTCAGCAAATACCAGCCTCCACGCAGAATCTGTTCCAGGCAGGCTTGCTGGCCTGGCGTGGGCGCAGGCGTGCCCGTCTCAATCAACTGCGCAAAGCCCAAAACCGCATTCAGTGGTGAGCGCAACTCATGGCTCATGCTCGACAGAAACTCCGACTTGGCAAGGTTGGCTTTGTCCGCCAGAAACAGGGCACTCTCCAGCTTGACGTTGGTCTCCCGTAGCGACTGATCCAGCAACTTGCGCTCGGAGATGTCGTTCAGCACCACGCGCAATACGGGCGCGCCATTTGCTTCCTGCGCGACGGTGGCGGCCAGACTGACCCAGAGCGCGGTGCCCTCACTGTGCAGCACCTGCAGCTCGCAGGTCTGGGCTTGACCCGTTTCCATGAGCTGTTTGCGGTACTGGTAGTAGATGTCCTGCTGCGACTTGACGATGAAGCGGCTGATCGGGCGCTTGACCAGCGCGCTGCGCGGCACGCCCAGCAGGGTGGCTGCGGTGAGGTTGGCCTCCAGGATCACCCCGGCGTCACTGACGGTGATGTAGCCCACGGGGGCCAGGTCATACAGGTCGAAATAGCGTGCGCGTGAGACTTCGAGTTCCAGTTGTACCCGGCGCAGTTCGTCGTTTTGCATCTCCAGCTCAATCTGATGCACGGCCAGCTCGTGCATCAGTTGTTGCATCTCCTCGGGTGACCGCACTTGCTGACCCACGGGCAATTGCGCCAATTTTTCAAGGGCCATGTCTTCGGCCCGCCGACGCATGAGCTGCGCCGCATTGGGTGCGTCGTGGGTCACAGAAGACCAACGACCATTGCTGAGGGGTGTATCAGGGTTACTCATGGATGCATCCGGAACATGACTTTGGCATTCTCGCATGCCTTTCAGGTCTTTTGCGGCAGTAGAGCGCCCTGATTGGGGGACAAGACCGGCACCCGTTCAAATCGGACAAATGCTATATATTTAATAGCTATAAACCCATATTCAACGGGGGCTATAGGCCTAAAACGTATATAAGTCCGCCATGGCAACAGGACGGGCATGGAAGGCGCTCAGCCTGGCGCCAGCGGGACATCGCCGGGCCGTTCGGTGGTGGCAATCGCATACACCTGGCCCGCCTCGTTGAGCAAGGCGGTGGCCGTTAACAACACGTCCAGCACGCGGCCGTCCTTGTTCAGCCGCCGGGTCGGGTAGGGCGCCAGCGTTTGCGCCTGGCTGAGCCGGTGTACCTGTGCCAGGGCCACTTCTTGCAGTGCTGCGGGGATGCGCTCGCGCACGTTCAGCTTGAGCGCCTCGGCCTCGCTCCAGCCATACAAGCGCTCAGCGCCCGGGTTCCAGGCGATGATGCGGCCACTCAGCTCCTGCACCGTGATGGCGTCATGCGCATCGCGCACCACCACCGCCAGGCGCAGCAGCTCATTGGCTTTGTGCAGCGCCTCGCGCGTGCGCTTGACTTCGGTGATTTCAACAAAAGTGATCACCGCGCCTTCAATCACGTTGTCGAGTGTGCGGTAGGGCAGGATGCGCAGGGTGTAGGTCTTGGCATCAAAGGTCTGCACTTCCACTTCTTTGGGGATCAGGGTTTTGAGCACGGCCTGCACGTCTTCCACCAGGGTGCTGTAGCCCACCAGGTTGCTCACGATGTGGGCCACCGGGCGCCCCACGTCGCTCAGAATCAGGTTGATGATCTGGCTTGCAGCCGGGGTAAAGCGCAGGATGCGCAAGGCATGGTCCACAAAAATGGTGCCAATGCCGGTGCCTGCCAGCAGGTTGTTCATGTCGTTGTTGGCGCGTGACAAATCGACCACCTTGGTTTGCAGCTCGGTGTTGACAGTGGACAGCTCCTCGTTGATCGACTGCATTTCTTCCTTGGAAGTCTCCAGCTCTTCATTGGTGCTTTGCAGCTCTTCATTGACCGACTGCATTTCTTCGTTGCTTGACTTGAGCTCTTCGTTGGAGGTTTCCAGCTCTTCATTGGCGGCGTGCAGGTATTCTTCTTTGGCTTGCAGCTCTTCGTTGAGTTCGGCAATCTGGGCACTGGCATCAGCGCGCAGCTTGTCGCTGGTGCCTGCCGTGCTGCTGGCTGGCAGGGTGGCGGGGACAGGCTGGCTTTTGGACTCAGCGGCGCTGGCATCGGGCGCCTTTTCCAGCATCACCAGAAACAAAGGCGACTCCAGCGCCGCTGCCGGGCCACCCACCGGGCAAACGCTGAGGTTGACCAGCGTGAAGTGGCCGTTGGTCTTGACGCGCACGCCCAAAGTGCGCACGGTGTCGCGGCTGGTGGCGGCTTTGTGCAGGGTGGTGGTCAGGTCGCGGCGCAGGCCTTCACGCGCCATTTTCAGGATGTTGTTGATACCCGCTTCGCCCGGCGCGGGCTCCAGGTACAGGCCCGTGCGCCCATGCAGGTAGAGGATGTCGCCGTGGCCGTTGACCAGCGCCGCTACCGGGGCCACTTGTTGCAACAAGGTTTGCTCGGTCAGCTCGCGCAATGACAGCTTGGGTAGCTGCGCGCCTTTGCCGGGTGCAGCGGGCCGTGTTACCTCCTGGTCGGTCAAGGGTGGCAAAAACCGGCCCAGGGCGGCACGCTGTGCCCCTTGAAAATCTTCCTTGCGCTGGTAGATCTTGGCTTTGCGCTCCAGCACGGCAAATAAACTGCCCACCTCACCAGCCGTTTCCGAGGTGCCCAAAAACAGCACCCCGCCGGGTTGCAGGGCGTAATGAAACAGTGAAATCAGCTTCTTTTGCAGCTCGGGGCCCAGGTAGATCAGCAGGTTGCGGCAACTGATCAGGTCGAGCTTGGAAAACGGTGGGTCCTTGATCACGTCCTGCTCGGAAAACACCAGCAGGTCGCGAATGTTCTTGTGGACGCGGTAAGCGCTGCCGTCGGGCTCGGCGGTGAAAAATCGGGCCAGCCGCTCGGGTGAGATGTCGTCGGCTACGCTGCCTGGGTACAGGCCAGCCCGGGCCACGGCGATGGCGCGGCTGTCAATGTCGGTGGCAAACACCTGCACCCGGTAGCTGACTTTAAGGGCCTCAAGCCGGTCTTGCAGCAGGATGGCGATCGAAAAAGCCTCTTCGCCCGTTGAGCAGCCGGCGCACCAGACGCGCACCGCACTACCGGCAGGCTTGCCCTCGAACAGCTTGGGGATCACTTGCGCCTCCAGCGCGGCAAAGGCCTCGGGGTCGCGGAAAAAATTGGTGACGCCAATCAACAGGTCATTGAACAGCGCTTGCACTTCAACCGGTGTTTGCTGCAAATATTTGACGTAGCCACCAATGCCATCGATCTGGTGCACCGCCATGCGGCGTTCAATGCGGCGGTAAATGGTGTTGGGCTTGTACTGGGAAAAGTCGTGCCCGGTGTGGCTGCGCAGCAGGACAAATATCTTTTTCAGCGCGCTCTCGGTGTGCGGCGCGGTCAGAGTGGCGGACTGGGGTGGGTGGCCAAAGGCATGGGTGACGTAGGCCATCAACTGGGCCGCCATCTCGGCCGGCGGCAACTCATAGTCCACCAGGCCCGTGGCCAGCGCACTTTGCGGCATACCGTCAAACTCGCAGGAGGCGGGGTTTTGCACCATGACCATGCCACTCTCAATTTTGATGGCGCGCACGCCCAGCGTGCCGTCGCTGCCGGTGCCGGAGAGCACGATGCCAATGGCGCGCTCATGCTGGTCCAGGGCCAGTGAGCGGAACAAAAAATCAATCGGCAGGCGGTGCCCGCGCGGTGCGGCGGGCTCCAGCAACTGCAGTGTGCCGTTCAAAAACGCCATGTCGCGATTCGGTGGAATGATGTAGACGCAATTGGGTTGCACCGGCATGCCGTCCTTCACCTGGAATACCTGCATGCGGGTGGTGCGCTGGATCAGTTCAGTGAGGATGCTCTTGTGGTCCGGGTCCAGATGCTGCACCAGCACAAAGGCCATGCCGGGGTCAGTATCAGCAGGCATGCCCGAGAAAAACGCTTCAATCGCGGCCAGGCCGCCCGCCGAGGCACCGATGCCGACGATAGGAAAGTTGCCGGGCGGCAGCGTCGGGACGGCTTGTGTTTTGGCCGGGCTTGGGCCTTGGCGGGTCATGAATATTTTTACGCAGTGAGCGTGGTGGGATGGCGGGTCAAGCCCGCAATGACAGCCGAGAGGGCGTTGACAACTGAGGGGGCGTTGCCCGCTGGGCGCGCGGGCGCATGGGCGACGGGTTGCCAGTGCCGGAACTCGGGATTTTGAAGGTGCCGACCACTTCAGCCAGGCGTTGGGCTTGCTCGCGCAGGCTCTCGGCGGCGGCGGCGGACTGCTCAACCAGGGAGGCGTTTTGTTGCGTCATCTGGTCGAGCTGCACCACCGCGGTATTGACTTCGCCGATGCCCTGGCTTTGCTCGGCCGCTGCGCCGGTGATCTCGCCAATGATGTCGGACACCCGTTGCACGGAATTCACGATGTCGGTCATGGTTTTTCCAGCGTCAGTCACCAGACGCGAGCCGGTCTCGATGCGTTCGACGCTGGCGCCAATCAGGCTCTTGATTTCCTTGGCTGCCTCGGCCGAGCGGCCCGCCAGGCTGCGCACCTCGCTCGCCACCACGGCAAAGCCACGGCCTTGCTCGCCGGCGCGCGCCGCCTCCACCGCTGCGTTCAAGGCCAGGATGTTGGTCTGGAAGGCGATGCCGTCAATGACACCGATGATGTCGCTGATTTTTTTGGAGCTTGTGTTGATGTCGTTCATGGTGCTGACCACTTGCGAAACGACCGAGCCGCCGCGCGCTGCCACGTCGCCTGCTGTCGAGGCGAGCTGGTTGGCCTGGCGCGAGGCATCGGCTGACTGCTGCACCGTGTGCGTCAACTGGTCCATGTGGGAGGCGGCGCGCTGCAAGTTGCTGGCTGTCTGCTCGGTGCGCACACTCAGGTCCTGGTTGCCGGACGCGATCTCGGCGCTGGCGGTGGCGATGCTGTCGGTCGACATGCGCACCTGCCCGACCAATTGGCCCAGAGATTGGCGCATGGCCTCCAGGGAGCGTAACAGCCGGGCGGCTTCGTCGTTGCCGCGGCAGTCAACGTTGTGGTCGGTCAGATCGCCTTGCGCAATGTCCTGAGCGACTTGCTCGGCCTTCAGGATGGGCACGCAAATGGCGTTCATGTTCCAAATAGTCATCGGGACGAACAGCAGCAGCAACACGCCGGTGGCCCCGGCGATGAGCCAAACGACCTGGTTGACGGTGCTTTGCAACTTGCCCTGGCTGGTTTCGGTGGCGCGCTGCAGTTCAGTCGCCAGGGTCGTCAAAGTGGTGTTGGCTTTGTCGTAAATCGGCTGTAGCTTGCCAATGGTGGCCGAGGCGACCTGTGCGGACGGAAATGCCAGGCTCTCCAACTGCTGGGCCATGGGTGCAAATTCGGTGCGGAATTGTTGCATGCCCGTCACCACTTGTGCCAGTTCGGTGCGTTGGGCATCCTGCGGCAGCAGGGGTGCGAGGGCCTTGGCAGAGGCTTCAAGCCGGGCAAATGACGCCGTCCAGGCTTCCTTGTATTTGGCGGCCTCAACGCTGTTCTCGTATTGAATGATCATCTCTTTTTCATTCAACCGCACATTGCTCATGGCCTGTTGCAAGCGGGCGAGTTCAGTCAGGGAGGTGATGTCACGCGTCACCAGGTCGGTAGCGATGGAGTTGGCATACAACTGGGCCGCCACGCCAATCGCGCCAATAAACATCAAGGCCATGGCCACCATGGCTATGGCGCCTAACATTCGAAAACGGATGGTGAAGCGACGCATGAAAGTGGCAAATTGCATGGGAGTCCTCAAAAAAGCGATTGCATGTGAATAAATTTTCGATGCCGGACTTTACGCCAAAGTCAGTTGCCTAAAAGAGTTGATCGTTTTGCGCTTCTTTATTAATAGCGTCTTGTGCATGTTTGACGGGGGCTAGAGGCTGATTTGTTATAAATTCCTGGGCTTGCTCCGCTTTCACCAGGGTGGCCACGCGCACGCCCAACAGGCGTAGGCGTTGCGCCAGCGGCACCCGTTTGAGACAGAGCCCGGCGGTCTGGCGAATGACGAAGAAGTCGGCGGTGTAATCGTCAAGGGTCTGGTCGCGCGTGACGCTTTTGAAGTCGTCATAGCGCAGCTTGATGCCGATGGTCTTGCCGACATAGCCTTTGGTGGCCAGATCGGTGGCCACCTGCTGGCACAGGCGGGTAAAGATCGCGCCGAGCGCCGCCTTGTCGCGCACGGCGTGCAAGTCGCGCTCAAACGTGGTCTCGCGGCTGATCGACACGGGCTCGCTCTCCAGCACCACCGGTCGCTGGTCGCGGCCGTGCGCGGCGTCAAACAACCAGGCGCCCGTCTTTTGGCCAAAGTGGTCGATCAGCCAGTCAACATTCTTCATGGCCAGCTCACCGATGGTCTGAATCCCCAGACCCTGCAGCTTGACATCGGTTTTGGGGCCGATGCCGTTGATCTTGCGGCACGCCAGCGGCCAGATTTTGCTTTGCAAATCTTCTTCAAACACGACCGCGATACCCCTGGGCTTGTTGAACTCGCTGGCCATTTTGGCCAGCAGTTTGTTGGGCGCCACGCCGATTGAGCAGGTCAAGCCGGTTTGCTCAAAGATGGTCTTCTGGATCAGGCGCGCCAGTACCCGTCCACCTTCACGCTGGCCACCGGGCACACCCGTGAAGTCGATGTAGACCTCGTCCACGCCCCGGTCTTCCATCAACGGGGCGATGTCGGTGACGATGGTCTTGAAGGCGCGTGAATATTTGCGGTACTCGGCAAAGTCAACCGGCAGCAGAATCGCCTGCGGACAGAGTTTGGCGGCTTTCATCAAGCCCAGCGCGGAGCCAACACCAAACTGGCGCGCCGCATAGGTGGCCGTGGTGACGACGCCGCGCCCGGTGTAGCCCTGCAAGCGGGGAAAGGCGTCCAGCGCGATACGTGCCAGCGAGCTGTGTTCCTGTAACTGGCGCAGCGTTTCGTCCTCGGCGCGTCGGGCGCCGCCTATGACGACCGGCAGGCCCTGCAGTTGGGGGTAGCGCAACAGTTCCACCGACGCATAAAAAGCGTCCATGTCGAGGTGGGCGATGCGGCGTATTTTTTCGCTCATGGGAGGAGGATAGCGCGAACCGATATTGTGTTGAATCAAGCGCTAACGCCCGTAAAATGGCTATGCTGCATTGCAGCAACCATTTTTACTGGAATCGGTATGGACAAGCACTTTCTCACGCCACTTTTTTCGCCGAGTTCGATCGCTGTCTTTATTGGCAAGGCCGACGATCCATCGACCCAGACGCCGCAGGCGCAGGCTTTGAACCGCGCTCTGCGGGCGCAGCGCTTTACCGGTTCGCTGGTGTTTCTGGATATCAACGTCAGCGGCACCCTGGCCGATCTGGCGCACACCGAGGCGGATCTGGCGATCATTGCCTTGCCACCGGCTGAGGTAGCCGCAGCCCTGGAGATTGCCGGTCGCATCAAATGCCGCGCCGCCCTGGTGATCTCCAGCGGCATTGACGCCGCGTTGGCCGCCGAGCTGAACAAAATCGCGCGGCGTGACGGTATGCATCTGTTGGGACCAAATTGCCTCGGTTTTCAGCGCCCGCACCTGCAGCTCAATGCCAGTGTGGCGGGTGCTTTGAGCGCACCCGGGCCGCTGGCGCTGGTGTCGCAATCAGGCGCATTGACGTCCTCTATTCTCGACTGGGCGAAAAAAAATGGTGTGGGGTTTTCGACTGTGGTGTCGCTGGGCCCCAATACCGCCGTGGACATGGCCCAGGTGCTCGATTTTCTGGCGTCCGACGCCCACACACACAGTATCGTCGTCTATCTGGAGGGCATCAGCAGCGCGCGCCGTTTCATGAGCGCCCTGCGTGCGGCTGCCAATGCCAAACCGGTCGTGGTGCTCAAGGGCGGTCGCAGAGCCGCAGGCAACCGGGCCGCACTCACCCACTCGGGCGCGATTGTCGGCAGTGACGATGTGTTTGACGCTGCCTTGCGCCGGGCCGGCGCGGTGCGGGTGCGCTCTTTTGTGGCGCTGTTCTCGGCGGCCAAGTGTCTGGCCTCGCGCTATCGCCCGGTTGGGCGCCGCCTGTCAATCGTGACCAATGGCGGCGGCCCCGGTGTACTGGCAGCCGACTGGGTGAGCGAGATCAACCTGCAGCTGGCCAGCCTCACCCATGAGCAGGCGCAAGCGCTCAAGCCTCAATTGCCGCCACTGGCTTCGCTGTGTGACTTGATCGATATTTCGGAAGACGCCGGCCCCGAGCACTTCAAGACAGCGGTGCAAGCGGCGGCCAAAGCACCGCAGGTTGATGGCGTGTTGGCGATTTTTTCACCCAAGGTTGACGTCGACAGTGCAACGATTGCCACGGCGCTGGCTGACGCCAACAAGCAGCTGGGCAAACCGCTGTTTACCTGCTTGATGGGGGATGCGACGGTGGGGGACGCACGGCGCATCCTGAGCGATGCGGCGATTCCGACCTTTCGCACGCCGGAGGCGGCCGTGGGCGCTTTTGGCAACATCGCGGCCTTTTACCAGAACCAGCAACTGCTGCAGCAGACGCCGCCGCCCATGTCCGACCTGGCCAAGCCCGACGTGGAGGGTGCCCGCATATTGATTGAGAGCGTGCTGGCCGAGCGGCGCAAGGTGCTCACCGAGATGGAGTCCAAGTCGCTGCTGGCCGCGTTTCATATTCCAGTGACCCGGACCATCCTGGCGCGCAGCGTCAACGAGGCGATCATGATCGCAACCCAGTTGGGTTTTCCGGTGGCCCTCAAAATTGACTCGCCCGATATCAGTCACAAGTCAGATGTGCAGGGTGTGGCGCTGAATATTTTCAATGCCGTGGGCGTGCGCGATACCTATATCGACATGATGGAGGCGGTGACCAGGCTGCAGCCTGAAGCGCGCATCAATGGCGTCACGATTCAGAACATGTCGAGCCAGAAGCGCGGTCGTGAAGTCTACGTGGGGATGGTCACCGATGATCCGTTTGGCCCGGTGATCGCGTTTGGTTCGGGTGGCACCATGATCGAGCTGATCAATGACCGTGTCATGGAGTTACCGCCGCTGAACCAGTTCTTGGCCCGCCGCCTGATTGAGCGCGCCCGCGTGGCCGAGACGCTGGGTGAATGGCGTGGCGCAGTACCGGTCAATATGGAGGCGCTGGAGCAGATATTGCTGCGGGTGTCCGAGATGGTGTGCGAGCTGCCGCAATTGCGCGAGATGGACATCAACCCCATCATCGTGGACGAGACCGGCGCCGTGGCAGTGGATGCGCGCATTGTGATCGACAACACGCCACCTTCAGCGCGCCACTACAACCACTTGGCGATCCTGCCGTATCCGTCGCGCTACGAACAAGTGTGGCCGCTCAAGGGCGGCGGCGATTACACGGTGCGCCCGGTGCACCCGGATGACGCCAGCATGTTGCAGGAGTTTGTGCGCAAGCTCTCGCCCGAGAGTCGCTACTTCCGCTTTGTGTCCTCCATGCAGGAGTTGCCGGCGACCATGCTGTCGCGCTTTACGCTGATCGACTACGACCGCGAAATGGCGTTGGTGGCGGTGTACCGGGAGCGGCGCGTCGGCGCTGGCGGCGAAGTCAGCGAGGTGCCGCGCATCGTGGGCGTGTCGCGCTACATCACCAACCCGGATCGCACCACCTGCGAATTTTCTTTGGTGGTGTCCGATGACTTCAAGGGCCAAGGCCTGGGATCGCGTCTGATGCTGTCGATCATGGATGTGGCCCGCGATAAAGGCTTGTCCGAAATTGAGGGCCTGGTGCTGGCAAAAAACCCGACCATGCTCAAATTGATGAAAGGTTTGGGGTTCGTGATCAAGCCGTTCCCGGAGGATGCCGATTTCAAGCTGGTGACGCAGAGTCTTTGATTAGTTGAGGACAGAGCTGGTTCGCTTCGCGTAACTGCGGTCTGTCCCGCAAGTCTTCAGGACGCGGTCTGTCCCGCAAAGTATCAATAGGTCCCCGGCAACAGAATGCTTTGGTCGACGGTGTTGATGTCAGTGCGGCCGCAAAAGGCCATGGTCAGGTCCAGTTCTTTGTGGATAATTTCCAGCGCTTTGCTGACGCCCGCTTCACCCATGGCACCCAGACCGTAAATGAAGGCACGGCCGATGTAGACGCCGCGCGCACCCAGGGCACGGGCCTTGAGCACGTCTTGTCCGGATCGCACGCCGCCGTCCATGTGAATTTCAATCTCCTTGCCCACGGCCTCAACGATGCGGGGCAGGGCGCGGATGCTGCTTTCCGCGCCGTCGAGCTGGCGGCCACCGTGGTTGGAGACGATCAGTGCGTCAGCCCCGGCGTTGACCGCCAGGCGCGCATCTTCGGCGTCCTGGATGCCCTTGAGGATCAGCTTGCCACCCCAAAGCTTCTTGATCCATTCCACATCGTTCCAGTTCAGCGTTGGGTCAAACTGTTGGGCGGACCACTGCGTCAGTGAACTCATGTCGTCGACACCGGTCACGTGGCCGACGACATTGCCAAATCCGCGTCGCTGGGTACCCAGCATGCCCAAACCCCAGCGCGGCTTGGTCATCATGTTGAGGATATTGGGCAAGGTCAACTTCGGGGGAGCGCTGAGACCGTTTTTCAGATCCTTGTGGCGCTGGCCCATGATTTGCAGGTCCAAGGTCAGTACCAGCGCCGAGCAATGGGCCGCCCGGGCGCGCTCGATCAGACGTTCCATGAAGCCCCGGTCGCGGATGACGTAAACCTGGAACCAGAAGGGGTGGTTGTCAGTGCCCGCAGCGACGTCTTCAATCGAGCAGATGCTCATGGTTGAAAGGGTGAATGGGACGCCAAATTTTTTGGCGGCACGCGCCGCCAGAATTTCACCGTCGGCGTGCTGCATGCCGGTCAATCCAACCGGCGCCAGGGCCACCGGCATTGCCACCGGCAGCCCAACCATGGTGCTGGCGGTGCTTCGGTTGTCCATGTTGATGGCAACCCGCTGGCGCAGTTTGATGGTCTGGAAATCAGCCTCATTGGCGTGGTAGGTGCTCTCGGTCCAGGAACCGGAGTCGGCGTAGTCGTAGAACATGCGCGGCACGCGTTGCTGCGCCAGAACGCGCAGGTCTTCAATATTGGTGATGATGGGCATAAGACTTTCTTTCAGGGTGCCTGAATGGTAAGGGCGATTGCTGGTATTCAACTTGAACACAAACACGCGGGCATCGAAAATGTTGGCGCGCCAGCGGTGCCTGATGCTGGCTTGCATATTTCTGGCCGGATGGCCAGCTTGGGCACAAACCAAGGGAAAACACCGTTCGGTGTTTCCGGGCCGGTTACTTATCATGAGCGCAGGGAATTGCCTCATCGAGCTGGAGACCAAAGCAGGGTTTTGTATGTTTATATCGAATGCACTTCTTCGTCCCGCGGTGGCTTTGCTGCAGCGCTTGAGTCTGCGTGTGCGGCTGTGGCTGATGGCTTTGTTGCTGCTGCTGCCCTTGCTTGCCTTGGGTCTGCTGTTGGGTTATCAGTCTTATGCGCAGGAGTCTGGCGTCAGCCTTGCCATGATTCTGGGGCTGCTGGGATTTCTTTTGGTGCTTTACTTGTCTGCGGCTTTTTATCAAAGCCTCACGCTGGCAGTGGACGTGCTGACGCGCGTGGTGCGCAGCAGCGCACGGGGCGACCTATCGCACAGTGTGGTGGTGCCGGGGCACGATGAGTTGTCAGAAGCGGGTCGCCATCTCGAATCCATGAGCGAGAACTTTTCTGGCTTGGTTGGCACCGTTCGCAACCAGGCCGTGCATGTGGCGCAGGCGGGTGAATTGCTGGCGAGCGGCATGGGCGATCTTTCGCAGCGCACTGAGGCGCAGGCTGCCAGCCTGGAGCAAGCCAGCGCCAGCATTCTTGGCTTGAATGAGTCGGTACAAGCCACGGCGCGGCATTCCAAGGAGGTCAATGCCCTGACCCGGCGCGTGCGCGGCGAGGCCGAAACCGGCGCGCAGGCGATGGATGTGGCGGTGCACGCCATTGGCGAGATCCAGGACGGCTCCAGGCGCATGGGCGAGATCATTGGCGTGATTGATGGCATCGCTTTCCAGACCAACATCCTGGCACTCAATGCGGCGGTGGAAGCCGCGCGTGCCGGCGAATCAGGGCGCGGTTTTGCGGTGGTGGCGAGCGAGGTTCGCACGCTGGCGCAGCGCAGCGCCACCTCAGCGCGTGAAATTCGTGCCCTGATCGCACGCTCGGGTGATCAGGTCAGCGTAGGTGTCACCCGCATCGAGGCTGTCACCGGCAAGCTGCGCGCCGTGGTCAAGGGCATTTATGACGTGGCAGAGGGTTTGGATGGCATCACTGCGGCCAGCAACGAGCAAAGCACAGCCCTGTCCGAGATTGCGCAGGCGGTCAAGGAACTCGACAACATCACCCAACGCAACGGCGCCATGGTGGACCAGGCCCTGCAGGCAACCGTTGGTTTGCGTGACCGCGCCTCCCATCTCAGCGAAGCCGTGGCGGCCATCAAACTGCGTCGCGGTACCGCGGATGAAGCTTATGCGCTGGTCAAGCGAGGCTTTGATCTGATCAGCCAGATGGGCCTCTCAAACGCTGCTGCGCGCTTTCATGACCCGCATGGTGGTTTCCGGGACCGGGATTTGTACCTCTTTGTGTTCGACCGCCAGGGCGTTTATCAGGTGTTTGGTTCAACGCCGGACCGGGTGGGCAAGACCGTGTATGACGTTCGCGGGCTTGACGGCGATCATATTTTGCGCGAAGGCTTTGCTGCCGCTGAGCGTGGCGGTGACTGGATTGACTATGAGGTGGTTAACCCGGTGACCAGCATGGTGGACGAGAAAACCTCTTACATCCTGCCCTTGCCAGATGGGCGACTGCTTGGTTGCGGCGTCTTTAAACCCAAGGGCGGATTTAGCCTGCAGATATCGTAGACTGAGCAGCAAATTGAAAAGGGTTAGCAGGTAAAACCCTGCTAACCCTTTTTAATATTGGTCGGGGCGAAAGGATTCGAACCTTCGACCCTCTGGTCCCAAACCAGATGCGCTACCAGGCTGCGCTACGCCCCGACGAGTTGGGATTGTAGCGGGTTGCTGTGCTAAATCCCCGGTTAACATCTAATAATGTCGTCTCAATCGCCACCGCTGCCATGGCTGGATCCCAACCAGGAATTCCCTCCAACCAGTCAGGCGTGGGATGAAAATTCTCCCGCGCCGGGACTGCTGGCTGCGGGTGGCGTGCTGGATGTCGATACTCTGCGTCGCGCCTATAGCCAGGGCATTTTTCCCTGGTACAGCGAGGGGCAGCCTACCTTGTGGTGGAGCCCCGATCCTAGAATGGTGCTGGAAGTCGCCAATTTTCGCTTGCATTCTTCCTTCAAAAAAAAGATCCGGCAGTTCTGCCAGACGCCGGGTTGTGAAATTCGGATCGACTCGGCCTTTGAACAAGTCGTTGAAGCCTGCTCCAGCAGTGAGCGCACGGGTCAATCCGGCACCTGGATCGTGCCTGACATGAGGGCCGCCTATGGCAAGCTGCACCGCGCTGGGTTTGCCCACAGTGTGGAAACCTGGGTCAATGGCGAGTTGGCTGGAGGCTTGTACTGCGTGGCGCTCGGCAAAGCCGTGTTTGGTGAATCCATGTTCAGCCGCGTCAGTGACGCCTCCAAAGTCGCCCTGGCGGCGTTGGTCGGGTTTTGCCGTCACCATGGCATCAGTCAGATTGATTGCCAGCAAAACACGCCCCACCTGGCCTCGTTGGGAGCGGGTGAAATTTCACGTGATCTGTTTTTGAAGGGCGTGGCTGCCGGGCTTGCCCAAGCAGGGCCAGAGTGGGAATTTGACTGCCAACTCTGGCAACAGTTGCTGCCCCCAAGGTCAGTGCCAACGTGAAGTCAATGTGATGCAACTCAAGGAACTCCCGCTGAACGCGCTGCAGTTTTATGTCACCTCTAGCTATCCCTGCAGTTATTTGCCTGGGCAGCAGGCCCGCTCGCAAGTGGCAGCGCCCAGCCATTTGGTGAATAACGTCATTTACGCTGAATTGGTCCGTCAGGGATTTAGACGCAGTGGTCTTTTTACATATCGACCCTATTGTGATGGCTGCTGTGCTTGCACACCGGTGCGGGTTCTCGTCGCTGAATTTCAACCCGACAGAAGTCAGCGCCGCGCGTGGTCGCGCCATTGCGCCCTGCAAGCGAGGGTGCTCAAACCTTGTTTTGTGCAAGAACACTATGACCTGTATCTTCGCTATCAAAATACGCGACATGCCGGTGGCGGTATGGACCATGACAGCATCGACCAATACACACAGTTTTTATTGCAAAGCCAGGTCAATTCGCGACTGATTGAGTTCCGGGAAACGCTGGCCGATGGTAGACCGGGTCATTTGAAAATGGTCTCAATTCTCGATGTGCTCGATGATGGCTTGTCGGCGGTTTATACCTTTTATGAGCCCGAAACCAGTGGCAGTTTTGGCACTTACGGCGTTCTTTGGCAAATTGCCGAAGCTAAAAAATTGGGGCTCGCGCATGTTTACTTGGGTTTTTGGATCAAGGACAGCCAAAAAATGAACTACAAGACAAGGTTCAGACCGCTGGAGTTTCTGGTGTCAGGAGTGTGGAGTGCGGATTACCCGTCCATGCCGGGATCGCAATCGTCCTGAGTCAAAGTTCCGCACAAAAGGGTTTACCCTTGTCATCTATTTCACAAGATAAAATGGCGGCAGCCCTTCAGGAGTAATTATGCGAAATATAGAGACCAGCATTCCCAGTACCCCAACCGTTCAAGTGATTGAGCGCATGTTTGCCTTGATGGATGTTCTGGCGTCACGAAAAGAATCAATTTCGCTCAAGGAAATTAGTGAGAAGACTGGCCTGCACCCCTCAACTACCCACCGCTTGTTAAATGACTTGGCCACCGGTCGTTTTGTGGATCGTCCACAGCCCGGAAGCTATCGGCTGGGCATGCGTCTGCTTGAACTGGGAAATCTGGTTAAGAACCGTCTCAATGTTCGTGACGCAGCACTGGTGCCGATGCGGCGATTGCACAAATTGATTCAGCAACCTGTCAACTTAAGTATGCGTCAGGGTGATGAGATCATTTATATTGAACGGGCTTTCAGCGAGCGCTCGGGCATGCAGGTGGTGCGCGCCATCGGTGGGCGCGCTCCGCTGCACCTTACCTCGGTCGGAAAATTGTTTTTGGCGACGGATGATCCACAACGGGTCCGGGCGTACGCCGCACGCACAGGCTTGAGCGGCCACACCAAGAACAGCTTGACCGAATTGTCAGGGTTGGAGAAGGAACTCTCGAAAGTGCGCCAGTACGGCTACGCGCATGACAACGAGGAGCTTGAACTTGGCGTTCGGTGCATGGCTGCTGGCATTTACGATGATCAAGGCACGCTGGTGGCGGGCTTGTCAATTTCTGCCCCAGCAAATCGTCTGGAAGACGAGTGGCTGCCCAAGCTGCAGGCAACCACCCATGAAATCTCAACGACTCTGGGTTTTAAACCTGACGCCAAGAGCGCTTGACGCGTGAGCTGCTATTGAAAAGTAACGATTTTTTCACCAGCGGCGCTAGCTAAAGGTACCGAGTCAGACCTGATGGCAGGCTTGGACTCTACCCAGCGGCGAACCCGCTCGGCATCGGCGATACGGGTTAATTTTCCGGCCGAATCCAAAAATACCATGATCAACTTGCGGCCGGCGATTTTGGTTTGCATAACAAGGCACCGACCAGCTTCAGAGATGTAGCCGGTCTTTTGTAGGCCGATGTCCCAAGATGGATTCTTGACCAGCCGGTTTGTGTTGTTGTATTGCAGTGTTCGGTTGCCGACAGCCACCTGGTAATCAGGCGAGGTGGTCAATTCACGCAAGATCGGATCGCCATGCGCAACGTTGACCAACTTGGCTAGATCACGGGCACTGGACTGGTTCTTGCTGGAGAGTCCAGTCGGTTCCACATAGTGGGTGTCGCTCATGCCAATCAATTGGGCCTTGGCATTCATCAGGCCAACAAAAACCGGTAAGCCGCCCGGATAACTGCGGGCCAGTGCATGCGCCGCGCGGTTCTCACTTGACATCAAAGCCAGATGCAAAAGTTCACCTCGGTTCAATGTTGTTCCCACTTTAAGACGCGACGAACTACCTTTTTCGGTGTCCACGTCGTCTTGAGAAATGGTGATCATTTGGTCCATGGGCAGGTGGGCCTCCTGCAGAACCACTCCGGTCATGAGCTTGGTGAGAGAAGCAATCGGCAAGACCGCCTGTTCATTTTTGCTAAACAACACTTCATTGGTGTCTTGGTCGATCACCAGTGCCACGCTGGATTTCAGATCAAGGGTGTCGGCTGCGCGGTGCAAACCTGCAATTTGTCCAAATGATGGCTTCGGGGAAACCTCCTTTGCACGGCTGAGCGATATGTGTTTTCCGGCAACAAAGGTCTTGGTAACTTTTCGTTTGGCAACGATGGTGCTCTTGGAGGACTTGGCAACCTGATGCTTTTTCTGAGCGGCCTGCGCTTGCGGCAGTGAGACAGCAGCAATGAAAAGCGTCAGACCAAAGAAAAATAGTAGTTTGCGCACAATGTCTCCAAATGGAATCCGTCAAAAATGGGTTTTGCACCCAATTCCAGACCTATTTCTCAAAGACACTAGTTTAAACAAAAAAGTCGCACAATATCAAATACTTGCACGACTTTCTTAAACAATTACCAGCAAAGCAAGCAATTTCCCCCGACGCTATCCTTGCGCGGCTACCCGATCAGCCTTGCTATGCAGCTTACTAAGCGCACTTAGATAGGCTTTGGCGGAGGCAACAATGATGTCAGGGTCGGCCCCGACGCCGTTGACCACGCGACCACCGTGCTGCAAGCGCACGGTCACCTCGCCCTGGCTCTCGGTCGAACCGCTGATGGCGTTGACAGAGTAGAGCACCATCTCGGCGCCACTTTTGACCTGTGCCTCAATCGCTTTGAGTGATGCATCTACCGGACCATCCCCATCGGATGAACTTTTCACTTCCTTGCCATCGACGGTAAAAACAATACTGGCTTGGGGACGTTCCCCTGTTTCGCTGTGTTGCGACAATGAGACAAAACTGTATTGCTCTTTCTCGCGAGCCACACTTTCACTGCCAACCAGTGCCAGGATGTCTTCGTCAAAAATCTCGCTTTTGCGATCTGCCAATTCCTTGAATCTGGCAAATGCGGCATTGACATCAGACTCGCTTTCCATCTGTGCGCCCAACTCCTGCAAGCGTTGCTTGAAGGCATTGCGGCCACTGACTTTGCTCAACACAATTTTGTTGGCGCTCCAGCCGACATCTTCGGCACGCATGATTTCATAAGTGTCTCGCGCTTTAAGCACGCCATCCTGGTGAATGCCTGCAGCATGGGCGAACGCATTGGCCCCGACGATCGCTTTGTTAGGTTGCACCACAAAGCCGGTAATCTGGCTGACCATGCGACTGGCGGCCAAAAGGTGTTGGGTCTCAATGCCGACATTCAGGCCAAAATAGTCGCGTCGTGTCTTGACCGCCATAACGATCTCTTCCAGGCTGCAATTGCCAGCCCGTTCACCGAGGCCATTGATGGTGCATTCGACCTGGCGGGCGCCGCCAATTTGTACGCCCGCCAGTGAATTGGCGACTGCCATGCCCAAATCATTGTGGCAATGGACCGACCAGATGGCTTGGTCTGAATTGGGCACGCGCTCGCGCAGCGTCTTGATGAAAGTGCCATAGAGTTCAGGAATGGCATAACCGACGGTGTCGGGCACATTGATGGTGGTGGCGCCCTCGTTGATTGCGGCCTCGATGACACGACATAAAAAATCTACATCGCTGCGGTAGGCGTCTTCGGGACTGAACTCCACGTCGGCCACCAGATTGCGCGCAAAGCGCACTGCAAGTTTGGCCTGCTCAAACACCTGATCCGGTGTCATGCGCAGTTTTTTCTCCATATGCAGCGCCGAGGTGGCAATAAAAGTATGGATGCGGCCGCGGTTGGCGCCTTTGAGCGCTTCGGCGGCGCGCGAAATATCGCGGTCATTAGCGCGTGACAGCGAGCAAATAGTGGAGTCCTTGATAGCCCTGGCAATGCCTTGTACGGCCTCGAAATCGCCGTTGGAGCTCGCCGCAAAACCCGCTTCGATGACATCCACTTTCAGACGTTCCAGTTGGCGCGCAATGCGCAGCTTCTCGTCTTTGTTCATGGATGCGCCAGGCGACTGCTCGCCGTCACGCAACGTGGTGTCAAAAATAATCAATTGGTCGGCCATCTGGTTTCTCCTGTGTTCAACAATATCCGCAATCAAAAATATCGGGGGTAAAAAAACCAAAAGCCCGTTGCGGATGCATACGGGCTTTTGGTTTGGGTGCGTGCGTACGCTACCGTCTCCGCCCGTCGGGCAGTAGTAGCAGGGCTAGCAACATCTTTTTCATAAGGCCAATGTACCACAAATGAGCGTTTGACCTGACACTTGAGCGCTTTGTAATCAAGAAAGTCCCAAGCATGAATATTTCCAGTTTTGATGATTTGCTACAGGCGGCGCACCAGCAAACCGAGCCACAACGTTTGCTCTTTGTTTTTGCCCGCGCTGATTTGCCTGCCGATGCTACGGCGGCGCAGCGCGAGCGGTTTATGGACGGGCAGGGCGGTGCGCTGGTGCCCATCATGTGCGTGGACAAGACACCCGATGAGTTGCATACCTTTGCCGATCTGGCTGAAGAATCACATCAGTTTGGGCAAGAGTGGCACGTCGTCTTCGCAACCGCCATGTCCGGGAATGGCGGGCTGGCGCCAACCAGTTCGGCGGCTGAAATGCCCTTGCAGCGCATGGTTGAAGCTATCAAGGAGGGCAACCTGGGAACGCTGATTCCATTTGACCAACACGGCCAATCCTTGATATTGGGGTAGCTGTTCTTTCGCACCTGTTGCGCGTGCCACCAGGTCCTGGTTTGGCCCGCTGCAGACATGCGTGGTGATGTCGTGATTCCGGCCAGGCGCGGTGTAAGTTCAACACGATCTGACTTCTCTGACGTCAGCGAGCGGTGTCGTCCTACATGGACAGGCGGCTGACGCTGATGGTTGCGCAAGGGCAGTGGTTTTAAAGTTCAGCCATCCCAATCACATATCAACTTTAACTGGAGATTCATTATGTTCATTCGCACCACCCTCGCCGCCGCCATTGCCGCTGTTGTTTTACTGACTGCGCCCGGCTGCGCCGTCCAGCGCGGACAGGAGACTGTTGGCGCTTATGTTGACGATACCGGTATTACCACGCTCATCAAGTCGCGTTTTGTCGAAAGCAAACTGGTTAGCGCCGCGTCCATCAGCGTTGAAACCCTGAATGGCACCGTCATGTTGTCCGGTTTCGCCAAGAGTCTCACGGAAAAGAGTGCTGCAGAGAATATTGCGCGTGGTGTCAACGGCGTGAAGTTGGTCAAGAACGAGATCACCATTCGCCCTTGAGCCTTTTTCTCGCGCTCAGACGCGTAATTTGGCAAGACCAGCGGTTTGAACCGTTGGCAGGCTTCTAGCCCCGCATTCGTTAGCGAATGGCGGGGCGTTCTGTTTTTTTAAGGGGGTTAGCTTTGCGTCATACTACTGCGATCAAATGACAGCGAGTGCGAAAGAGCACTGATAACTATGAGAGAGACAAATCCATGATTTTCGCAAGCCTGCTGACTCCTGGCCTGTTGCTGATGCGCCGCGTGCGCATCGTGACCAAGTTATCGTTGCTTGCAGTCGTTTTGATGACGCCGCCGATTCTGATGTTGGTGCATTACTTTCTGACTGAGCCTGCTGGCTATGGTGCTACTTGGATAGCTTGGCTGAGTGCTGCGTGCTTGATCGTGTCCGTGTATGTTTTGCTGGCCATTTACCGCAGTTTTGCTCTGGACTTGGCGCAGGTGACGCAAGCCATGGCGCAGATGTTGCGGGGCGATTTGCGTTTGAGTTTGGTGCCTCGCGGTCGAGATGAACTCGCGGAACTGGCGTCGGCAGTCAGCAAAATGGGCTCCACCGTGTCGGCGATGGTCGCCAATGTGCGCAGCAACTCGGCCTTTGTTGCTTATTCGGGTAAAAGTCTGGCAACCAGCAATCGGGAGTTGGCCGACCGGACTGAGCAACAAGCCGCCAATCTGGAACAAACGGCAGCCAGCGTGGAGCAGTTGTCATCGACCGTGCAGGAGAACGCACAAACGGCTGCTCAGGCCAATGCGCAAGCTGCCGGTGTACGCGATCTTGCCGATCAGGGTGCCAGCACCATGGCGCAGTCCATCGCCTCCGTGGAAGCCATCCAGAGCAGTGCCAAACGCATGGATGAGATTGTCAGCGTGATTGACGGGCTGGCGTTTCAAACCAATATTCTGGCGCTCAATGCGGCGGTGGAAGCGGCACGCGCTGGGGAGTCGGGTCGCGGTTTTGCGGTGGTCGCCAGTGAGGTCCGGTTGCTGGCGCAGCGTTCGGCTGAATCGGCAAAAGAAATTCGGCAACTTATCGGTGCCTCATCGGCACAGGTGACCGCCAGCGTGCAGAGCATCAGGGCCGCAGGTGGCAACATCACGCAGATTGTGTCGGGCATTCGTGATGTTGCCGTCAATATGAGGCAGATATCAACGTCCAGCGCCGAGCAAAGCGCCGGCCTGACCGAAATTACATCGGCAGTGCGTCAACTCGATGAAATCACGCAGCGCAATGCCCAGATGGTGGAGCAAGCGGTGTCGCAGGCCACTGATCTGGAAAACCGCGCCTCAACGCTGGTGGATGCGGTGGCGCTGTTCAAGTTGCAACAGGGCTCCGCAGAAGAGGCCGTCGAGCTGGTGAATCGGGCTGTTGCGCAACGCCGACGCAGCGCCTCGCTCCAAGCCTTTGTGCGTGCTGTGACTGACCCAGCGCAGGGGTTTTATGACCGGGACATGTATGTTTTTGTGCTGGATGACGAAGGGACCTATCTCTCGTTTGGGGGTAACCCAGCCAAAGTGGGGACGCGGGTGCAGGACATCCCTGGCATTGACGGCCAGGGGCTGGTCGATGACATCATTGCGCAAGCCCGGCGCGAGCCCGGCTGGGTTGAATACGAAATCAATAATCCGACCACCGGACGCGTGCAAACCAAAATGTCTTTTGTGCAACTGGTGGATGATTTGTACGTTGGCTGCGGCGTCTACCGAAACCTGGTAGTCGGCTAGAGCGGGTGCAACGGCTCAGGGGGTTGGGTTGACGCAGCGCTTGTTGCTGCGTCACGTTTGACGCGTGCGCGGGCCAAGACCGCTTCAATGACCGCGCTTTTTTGCTCCTGCATGGCGACGTCAGTGTGCAATGAAGGGTGGGCCAGAACTGCTGTCGTGCGACGTTCTTCTTCAGGCCTTTCAAGGCTCAAGCCACCGTCCTTACTATGTCTATAGCTATTAAATTCATAGCGACGTTGGGCTAAATCCGCCTGCTGTCGTGACCAGGCCGCCCAGCCGGTGGCTGTTTTTGTCACGTTCTCAAGTTGGATGCAGTCCACCGGGCAGACCGGCAGGCACAACTCACAACCGGTGCAATAGGCCTCAATGACCGTGTGCATCAACTTGTTGCGGCCAAAAATGGCGTCAGTGGGACAAGCTTCGATGCACAGTGTGCAGCCGATGCACCAGTTTTCATCGATGAACGCAACGCTGCGCGGTGTCTCAACGCCATGGACCGGATTCAGTGCTTGAGCCGCTTGGCCGGTGATGGTCGCCAGCCACGCAACGCCTTGCGCACCGCCGGGCGGGCATTGGTTGATGCCCGCTGTGCCTGTAGACACCGCCTGCGCGTAGGCGGCGCAGTCCCGATAGCCGCAGCGGGTGCACTGCGTCTGGGGCAAAACCGCCAGGATTTGGGCGGCTAACGTGGTCATTACTTTTTGCGTAGAGACTTGTCTGCTACATTTTTAGTAGCTACTGTCTCCCGTTTGACGGGGGCTACCGATGGTTTTTTCTCAATTTTCGCAGGGGTGACCGGATCAATAATCGATGCCGGTTTTGCTGCTACCGGTTGGTGACTGAGGATGAACGATTTGACCGCTGGGTACACCACCTCGCGCCAGCGTCGGCCGCTGAAGATGCCAAAGTGTCCGGCGCCCTTGACCTCCAGGTGTTTTTGCTCCGAATTGGCAACACCACTGCAGATGCTGTGCACGGCCTCGGTCTGGCCTGAGCCGGAGATGTCGTCAAGCTCACCTTCGACCGAGAACAGGGCGGTGGTGGTAATGTCTTGCGGGCGGACCGGTTCAATTTTTCCGTCCACGCCCTTGATTTCCCAGGTGCCGTTGAGCAGGCAGAACTCCTGAAACACGACCCGGATGGTTTCCAGGTAGTAGTTGGCGTCCATGTCCAGCACGGCGTTGTACTCGTCATAGAACTTGCGGTGCGCTTCGGTGCTCGCCTCGTCGCCTTTGACCAAGTCTTTAAAGTAGTCGTAATGGCTTTTGGCATGGTTGCTCGGATTCATGGCCACAAAGCCCGAATGCTGCAGAAAACCGGGGTAGACCCGCCGACCAGCACCGGCAAAATTGGTGGGAACGCGGTAAATCACGTTGTTCTCAAACCATTCAAAACTCTTGTTCATCGCCAGGTTGTTGACTGCCGTGGGCGATTTGCGGGCATCAATGGGCCCGCCCATCATGGTCATGCTCAAGGGTGTCAACTCACCGCGACTGGCCATCAGGGAGACAGCAGCCAATACCGGCACCGTGGGCTGGCACACGCTCACCACATGGCAATTGCCGTAAATGCCTTGCAAATGACGGATGAACTCCTGCACATAGTTCACGTAGTCGTCCAGATGAAATTCACCTTCTGACAGGGGAATCAGGCGCGCATTCTTCCAGTCGGTAATATAGACCTTGTGATCCTTGAGCATGGTTTTGACGGTATCACGCAGTAGCGTCGCATAGTGCCCCGACAGCGGTGCCACAATCAGTACGGCAGGCTGATTTTTAAGCTTGCCCAGAGTCGCCTGATCATCGGTGAATCGCTTGAAGCGGCGCAATTCGCAAAAAGGCTTGTCAAGTTCAACGCGCTCATGAATGGCGACGGCAACACCGTCGACATCGACTGTGCGCAGGCCAAACTCTGGTTTTTCGTAATCTTTGCCCAAACGATGCATCAAGTCGTAGCCGGCAGAAAGGCGCTGCGCGAACGGATTTTGTCCCAGCATGGACAGCGGGTTGCCGTACACCTTGGAGGCTGAACGGGCCAAGTCGGAGAAAGGCTCCATCAAAGAGCGTTGGGTTTCGTAAATCTTGTAAAGCACGATGAATTCACTTTCAGAAAATGTTGCAGTGCAATATAACAGTTTTGACGGGCATTGCGCAGGCGTGAAAGCACCAATTTCCCAGCCATCCGTCAGGCTTTTGCAAGGCTTAAATCGATCAAAAATACCGTTTGATAAGCTGTTTATCCCCGATGGCCACCCCAAACTGCTCCACTTATGGCCACCCAAACTGCCCCAGGCAGGACGGCTAAATTATCAACTCTTTGGCCTGTCTGGTTCTGACTTCCTTTCTTGGTAATTCCTCCCTGACTTTTTGGAATTTTTTATAAAGAGGCTGTTTGGCAAGCGC
>Ga0209913_1000714_pt1 | contig 24865 bp, 41 predicted proteins | sample PersoiDNA2013203_FD_185805 | JGI IMG/M metagenome (GOLD analysis project Ga0209913, IMG submission 185805) | Permafrost soil microbial communities from the Arctic, to analyse light accelerated degradation of dissolved organic matter (DOM) -... | ecosystem: Environmental > Terrestrial > Soil >... | reverse complement strand
TGCGCCCTTCTTGATCGGCGCCGATTGAGCCTTGTCGATTGCTACAGCGCTGATCGACGCGTTCGATTCGTGCTGTGCTTCAGTCCATACCTGCCTTGCGTTGATCAGCTTCATGCGGCTTCCCCTTTTTTCAGCTCTCTGGTCTTTGCCCGGTACTCGGCCTTGATGGCCTTGATCTCTTCGACGGTGTACTTGCGCGCCTCATGAGGCCCTTCGATCCATCCGACCTTTTCGGCGCCTATGCGCAGCACCAGACGGATGCGGTACTCCACCGCATTGCCGGACAGGTTGCGGTTGCACTTCACACACTGGCGGTGGATGTTCAGCGGCTCAAAGCGCAGCTCCGGGCATGCACCGACGGACCGGTAGTGCCCGGCGTCCCAGCGGCTGCCGGTCATGAGGTCGTTGTCGTTCGGCGTCGAGTCGCAACTGATGCACGGCAGGTGCGCGTCACGCAGGCGCACGTACTCATTCACGGCAGCCTGGGCCTCGCGCAGGTGATCCGACCTACTCTTCAGCTTCTCCTTGCGGACCTTGATCTCCCGGCGCTCTACATTCGCCAGGGCCTTGCGAGCGCTTGCCTGCCCCCTCTCCGACTGACCGTGAGCGATGGCGCACTCGATCTCACCGCACACCGCCTGCGAGCTTCTGGATGGCACGAACATCACTCGGCAGGACGGGCAGCGCTTGCGACGTTGGCCGCCAGAGGTGAGCCGGGTTTTGCGCTGTAGTGGGGTGCGCTTCATGCGTAGCTCCCGATCTGGTCAGCAGCGCTCAAGGCCGCCTCTTCCGATTCAAAGTGGGCGGACAGGACCAGTCGCCAGCAGGCGTTGAACACGTCGCGGTAAAGGGGCTCGAAGGCTGTGTCATCCATGGAGGCCCAACTGATCGACTTGGCCTCCTTGCGCACGCCGTCGGGCGTTCGCACCAGGTGGAAGTGACCGGCCTCGATCGTCACCCATTCACGGAATGCCTCACGGGACTTGTCCACGGCCGGAAAGCGCTGGGCCCTGGCCGACTCTAGACCGGTGATGTACGCATTAACCGCATGCGACAACTGCCCAGGCTTTCCGCTCTGCGCCTCAAAGAACTTGGCCAACCCCTGGATACCGCGCAACTCCTGACGCGGCACCAGGCCGCCGACCGGCTCCCAGTACTCCCACGCCAGATCCAGCATGGAGAAGAACTTGCCGTGGAACTTGGCGTTACGCATACGGGTGAACTTGCCATGGACGACCTGGCCCAGCTTCCACTTCTGGGTGAGTTCGCGATCGGCCTCGGTGGCCGGCACCAGGCCCTGAGCGGTGCGGATAAGAGCGAGTTCAGCCATTGAACACCTCCTGGCCTTTGACCAGGTGTCTGTCGTGCCAGACCAGCCCATGCGCCTTGCAACTGAGCGCACGACGACGAACTTCGGCGTCGCCGTAACTGCGGAACATTTGCCAGGTCACGTACCACTGATCAAGCGAGGAAAGTGCTACCTGAGCAATCCAGAGTTTCTTCTCGGCGCTCATAACTGCTCTCCCTTGCCCATGGCGGCGCCTGGTTCGACCAATACCGAGGCGACAGTCGCAATCTCGAACCACTTGGTCCAGAACACGTCCTGCTGTTCGCCCGACTCATACGCGATGAAGGTGGTGTACCCTTCCTCCGGCAAGCCAAGATCGGCAACTACTTCGGCAACGGCGTCTCCGATTAGCCCGAAGTCGTCAGAGCCCAGCCAGTTGCCCAGCAGGTGCGTGATTCGGACGGTGTATTCACCCTCTTCGATGTCGCATCCGCACTCGGTTTCAATGGTGATTTCGAAGACCTTCCGGTCGCCGCGACGATCCTTCAGACGCGTGAAGTCGTATTCCTCGAAGCCTGCAACGCGCGCCCTATCCAAGTCTTCAATGGCCGTATTCAGCGCCTCGTTCTCGGCTTCAAGCCGCTCTATTTCTTTTTTCAGGCGTATCGCGCACGAATGCTTCATGCCGTTGCGGGCTTCATCGAGATCGGCGATCAGAGCCAGCACCGTTTCGGGATCTACCTCTTCGTGGAACTGCTGGAGCGCACGCATTTCCTCACTTTCATCGGAGAACTTGATTGCGTCTTGGGCGGCGTAGGTGGCGGCCTCCTCGAGGTCGGTGTAGTCGGTCATTTGCACTGCTCCAGCGCCTGGGCCAGGCCATCACGATCAGAAATGACCTTCACGCAGACGAGGGTCATCGTTCTGGCGGATTCAGTGGCAAGCCACAAACACGCCAGAAAGGCACCGAACAGAAAACATACCCAGATAGCGTCTTTGATACCGAACATGGTCAGAACCCCTCCTTGCCGCGCTGCGATTCCCACTCAAACGCCACGCCAATGCAGCCGTTCTCGCGGATACGGTCGACACAGCGCACGCCAAGGGCATCGTTCAGCTCAGCGGGCGATAGATTGCTGACGATGATCATCGGGCGCCCCTGCTCGTAGCGGCCGTTGATGATGCTGAATAGCGTGGCCAGTTCGAACTCGCTTTGCTTGGTGGCACCTACCTCGTCCAGCACCAACAGGTCAGCGCCGATCAGCTCGCGCATGATGTGAGCCTCGGAGTCACCAGACTTGTCGCTGAAGGTCGCCTTAATATCGCCAATGACGGAGCCGACAGTGCGGTAGATCGCCCTGACCAAGTGTTCGTTGATCAGAAAGCTCGCTGCCGATGTGGCCAGGTGCGTCTTGCCGGTACCAACCTTGCCAAGGAGCAACATGCAGCGCCCTTCCCGCTTGTGTTTCGAGAAGTTGTCGACGTATTCCATGCAGGCGTCCAGAGCGACTTGCTGGGCGGGCGAAGACACAACAAAGCCGGCGAATGACTTATCTGCGAAACGCTTGGGGATCTTGGCGGCGTCGTGCTGCAGCGTCCGGAATTGAAAGCGCTTGCGCTCAAGCTCTTCCATATCGCGCCTATCACTGGCGCAGATCGGGCAACCAGAAACACCGCCAGCCCTGAGCATCACCGCCGAGTATTCCCCGTGTGTATCACAGCGCGCTGGCTGACGGCCAATGACGCCGAACTTGCGGTCCAGGTGCGTGCCGAGGTCAGAGACGGAACGTGCCATTGGCGTTCTCCTTGGTACCCGCTTTGTAATCGCGGTTCTCCGTCAGGGTGTGACGGGAGATGGCTTGTGGCTTCGGGAATTGGCGAATATTGCTCGCCCGGGTCTGGTCGTCCTTGACCCACTTGACCAGCAGGGAAACCCACTTGGATTGGGTTTGCAGAAGGCCGGCTGTTTCGTGGTGGGCAGTGAACGGAGCCACGGCCTCCCCTGTGAACAGGTCAGTCGAGACGCCGAAGTGGACGCAGTAGGTCTTCAGCAGGTTGGCGTCAGGCATCCAATCCAGGGTCATCTCCACTGGGGCCTTTGGGTCAACAGATTCCTCGGCCTCTTCCGGTGGCAGGCCCTCAAGGTCATCGAAGCCTTCGAAAGCGCCGCCCGCCTCACTGCTGGAATCTGGAATTTCTTCGCCCGCGTTGAGAGAGTGGTGTTGATCCCTTCCATTCCCTTCTAAATCTACATCCCTTCCGGGGTCGAGGTCTCGACGACCATTCGACGACTCTTCGACGACTGTTCTACTACCACTCGACGACTGCTCGACTACTTCTTCCTGATCGTTCGACTCCTTGTCGTCGTCTGAACCATTATCCTCGACGACTAGTTGCGGAGGCTTCGGGTACTTGAACGTGCGTTTCTCTATCTTCTGGTGCTTCCAGCCGTTCACGTGCAGGTACTGTTTTCCGCCAACGACGTAGCTACGGGTCAGGCCAGCACCTTCCAGCTCGCCCAGCAGCTCGCTGACCGCCTCGGTGGTGATGTCGTCGCCGGGGAATACCAGGGCCTTGATGGTGCGCGGGGCCAGCGGGTGATTGCCGCCGTCATCACAGAAATTCCAGATACCTATGAACAGCAGCCGAGCGAGAGGCCGGCTTTCCATCACTTGCTCGCTTGACCAGAATTCAGGCTTGATTGTGCGGATACGGGCCATTACTTGGCTCCTTTGCCGACAAGGCCGGCCAATTCAAGAAAGCGATCCACGTACCAGTGAGGCTGCGTCTCGCGGGGGCATTGAGGGCTGGTGAGGTTCTTGCCGTAGGCAATGCCCTTCTCAGTCACGGACCAGAAGTCGACCATTTCCTGCTTGGAGTTTTTGCGCTGGAGCAGAACCAGGAAGCCGTGGGCCTTGAGTGCAAGGTTGAAGGCGCGGGCCGTGCTGGCGATGGCGTGATCTTTGATCAGGGCGGTGATTGCCTTAGTCGGCATCGAAGACCCGCCAACGGCATCAGGGGCAGCGTCCACGGCGTAACCTGGGAGGAACTTCGCATCCAGGCCATTGTTGGCGGCGATCTTGGCCAGCATCAGCATTTTGCTGGATGGCGCGGGCTTCAGCAGGCGGTCGAAGCACTCAAGGATTGCCATCTCGCCGACGATCTTGGAGTTGTTCGGGCCTTGAGCAGAAAAGGTGCCGGTCTTGCGGATACTCGGCAGGACCTGGCCCACCACCCACTCTTCGAACTTCTCGGCGGCCGGCAGCTTGGACTTCATCACCAGTCGGTACAGGTCGCGCTCCGGGATAATGGTCATGAAACCACCACCCTGTTTCGGGGTAGTGGTCGCAGCCTTACAGTGACGGGCCACGGCGTTCTCCGGCTTGGAGTAACCCAAGGCATCAGCGACGTCCCGGGCAACAAACCACGGATCACCGAGCTTGTCGGTAATGACCCGGATGGCGGCGCCGTCGAAGTCGAACGGAATCACTGAGGAATTGCGCGCCACGTTTTCAGATTGCGAAAAACGTGGCGCGGGAATGCTGGCGCTATTGATATGTGGCTGGGTTTGCATATAATCGGCTCCATCAAGAGTTAATGAATCAGCCGGGATTGCGCCCCGGCTTTTTTGTGCCCGGGATTTAGTGAATCTTCGAGCCGACAATTGCTGCTCGATCAGCCATCGCAACAGCGTGGGCAGCAAGGGAGCGACAAAAGGATTCGAAGGATTCGGCGTAAACGTGGTCTTTCTGGTCAAAAACGCCATCAGCGAAAACCTTTCCGCCAAGGCCGGCAACAAGGCCAAAGCTTGTAGAGATTCCAGCGAACACCTGCAGGGCGTCATCGATACCCGAGCCAATTTGCTTCACGGCCAATAGGCCATAGCGGCTGGACAGCTCAATCAGCGCGCGGTCACGCCATGGCTGGTCCAGGGCTGTAACCCATGACTCTTCAATCCATGATGGGATTTCGATGCGGTCGCCGCTGTCGTCAAGCCAGCGCTCTACGCGCTTGCTCCATGCCTTGTAGGCTCGGCCATAGGCCTGCATGTCTGCGGTTTTGGTCATGCCCTGCAAGTCAGGGAAGCCCTTCTCCTTGCAGCGCTCCGGCGCGCGAGCAAACAACTGGTGATTGAGCTGCTCGGCAAAGCCGTCCTGGCTCATGCTCGTTCTCGCGATCATGTCGCGCGCAATAGCGACCAAGACCGCATCGCGTGTTTCGTGTCGCAAGTTCGACGTTTGCATGAGGACTGCTCTCTTCTAATCTGGCTTCAATGGAACGGTGGACAGGGAGGTCAGGCGGCCATCTCGGCCCAGGGAAACGACGGACAAAGGGACTCTTTTTTGAAAGCACCTCCGGTCAACGCCTCCGCTCGCTTGGCAACCACTGGAGACATCCCGTGCTTTTCACGAACCCAACCGGAAACGGTGCTTTGATCAACCTTGAGCTTTTCAGCGGTGACCTCCTGAGTGCCGAAGAAGGCAACGAGGTCCTTATAAATAGTGTTCATGCTGCCCCTCCATACGGGAATACCCATATAGTAGATTATGGGAATACCGATTTGCAAGGATATGGGAGCACCCGTAATACTCGCCGGATGGAATTCAAAGACCGTTTAAAGACAGCGCGCCGACACGCCAAACTCAACCAGGGTGAGTTGGCTGCCAAATCAGGAATCACGCAGACGTCGATTTCTGACCTCGAGCGTGGAAAATCGAAAGCCACCGCGCACGTAGTGAAGATCGCCGACGCGTGCGGAGTGAGCGCTAAATGGCTGTCCGATGAGATCGGGCCCATGCTATCGGCAGGTTCGACCGCGAGCTCTGGAGAGTCGAACATCTCCATTGCGGTCCAGCCCACCAAATCATTCCGCTACCCGGTAATTAGCTGGGTAGCCGCCGGCGCCTGGGCGGAGGCTGTTGAGCCCTACCCGGCCGGATTCTCGGACAGCTATGAGTTCTCGGAGTATGACTCCAAGGGCACAGCGTTCTGGCTGAAGGTGAAAGGTGACTCGATGACGGCCCCTGCAGGCCAGAGCGTCACCGAGGGCACCCTGATCCTGGTCGATACCGAAGCCGAGGTTGCGCCAGGTAAGCTGGTCGTGGCCAAGCTGCCGGACAGCAATGAAGCGACATTCAAGAAACTCGTGAGCGATGGTGGCCGGCTGTTCCTGAAACCACTGAATCCGAGCTACCCCATCGAGGCGGTCGACGAGAATTGCCGGATCGTGGGAGTGGTGGTGCAGGCGCTGCAGAAGTTTTACTGACGCACTTCAAGGAGTAGCCATGTCCCTCACCAAGCCCAACCAGCAGCTACGCCGCGACCTCAAGGCCATCGCCTTCAACCTTGAGCAGTCCTGTATCGACCTGGGAAAGCTGGCGGAAAAGCTCAGCGATGCCGATGCCATAGCCCTGATGGGGCTGGTGGGCACGCTCTATGAGGAAGCCGACAGGTTGGTGGGTTATGCCGAGGAAGTGAAGGCCGGCCGAATAAAGCGGGTCGCGGAATAGCGCGGATGACTGCATGGCGAAATCAGAGCTTCTGGAGCAAGGTCGGGGTCATTGCTTGGCTGGCGCTGCTTATGGTGATTCCTGGTGCTTCCGATGCGGTCGGGCTGGGCGGAAACCAATACGGCCGTAAGCGCGTGTTCAGCCCTGGCTTCCTCATGCTCTGCGTTTTCGTGGCGGTGTTTGAGCTGATAGCGCTGAACCACTTCTATGGGAAGGACGGGTAAATGGCAGATCTGATGGAAAAGCTCGACGGCCCCAGGACCGCCCAGCAGGAACTGTTCTACGACCTTGAAGATGCGACGGCAGTTATCGCCTGGTCGGTGACCGAACTGACCGCTATCGCGGGTATCAGTAGATCACCAGGTGAAGCCGTCGCTTTGATGAAGATGTGTGCCCTGCTCGCTGCTCAGCAGGAAAAGCTCAGCGGTTATGCGGTTGAGGTAAAGGCGGGACAGATAAATCGAGGCAAGCCCGAATAGGCGCGTGGTTTGGCGCGGCGAGATGCTGTAAAACTGAATTATGGAGTTTCAAAGTGAAAATAAGGGAAGACGGTAAGGCTTACGCGCAAGACGTTTCTTTGGAAGAGCTTCGTGATTTTGTTTTAAAAAACAATCTCAACAGCGCTGGGTGTAGGTTTTGCGGTAGCGAGACCTGGGACATTCCATCCCACGACGGAATGCCTATAGTGTTGCCGCTGACCGAAAACTGACCCAGTAGAGGCTGTTCTGCCGACTGAAAACTGACCCAGGTGTTCAACTGCTTCTGCTCACTTTTTGAGCAGGAGAACACAGGGTGATCAGCATGGAAATGTTGGGGAAAATCCGGCGGATGTACTTCCGCGACAAGCTCTCGCTGCATCAGATAGCCAAGCGTACCGGGCTTTCTAGAAACACCATCCGAAAATGGGTCAGAGCGCCCGAAGCCACTCAGCCGGCGTACCAACGTTGCGCAACCTTCAACAAACTCAGCCCTTTCCACGAGACGCTGGAACAGGCGCTCAAGGCCGATTCGTTCCGGCCAAAACACAACCGCAGGAGCGCCAAAGCGCTTTTCGAGCAGATCAAGGCCGAGGGTTACGACGGCGGCTACAGCCAGCTCACGGCGTTTGTACGCTCTTGGCGAGGTGAGCAAGGCAAGTCTTTACGCGCTTTTGTACCGCTGACTTTTGCGCTCGGCGAGGCGTTTCAATTTGACTGGAGCGAAGAGAGTCTGCTGATCGGTGGCCTGTTTCGACGTATCCAGGTCTCCCACATGAAGCTGTGCGCCAGTCGCGCATTCTGGTTGGTTGCGTACCCCAGCCAAGGCCACGAGATGCTGTTTGATGCCCATACCCGTTCGTTTGGAGCGTTGGGTGGCGTGCCACGTCGCGGCATCTACGACAACATGAAAACGGCTGTCGACAAGGTCAACAAAGGCAAAGGCCGCACGGTCAACGCCCGGTTTTCCGTGATGTGCGCGCACTATCTGTTCGATCCGGACTTCTGCAACGTGGCCTCTGGCTGGGAGAAAGGCATCGTCGAAAAGAACGTGCAGGACAGCCGGAGACGAATCTGGCTCGATGCTCAAAACTGCATGTTCCATACCTTCGAGGAGCTGAACGTCTGGCTCGGCCAACGCTGTCGTACGCTCTGGGCCGAACTTGTACATCCGCAGTACAACGGTTTGACGGTGGCAGAAGTCCTGGAGCTGGAGCAGGCTGAAATGATGCCGATGCCGACGGCCTTTGATGGCTACGTGGAACGCACCGTCCGTGTCTCTAGCACCTGCCTGATCAGCGTGGCGCGCAATCGTTATTCGGTGCCTTGCGAGCGTGTTGGTCAGTGGGTCAGCAGCCGTTTGTACCCTTCGCGGATCGTGGTCATTGCCGACGAAACGGTGATCGCCAGCCATGAGCGCCTCTTTGATCGAGATCAGGTCAGTTTTGACTGGCAGCACTACATCCCACTCATCGAACGCAAGCCTGGTGCACTGCGCAATGGCGCGCCATTTGCTGATCTGCCAAAACCGTTACGGCTTCTCAAACGGGGACTGAGGCGTCACACCAACGGTGATCGAATCATGATGCAGGTACTGGCTGCTGTGCCAATTGCGGGTCTCGAACCTGTGCTGGTGGCGGTGGAACTGGTACTTGAATCGGGAAGTCTGAGCGCCGATCACATCCTCAATGTCCTTGCCCGCCTGACCTCCACCGCACCACCTCCCTGTGTAGAAACCAGCCTGCAACTCAAGGTCGCGCCTGTTGCCAATACGGCGCGCTACGACCGGCTCCGTACGACCGATGAGGAGAATCGCAATGCGTGACCTGATGACTGAACTCAAAGAACTGCGCCTGCACGGCATGGCCAGTGCTTGGGAAGAACTGGTATCTCAAGGAACAGCGTCGACGGCTTCATCGAAATGGCTGCTGGAACATCTGCTTCAGCAGGAACATGCGGATCGCGCGGTGCGCTCGGTGAATCATCAGATGAACATGGCAAAACTCCCCATGCACCGTGACTTAGCTGGCTTTGACTTCAGCGCTTCCAGCGCTGATGCCCGGCTGGTCAGCGATCTATCCAGCTTAGCGTTCACTGAAACCGCGCAGAATGTCGTGTTCATCGGCGGCCCTGGAACCGGGAAAACACACCTGGCCAGTGCCTTGGCTGTATCCGGCATTACGGCCCACAACAAACGCGTGCGCTTTTTCTCCACGGTGGATCTGGTCAATCTGCTGGAGCGTGAAAAGTACGATGGTAAGGCAGGCCGAATCGCCCAGGGACTGCTACGAACAGACTTGGTGATACTCGATGAGCTGGGATATTTGCCCTTCAGTCAAAGCGGCGGTGCCCTGTTATTTCACCTGCTGTCCAAACTGTACGAACACACCAGCGTGGTCATCACCACCAACCTCAGTTTCTCGGAATGGTCGAGTGTGTTTGGCGACGCCAAAATGACTACGGCGCTGCTGGATCGGCTGACACACCACTGCCATATCGTTGAAACAGGCAACGAGTCTTACCGCCTGCAACACAGCACATTGGCTGCCCAGACAAAGATCAAAACACGCGAAAGAAGGCGAAAGGACGGAAATGATATCGAGGACGATGAGCCATTTTGATCCGCACCATAAATGCCCTGCTGCATGCGGTGGGGCTTGATGCGTCTTTAATCGGAACACTGCTGCTAAGCTTATCCACAATTGCTGGGACAGAAATCAGCAATCCGTCCTGGGTCAATTTTCATTCGGCAGGGTGGGTCAGTTTTCAATCAGCGCCAACAGGCTTTCGTTATCGCGGGCCGATTGGAGCTAGATCGCCTCAACCTTTCTACATTGAGAAATCTCGGGCAATGCCTGATTGGCAGAGACTTTATTGAGCTGCCACTTCAGCTCAACCGCAACAGCATTGAATCGTTTTGCCTGCACTCTCGTACTGCTGGATGTGAGGCTGACGTAGGAGGCATCTGAGCTTTTGACGTCGACTACAGTGGTCGTGGTGCCGCCCTCAAGATCGGAGTTCCCCAATATTCCAGCTTTCCATTTCTGAGTAATCGTGTGCTCGCCAGGTGTAACTGGCACAGCTACGTAACCACCGTTCTCCAGAGAAGCTATCTGCTTTCCATCCAAAGAAATCAAGGCGGACATTAGGCCCATATCGTAGTTACTGGGCCTGTACACGTAGATCACACCACGATGGAAATCTGCATTTTCAAGTGGTGTGAATTTTGGCCCTGTCATCGTGCAGGAGCTGAGAAGCCCCAATAAAAAAAGGGCTGAAATCTTCCATGCTTGAGTCATAACTGCTCCTTCCTCATTAAGCGATTGATGATCAACACTGACGGGCTATCAATCAAATTTTTTGTTCGCTTGCAGCTGAATCGGCTTCGCTTGCCTTGTCGCTGAACTCCATTCGAAGACGTCTCCCTCCAGCAGGTTTCTGCTGAGATTGATTTATGCATTTGTGCATGAAACCTCTTGCCACCCTATTGTCAATATATCTCAGCAACAATACTGTATGTGCATACATATATCGCAAGGAGCGAAGCATGAACCAGGCACCCTACCCCACATCCAAACCACGGAACTCCTACGAGCTTGTCGGCCGTCGTCTGCAACGCATAATCGCCTCTCCTCGAGTGCAGAGAATTCAGTTGGTTGAGGTCTCCAGACGCGACGATGAAAGCCCTGAAGCTTGGCACCAGGTCATCCAAGACATCGGCGACACCGCAGGCATAAGGATCGAACATTTGGAAGACGGCGCCGTGCGGATCGGCTGGCGCGAGTACTGCGACGTGTAAATGAGCCCGCCACTGAGCGGGCTTTTTATCGCCCCTTATAAAAATTATGGGAATACCCATTGACGATAAATATGGGATTGCCTATATTTGCATCCATCGAGACGCCACCGCGAATCGCCAGAGCCAAAAGCTCGCCGCTCTTTGGTTTTACCCCTTGCCGGATCACCACCGGCCCAGATTCAAAGGCAGCGATGAACCGGCCTAAACGGTTCAGAGGGTTGGCAACTGACCCGGGCGTGCAGCGTAAAGCGCCAAGAACAGTTATCCAGCGGGAGAACAAGCCGAAAGGCCCGCGGCTGGAGTGACATTTGATTAAAGCCGGCGACTGACGCCAGTAGCGGGAAGCCGGCCAGTAGAAGATTTCACGTCAGCGCCTGAATCGGGCGCTTTCGGAAGCCAACTGCATAGCAATTATCGACGCTTACCCATGCCTGGCGCTCCCCCACTAACGATCTGAACCCATCCCTTGGGCATGGATCGATCCGGCGCGGAAGGCAGATATGTTTCGTTGATGTCTTTCGTGCAGGCCGGGCAAAGAGTAGGCGGTCTTTCCCAGTCAGCATGAATTGAGAACTTGCCGTTACATCGCCAGCAGGTCTTCCTAGCCCATTTTGACTCGGGCTCCTTTATGGAAGGCTTCGTCCGCTTGGGCGGTGAAACTGTCCTTGGCTTTTTTGCCGTCTTGCTGGCCTTTTTTGCCTCTTTGATTGCCGCTCTAGCGGCCTTACGACTCTGCTTCGTGCCCTTTTGCTTTGCAACCTCCTGAAGCTCAATGAGCTTGTTGAGAAGCGCAAATTCCGAGCGAAGCTCTCTGGTTACCGTATCAAGCTCATGGTCAGCCTTGTACGCCAGAGACTGGGCGACGTCTTCTTCGATCTCCTCGCGCTTGCTGGCAGCACGATCAGAGAAATACTGCTCCGACTCTTCGCTGAACCCATGCCCCGGCACGTGCGGCGCAGGCTCGCCCGCGCCGGATTTTCTTATGAGCCTCAACCGCTGGAGCTTATCGCCATCCATGTGGCCCCCCCCTCCCTGACCATACCGGCAGAGTAGCAATTAGCCGGTATTGAGCGCCAGCCTATTGATTCTTCTGTCGAGGTGTTGGCCGAACTAGCGAATGGCCTGGTGAGCGGCACGGTAAACACCCACAGATTTACTGATGCCGCTTCTATGAGGCGGCATTGGAAATCAACGGAGGGCAACACGATGACCGATGCAGCAGCAACACAGACGAAGTGCACGTACTGCGGCAAGCCAGCCGAAAAGGTGGTGCGCCGCAACATTCACGACCGCACTCGCGACCCATACACCAATCGGCAGGTGCTTCGCACTCGAGAGTTGTTGTTTTGCAGCGCCGAACATGCAAGCAACTACCAGATGGGCTGCGAAGGCTGACGGACCTACTCACTGATGCCCATCCAGAGCGGTGGGCAGCGGGAAAACAACCGAGGGTTACGCAATGAACCAGATTTCAATCGTTGGTTACGAAAGCGAGTGCAGCTGCGAACACTGCGGACGCTCGTTGAAGCACGGAATCAAGCTGTGCGACGGCCGTATCGTCGGCGCTACCTGTCTCGATAAGAAGCTGACTATGCCGCGCCTGTACCAGGGCAAGAAATTCCGCTTCGGGGCAGAGTTCATCGTAAAGATTGCAAAGGTTGTCCAGTTTTACAGCCCGGCGAACTGGTCGCGATTCGGCGTATCGGCATCCTCGGCTACGTTTGAGGCTGCCCAATGAGCACGGCATGGGCTGATGAGGTCGGAAGGCTCGAACAGTTGATAGCGCACTACAAGGCTTACGGGTTGCCGATCGGCGATGACGGTATGGAGCCTTTCATCAAAACCAGATGCGAAGCGCTGCGCTTCATGCTCTCGGCATACGAAGCGGCGCTTTCCGAAATTGAAGAAATTAAGCGCACAACCAGCGCCACGACAGCCTGTCGTTAACTGCCCGAGGCCCTGGCACTCCCCAGACCAGGCCGCATCGGATATAGCTCGGCCCTCTGTCGTGATAGCAGGGTGGCCACCTTGTCCCGAGCTGGTGCGATCAATAGCGCCTTGTGAAGACGGACAACACTCGGAGGGATTCGAGCTATATCCGATGCGGACGAAAACCCGGCGCGCGCCGGCCACCTGCATTTCAACCCACCCAGAACGGAGGATTGGCAGCCATGTAAACAACAAACCCAGGCGCTCGACCGCCACCCCCTGCGTGACATAGGGAGGTCTATGTACCGCAACGAAAGCCCGGTCTCGATCGGGCTTTTTTACGCCTCGCCTTTATCCGTCAGCACTCCTCCCCCGCGCCCATCGGCAACCAGCGGGAGGCATGAGTGTTGACGAATACAGGTGAACCAAATCCACGGAGTCATTTATGAGCGAGCAACGAAAGCCATATCCACGGTCGGCGGACAACGCCGACCAAATGAATCTGCCCGAAGGCAAGACTTGCGGCGACTGCGTGCATTGCCGCCGCTGCACGCTGATGTTCGGCCACATCCCTGCTGATGAGGCTTGCGACTGGAGCCCGTCGCGCTTTTGTGAAGCCCTGCCAGCCACCGCGTAACCCAAAACACTGGAGGTCGCCATGAGCGATTGGATCAAGTGCAGCGATCGGCTGCCGCCAGAAGGCGAGAAGCGCGATTACCTGTGCCTGTTCGAGTACGGCGAGATGCAGGTCACTGAGTGGCTGTACGACAAAACTCTCGGATGGTGCTTCTGGTACGGCGATCCAAGTCACTGGATGCCGCTCCCACCTCTTCCCACTGAATAACGCCATCCTGGAGGCGACCATGCACCACAGCATCCAATCGCGCCGCGACATCGTCGACGGCCTGCATCAGCGCTCCCGTATCGCCACTGCCGAGTTCTACCGGCTGATTGGGCGACCTGAGCCGGCGGTCACCTTCCGGATGATGGTGAAGCCTGCAGGCCGCGACTTCTTCCATGTGGTGGACAGCCGGACCGGCAAGGTCATTGGGTTCCGCCGCGATCACAACGAAGCCTGCGCCCTCGCTCGGCGCCTAGAGTGCCTACATGCCGACCAGTTACGCGGATAGCGCTCAGGCCCGGGAATCCGACAGGCGCTGGGACTTGCCGAACTTTGGGAAGCTGCAGCACGCCGACCTGTTCCATGAGTACACAGCAGAGGACTTGGCAGGACGCGAGGAGCACCGACTCGAAGAGCGCGCCAGCCTCAAGCTGCGCATTGGGCTGGCGATGGCGCAGATGGAGGCGATCTGTCCGCCGGCAGGAGGCGATCAATGAACGCTACTCAGCGGGACCACCTAAACGCCGTGAACTGGATCGAGGGAGAGATCGAAAACATGATTCTCGAACTTGGCAAGCCAAACGCCAGTGCGGCGGCCACATCATGCGTCACCCTCGCTTTCATGCTGCGGGTTATCGACGAAAACGAACACCGGCACTTCCGGGCACTCATCGACAAGATTTACGCCGACTACAACGCATCGCTCGTTTCTGCCGCCTGACGGCACAACCCAACCCCACCACTTTCAATGCTGCGCCTGGCGCGGCGAGGGATCGTCATGTCCAAAAATACCAACCAAGCAATCGCACAAGAATCGCTCCAAGCGAGCGAAACCGAAGAATCCAAGAAGTCCATTGCCCCTGCTGTCGCCGTCACCGACATCGCGGAGTATCGGCCGCACGAGGAGCAAATCGTTCGTCTGGAAACAACTTACGCGAAGCTGGTCGTCGACTGCTCGACGAGCGAAGGTTTGGCGAATGCGAAGGAGGTTCGCGTCGATATCCGCGACGTGCGTTATGCCCTGGCAAACACCACCAAGACGGCGCTGGTGCCATATCAGCAGAAGGTCAAAGACGCTCAGGCCCGAGTCAATCAGGTCAAGGAGTTTGGCGAAGCGCTTAAGGCTCGCGTCCTCGTGCTTGAAGAGCCCATCGACGAAGCCATCAAGGCCGAAGAGAAGCGCGTCGCCGACGCCAAGGCCGAGAAAGAGCGCCTGGAGCAAGAACGCATCGAAGCCATCCGGGCAAAAATCAACCGCTTCAGTTCTGTCGCTGCCGCCTATGCGAGCCGCAGCGCCGCCGACGTCTCCAGCATTCTGCTAGGCGTCAAAGAATCGGTGATCCTGCCCGAAGAATATGGCGAATTTGAAGCCGAAGGCACCATCGCTCGCGACAACGCCATTGAGCAACTGGAAGCGCTGCTCAGGTCTGCCGCTGAGCGAGAAGAGGCTGCTGCCAAGTTGCTGGCCCAGCAGAAAGAACTGGATGAGTTGCGCGAGAAACAACGCATCGCCGACGCCGAAGCCGAGGAGCTACGCAAGCAGCGAGCAGAGGAAGACCGCAAACGGTTGAAGCAGCAGCAGGACGAACTGGACCAGCAGCGCCGCGACATGGAGGCACAGCAACGTCAACAGCGTGAGCAGCAGGAAGAACAACAACGCCAGCAGCGCGAGCGCGAGGCTCAGTATCAACGCGACCAGGAAGAGCTGGCCCGTCTACGCGCCCAGGCTGCCGCGCCGGCGCCAGTAGCAGTTGTCACTGCCACTCCAATCGAAGAGAAAGCTGAAACCGCGCCTGTTGCCGTAGTCGCCGTCTCCGTTGAATCCATCGACGTGGACGCGACCACTCCCCCGGCTGACGACATTGTCGAGGTTGTAGCACTCGGCTTCGACGTGACCATCGCCACTGCTCGCGATTGGCTGCGGGCCACCCGCTTCTAACCATCCTTTCCATCTGCCGGCCGACCCACTCCACGTCGGCCACGGAGAGCGCAATGACCGATACAGACACCCAAGCACAAACCGGCCTCGCCACTTATCACGATCCATCGCACAACGCGGCCGCGCTCATCCTCGACCCTGGCACCATGCGGTCGATGAGCGACCTCGCGATGATGATGTCGAAGGGAGTGACAACCGTCCCGAAACATCTTAAGGGGAACCAAGCCGACTGCATGGCGGTAGTGCTTCAAGCAATGCAGTGGCAAATGAACCCCTTCGCTGTGGCGCAGAAAACGTTCATCGTCAACGGCGGCGCTTTGAGCTATGAGGCGCAGCTCGTTAACGCAGTGATCACCGCCAAGGCGCCAGTCAAAGGTCGATTGAACTTTGAATGGTTCGGCGCTTGGGAAAACGTCATCGGGAAGATGCGCGAAGTTACCAGTAAGACCAAGAAGGATGAGGACACTGGCGAGTTTAAAAAATATCGCGTTCCCGCCTGGAGCTTTGACGATGAAAAAGGGCTCGGCATCAAGGTTTGGGCGACCTTTCGGGGCGAAGACGAGCCACGCACTCTGGAGCTTCTGCTGACCCAGGTCCGCACGCGCAACTCTACGCTTTGGGCGGAAGACCCCAAACAACAGATCGCCTACTTGGTGACCAAGAAGTGGGCACGCCTCTTCTGTCCTGACGTGATCCTTGGCGTTTATACGCCCGATGAATTCGAGGATTCATACGGCGGCGAGATTGATATCACTCCAACAAAACAAGCCGCAAACAGCGCTGCCGCCGCTGGCGTTTCGTTTGGCCCCAAATCCCCATCGCCTGAAATAGACGGTGTATTCGCAGACCTCCTGGTCGTTGCAAGGCAGCAGGACATCGACGCCTACGCGGCCGCCTGGGCAGGTCTCAAGCCGAAGCAGCGCGCAGCGATCGGCCTGGAATGCCACGAAGCCCTAAAAAGCTTGGCGGCTACCGTCGATGCCGACTTTACCGACATAACGGGCCCCAGCGGTGACCAGTCCCATTCAGAGGAGGCTGCGTAGTGAGAGCGGAGCTTCAGGGCACAGAGAAGTGGCGTGCGGACCGATCTGGGCGCGTGACAGCCAGCCGCTTTAAAGACGTGATGGCCTGGGGGAAGCCTGACAAAAATGGTAAGCGCGAGCCTATGGGCGCACGCACCTCATACATGCGTGAGCTGTGCTTCGAGCGGCTGGCAAAGAAGTCCAAGCACAACGTCAGCAGCGCCTCTTTAAAGTGGGGCCACACCGAAGAGCAAAAGGCACAAGACGCCTACGAGATGCTGACGGGCAACATCGTCATACCGTCAGAGTTCATCGTCCACCCAAAGTACGACTGGCTTGGATGTTCGCCAGACGGCCTTATCAACGATGACGGCGGTACCGAATCGAAGTGCCCCTTCAACGAAGCGATACACGTCAGAACTTGGCTCGAAGGCATGCCCGAGGAACACATGCCGCAGGTCCAAGGCTGCATGTTCGTTACGGGCCGCAAATGGTGGGACTTCCTGTCCTTTGATTCTCGCCAAGATGAAGAGTGTCAGCTCTATATCGAGACGATTTACCGCGACGAAGACTACATCGCCAACCTGCACAAAGAGCTGGTCCAGTTCAACTTGGAACTGAATCGCATGGTTGATGAGGTAGCGGACAAAGCTCGGGCGCAAGCCCATCGCCTGGGAGCCTGATAATGATCAGCAACCTAAAATCAGACATTGAATTTCGGCGCGAGAAAGCGCTGGAGCTTTTCAGCCAGGTGCATCAGCACCTCGCCTCCGGCGGAAAACTCACGATCGGAAAAAGCCAGGCGATCAATCCAGATCCGGCCAGGCGTTCGGAAAAGATCGATCCCGACACCATCCTCAAGCGCCGCAAGCCATCGATTTCAAGGGCCGAACGTAATGCGCTGCGCAAACTCGCGGAGGCGCTATGAGCAAGAAGCGAAAGCCGCATAACCTGCAGGTGCGCATCGCCCGGTCGTGCCGCTCACTGCTGGCCTCCAACCACGTCGCGGTGGTGAACATCGACCCCAGCGGTCGCCAGGGCATGATCAATTACAAGTCGCTGAAGAACATCGCGCCGGGGAAGATTGGCCACGCCGTCTGCGGCATCCCTCACCGGTGGACGATCTACCTCAGCGCCCTTTGCATCGACGCCCGCGGTGACCGCTACAGCAAGTCGGTGGAGGTAGCGCCCGATGGCGTCTACCTCTCCGATCACCTGGAAGACGTGATCGAGCATTGCTACAAGGAGCTGCGCGAGTCAGCCAATCAAAGCCAGATGGTGGCTTCCGGCTGGATCGCCATTCCCGAAGCGATGTCGCTGGACGAGGCGCACGCCGCGCGGATCTTCGAAGCGGTAGGCGCCTGGAATCAGCAGAAGGTCGCTGCGTGAAACGAATCCACAAACAGGTCAGCGCACGACGCAGGCCAACCTGGCTCGCACTGCCGGCCAGCGGAATAGAAGAGGTAGGCCATGGCCAAATCAGTACAGGAGCGGTCGGCCAAGGCTGCGCAGAAGCGCCTGGCTGTCGCCGAGAAGGAATTGCGGCACAAGGTCAGGCCCGGCATCGAGCAGGCCATGGAGCGTATCCGGCTGCGCGGCCAGGTGCCGATCATTAGCGAGGTCTTGCAGATCGCCATCATGAAGATGGACTTGATGGGCGACAACGAGTTAGTTGAGTTCTTGAAGTATCCGCGCCACGAAATCGTGATTAGCGAAAACGTGGCGCGTGAATTTCACAATCAAAGCTTAAGCGAAATCAGGAAAGACCCGGGCGACGAGATACTTTCTCCATCTAGTCAGCCTACAGGCCTTTGTTAAGCTTGGCTTTCATGTACTCGGTACCGCCGGAGCGCTGCATCTCTTCCCAACTGGTGAAGTCCGTATTCTCAGAAATGAATTTGTCCCATTCGTCGTCCGGAATCGCGGCAAAGTCTTCGGGGCTATCAATCTTAAATCCCGATGCAGCAAACAAAGCTTCCAAATCAGAAAATTTGCTGTGGGAGGAGACGAATTCCGGATTAAGGGTATCTGTAAGCTTCACCTGATGCGTCCCCTCCATTTCCTTGGCGTTTTTTAAAAGTTGATCGAGGCCTTTGCGATTAATCGTGATCTTCATCGACATTTCGATTTGCTCCTTGATCCGGCTCCATGCCGGTCACCCGTGATACCCCAACCCAAACCAAATTGCCACCACCGATCACGCAAATAGGTGACTGGACATGCAGTTCGTCATATGATTTTCCCAAATCAAAGCCCTAAGCTAATTCATTAAAGAGGGATTTACTGCGCAGATACTCCAATCGGCAGCACACCCCTCTGCAAAATTAAAAAAGTTACTCAGAATCAAATAACAGGCACGTTTACAGACTGCTTATCCTTTAAATCAAGATATTTCTGAGTTTTTAAGTACCACAAAATGACCCCTATTAACGATACCGTCAAAGAAGCAAACTGGAGCCAACCGTAGAGCCTCGCTAAAGTCTGAAGCTTATAAAAATACCCCTTAACTAATTCAAGGCTGGCATTGAATTTTGCGTTTACGATTTTTAACTCAGAGAACTTGGCCTGAATATTCTCTCTAAATACCCCCAGACGAGCCTGGGCATCGACAAGCTCTTTGACACTCGGATCTCTCGCAATCAGATCATCTATATCTTTTGTGATGCGCTCCGAGGACTCTTTGAGTCCTTCTAACGTGGCTAAAAACTCCGCCTGCTGAACCGTTAACCTGTCGATGTTAGATTCAAGCTCATCCGAGCGCTTGTTCAGATCAAAAAAGAAAAAAACAAAACACAGCATGCCCGCGATAGCTAAAAACTTATAAAGATTATCTGTAGGTGCTTGCATGGCCCCTCCCTAGTTAATTTTGGCAGATAGCCACACCTAATACCCCATATCAACGAATCACGCCAGCCGGCGAGGCAGGCGCACGCTTGGAGATAACCCATGAGCACCTTTGCAGTGTTTGGAATGACCCTCGATGTCGCCATGGCCGAGGCCAGGAAGACCGTCAAAACCACCCGGCCCGACCCAAAGCGTCCAGGCCACAAGATTGAACTCTCGGTTGATGACTGGCTGCTAAAGGTCACCCAGAAGGCCGAACAGATCATGGGGGGGGTCAGGGTAAAGCAGCTCAGCCCGCTCTTCGACGCACCGCAGTACGCTGAGCACTTCATTGAGCTTGCGCGCAAGGGCAGCAAATGCCGTGATATGCGAATAAAAGCCAAGCGCACGATGGTCGACGCCCAGGGCGAACCGATCATCAACCCGAAGACGAAGGCGCCAAAGGTTGGGTTTACGGAGTGGCCGCCAGCGAAGGAAAGCAGCGCGGCGTAAAGGTCAATCATTTAAAGCGCTTTGAGATTTCCTTGCAGGACCGAATATTGCCAGCAAGGGACTCAATCGCAGGAATTGCCGTCATCGCCTCAAAGACAATTGCTGGATAGCCCAGCGCGAAAGGATCGTTAAATTGAATTACGGTTTTGTCTATCAGTCGACGAGCTGAGCACGCCTGAAATATTAGGTCAGGGTCCGGCAGACTGAATAGGTCAACACTATCCAAAATAGCCTTTGCCATAGATAAATCGTCCCGAAAACGCTGCACATCTGCCATGTCGTTAGACATGCCTCTATGGGTCTCGAAAACACTCATGGAGTAGGTAATCATTTCGGCCAGCGCCAAGCATTTTGCTTCGTCCTTGCGTTTCCCAGAAGCCTCTGCCCTCCTGGATTGTCGGCTTGCGATCCACCATGCGAACCAAATTGATAATACGGCACCGACAGCCTGCACCCATGACGCCAGTCCAGGGTGATGCTCTGTCCAGCAAATAAAGTACTCCCACATCGCAGCAAGCTCCATAACCCACTCCCCCTGTAGATCCCGGAACTATACCGGCGAGGTTCCCCTATGTCCGCACAACAGAAGAAACACCATTTCATCCATGGCCAGCCAAGCATGGGCCTGCCGTTCCAGAAAGAACTGGTGGTGGACCTGTTTGCCGGCGGCGGCGGCGCGAGCACCGGCATTGCCCGGGCATACCGGGAGCCTGACGTGGCGGTGAACCACAACCCAATTGCCCTGGCCGTACACCGCGCCAATCACCCCGAGACCGCCCACTACGTTGCCGATGTGTTCGAGGTTGATCCGGTGCTGGCCACCGGCGGGCAGCCAGTCGGCATTCTCTGGGCCTCGCCTGACTGCCGCCACCACAGCAAGGCCAAGGGCGGCGCACCGCGTGACCGTGGTGTGCGTGGACTTGCCTGGGTTGTTGTTCGCTGGGCGCACGCCACCCGCCCCCGCTTGATGTTCCTGGAGAACGTCGAAGAGTTCTGCGACTGGGGGCCAATCGACGAGAGCGGCCAGCCAATCAAGGCCGAACGCGGGCGCACCTTCAAGTCGTTCATCGCGGCGCTCAGCACTGGATTGGCGGTGGATCATCCGGACATGCCGGAGATTCAACAATCCATTGGTGAGTTCGTTCCGGAGGAAGCCTTGGTACGCGGACTGGGCTACAACGTCGAATGGAGGGAGCGCATCGCGGCGAACGCCGGGGCGCCGACTATCCGCAAACGCCTTTATCTGGTGGCGCGCAGCGACGGTCTGCCGATCGTTTGGCCGGAGCCGGTACGACACAAGAAGCCAACAGCGAAACAGCAGCCATGGCGCACGGCCGCCGAGTGCATTGACTGGAGCAACCTGGGCAAGACGATCTTTCGGGACAAGCCCATGGCACTGAATACCCGCCGGCGGGTGGCCAAGGGCATGTGGCGCCACGTCATCACCAGCGCCAAGCCTTTCATCGTCCCGATGCGTGGTACATCGAAATCTCACACCAGCACGCACGGTGTCGACGAGTCGGTGTCCACGATCAGTTCCGGCGGCACCCATCACGCCCTGGTGCAGCCAGTCTCGGCGCCATTCCTCACCGAATGCGCCAACGGCTCATCGCAGCGAAACTTCGACGTACAGGAGCCGCTGCGCACCCAGGTCGCCCAAGTCAAGGGCGGTCACTTCGCCATGGCGGCATGCCACTTGACCCATCTCACGCACCACGGAGAGCGAAGCGGCTATTCGCCAGACGATGCTGCACGCACGGTAACTGGCGCCAATCGCGGCGAGCAGGCCATTGTCTGCGGGCATATGACCGCATTCGGCCAGAACGCTGCGGGAGGCTCGCCTGATGATCCCGCACAGACAGTGCTGGCCGGTGCCGCTCGGCACGGAGTCGTCGCTGCATTCTTTGAGCAGGCAAACGGTGGGTTCTACAAAGGTGATGGCCGACCTGCTGATGCGCCGATGTCCACCATCTGCCAGTCAGGCTCTAACCAGCGGCTGGTGAACGCTTACCTGGTGAAGTACTACGGCTGTGATAAGGGCGGGGTTTCGCTGACTGAGCCCATGCACACCCTACCGACAAAAGATCGTGTCGCCCTGGTCGAAGTCGTGCAGGTTCCGGACACGCTGACGCCGGAGCAAATCGAAGGCGCCCGCCGGTGCGCCGCCTTCATGCACGAGCATCTGCCGGAACACTTCAAGGAACCCGCCGCGATGATCATGATCGGGGGTTATGTGCTGGTGGATATCACCTTGCGCATGCTGCAGCCGCCGGAACTGAAAGCAGCCCAGGGCTTCGATAAGGACTACATCATCGACCGCGGCTTGTTCGTTGATCCGGTCACCGGTGCCGAGCAGTGGTTGCCGATCAACAAGACGAATCAGGTCAGACTCATCGGCAACAGCGTCTGTCCGGACGAAGCCGAAGCCCTGGTCAGAGCAAACGCCGCCGACATCATCGAGCTTTACCAGCGTCTCGCCGCCTGACTGCGCCGCTTACTGAACTTCACGCCCAGCAATCAGCCTGGTCCCCACTTCGCGCCCTGCCACCTGCGCCAGGCCACGATCAACATAGGTTCGGTCACCCGCAACAACCGGAACTACCACTTCACCACCACGCTTGATCTCGACGTTGATACGCCAGGTCTCCCGGCCCTCATCGTCCTTGTCGCACTCCATGTATTTCCAAACCTGAAAGCCTTCGATCTCATCGTAAATATCGTGCTTGGTCATGGTCCAGCCCATTTATAGGAAGGGGCCATCGTAGCACCACACCCCGGGCATGGCCCGGCAAGGACTCCCCATGCCTACAGAAAACAAAATCGCCGCGCCGCTCATGGTCGAGCGCTCGACAGTCACGAAGCTGGTCATCACCGGCGCGCCGCGGCTGGACCCGATCACCGTCTTCCTCGAGGACCTGGCGCCATGCAAGGGCAAGATCACCGTGAGCTGCTGGGGCAAGAGCTGGACGGCCTACTGGGGCGGCATGTGGGATGGCCTGAGCATCGGGCAGTTCTTCTGCGAGCTGAATACCGGCTACATCATCGGCTACTTCGATCAGGCGATGAACCCACGCCAGTTCAGTGGTGATGCGCTTGCAAGTGAAGCGCAGCGCCTTGTCCTGAAAGAGCGACGCCAATTTTGTTACGGCCCGGACAAGGCGCGTGAACGGTTCGATGAGGCGGAGGATCTGCGCGACTCACCATCAATTGATCATCTCCACGGCGCTCACAGCGAGCTGATGACGAAGCTGTTCGGTGATGAGTGGTGGCACCTGACCAACGATGCCACGGAGCCAAACCCCGACTACGCCTATCTAGAGCGAATTATTCACGCGGTCCAGCAGGCGCTGCGCCAGGAACAGCAGGCCGGCATGACGGCTGCGAATGCCCATGATCTGGTAACGAGGGAGGCTGTATGAGCGACTTCAAGCGCTATTACATAGGCGTGTACGACGGGGAAGCCCAGGCAAGGGCGTGCGGCATGGGAATCAACGAAATCATCCGCGACAGTGACGGCGAGATTTTCATCTTGGCGTCCGACTGCGACCGGGTCACCGCCGAGCGTGACGGCCTACAGCTGAGCTTGAGCACCGCAGACCAGACCATTGATGACCTGAACGCCGCAATTTCCCGACGAACGCATCGGGTTCGTGAGCTGGAGGCGCAGCTTGCCTACGCCGTGGACGCCCTCAATGAGGTGGTCAAGGCCTCAGCTATGTACGAAAAGCCCTTTGAGATTGCGACCCTGGCTATCGGTGAAATGTCAGCCATGGCCGAGCAGCCCGCGCCGGTAGCGGTGGCACTGCCTGAGCGGCGCGAAGTGGCTGGCGAAGGCGGACACACTTATTACATCCCTGTCGGCTGGAACGCCTGCCTCGACGAAGTAACCCGCCTGAACGCCAAACCCCGATAGGAGTACATCCGTACTCCACCCGCAAAACCTGTAACCCCTCCCCCTTCAAAGTCAGCCGCTATAGCTCCTCATGGACTGAAGTCAGCGTTGATCGCTTGGGGGTGTATTGGAGGAGTTAAGGAAAGAGTTCCACGCTTCAAAAGCAGTGTGATGCTTTTTGGTTGCCTCCTCCCAATCTGGTCCAGAAACCTGCTTCGAAACCACCATCATCATCATTTTGGTAGTTGCAGCATCAAGCTCAACCAGTAACTCGTGGGATCTAAATCTGAAATCATCTAAGTCGGCCATAAAATCACCTTGCGACAGGTCTAGCCGGAGATACCGGATTGTGCCCATCTCCCTAATGACAAGCCCCAAAAGGCGAAGGTTCATCGAGGAACTGAGTTTCTTTTCGGCCTTCTTTGAACACGCGTTTTAAGCAGCTCCCTACTCTTCCCATCTCCCCATCAAAGTCAGCCGCTATAGCGGCAAGGACGAAGTCATGCCTGAAGAAATCGTTTTGATCCAACCGCTGCCCGTGGAACGTGACGAAACTGGCTGCTGGACACACCCAGCCTGGCCCTCCACTGATGACGAGCTCATTCCATACGCCTGGTTCACAGACCGGGGCCTGGAAGTCCGTGAGCGAAATTTCGAGGATGACGCCCCAGATGAGCTGCAAGCGGCATGGTTCGCCAGTGGCATCGCGGATTGTACGGCCTGGGCGCCGACACAGCCCGCTGGTGATGGCTGGTTCATCTTCTCGATCCACGACACCGAAGACGGCCCAGTGTGCGTATGGGTGCGGTATGTGCCGAGCCTGCAGCGAGAAG
>Ga0209913_1000713_pt1 | contig 24927 bp, 22 predicted proteins | sample PersoiDNA2013203_FD_185805 | JGI IMG/M metagenome (GOLD analysis project Ga0209913, IMG submission 185805) | Permafrost soil microbial communities from the Arctic, to analyse light accelerated degradation of dissolved organic matter (DOM) -... | ecosystem: Environmental > Terrestrial > Soil >... | reverse complement strand
CTTGCTCGTGGCTATGGCCATAGCCATAGCCATAGCCATAGCCATAGTCGTATCCCCCTTTAGACGCGGTTTTCGCCTGATTCAACAACATCAGCTTCACGGGGCAGGCCTCAATCGTGGCAAGCGCTTGCACAACATCTGACTGCAAAGTTTTTTCAGCCTGAACCACCACCACCACCTGCCCCATGTGGGAGGCCAGCACGCGCGCCTCCGTGGCAAGAAGCAGCGGCGGCGAATCAAAAATAATGATGCGATCCGGATAGCGGGTGGCCAGATCCGTGAGCAGCCGGGTCATCGCGTCACTGGCTAGCAGCTCGGTCGCACGCGGATGCGGCGTGCCGCAAGGCAACAAGGTCAGTTTGTCAATATTCGTTCTCAGCAGCACGCTGGACAAGTCCTTCGATTCGTCGATCACCAGATCGAGCAAACCGGCGCCTTCAGCCAAGCCCATCACAGCCATCACCGAGGGGCGCAAGACGTCAGCATCCACCAACATGACCGTGTAATCAAGTTCAGTGGCCATGCTCATCGCCAAATTGATGGCGGTAAAAGTCTTGCCTTCCCCTGGGAGTGCGCTGGTCACCATGATCAAGTTGCCTCTCCTGACGGTTGAGGCCCCTTTTCCCATGGCATTGCTGATCAGGGGCCGCTTGACGACCCGGTATTGATCTGCAATCTGGGAGCGTGGCGCATTCGGGCTGACAATGCCAGCTTTTGCGAGAGCCTCCAGATCAATTTCAATGCGTCGTGACGTTGCGCCAGACTGAGCGCAAGGCGCCGTTGCTGCCTCTGCAACTCGGGCGGTCTCGGTCACCGGTTTCCAATTTTCGTCAGGTGCGTGAGCCACGGGTGTCACGACGGGCATCTCGGCACCGGCCTGACGAAGTTGCTCCAGGCGCACTGCCGCCTGCTCGATTAGGCTACTCATAGTTGGTTCATCCTAGCCGTCCGGACATCACGGAAAAAATGATCATCCCGGTTAAAAAAACGCCTATCAAGCCGCCAGAAGCGGCCCAAAACTTTTTCAATTCCAATTTCTCTCTCAGTACCGCCCCATCGTCCAGCACCAGGGTCACCACACCCAGCAGCGGCAACCCAAGGGTCTCCTTCAAGGAACGCCCGTCGTGAAAAACAGCGCGCAACTGACTGGCAGCAAAGGCTGCGGCCAACCCGGCGCCCAAGCCGACCAACAGGGCAAGCGGCATCAGTAACAGGCGGTTTGGCGCCACCGGCTGGGGGGATGCGCGCGGCGGATCAATCAAACGAAAGTCGGCCATGCCTGTGGCACTGTCCAGGTCGCCGGACATGGCGGCTGACTCTCTTCTGAAAACCAGGTCGTTGTAGTTCTTCTTGTTGATGTCGTAGTCCCGATTCAATTGCGCAAATTCAGCTTCAATTTGAGGAGAGGTCTTCATCAACTCGCGCGCCCGTGCAAAACGTGCTTCGTACTCGCTCACCCTGGCCCGCAACGCAGCGACCTGCACCTCGGAGGTGGCCAGCAGGCGATTGAGCTCCTGGTAAGCCAGGCTATTGGCAGACGCTGCAGCCGGATTCGCCAGCGCGGTCTTGCGCAGTTCCTGCAACTCTTTAGCTTTGACGGCCTCAAGCTCCTGGATCAGTCGCCGGGTCCCAACCACATCGGGATGTTGCTCGGTAAAACGCTGCAGCAGCCCATCAAGCTGGCGCTTTTGGGCGTCAATACGCGCATCAATCTCGGGCGTTGAAGTCTGCATGGCAGACTCCTGGAGCAGGCTGCGCGAGGTGATGTTGGCGTTTTGATCTTTTTCGGCATCGAGCTGACGTTTTGCCGAATCCCGCGCGTTCTCGGCCTCACGCAAGTCCAGACGGGCCTGACTCAGTTGACTGCTAACAGCACCGATCTGTCCGGCCATGTCTTTCCCGTCCGCATTCTGAAGCTCAATGTTGCGAAGCCTGAATTGCTTCAAACGTGCCTCTGCGCCCTCAAGTTTCGTCACATAGGTCTGAATCTGCTCATCAATGAATTTGCGCGCGGTCTTGGAATCTTTGCGGCTATCGCCCAGACTGGACTCAACAAAAATTGACACCAGGGACTGCACCACCCGCTTGGCCTTATCGGGGCTCGTGTCGCGGTATGACAACACATAAAGATTGTCCCGACCCATATTCTTGATTTCAAGCGTTTTCATCAAACCATCAATCAAGGCGTCATTCGCGCTCTTGGATTGGGTTTTCAGGTCAAGATCGGCCATGCGAACGAGTTTTTCAACATTGGGGCGACTGATCAGCGTGCGACTCAACATCACCACCTGCTGATCAACATTGGGCTGCACCGCCAAGCCCGACATCAATGGCTTCAGAATCGACTGTGTGTCCACAAAGATACGGGCGCTGGCCTCGTACTTGTCAGGGACCGACAACACCACGAACATGCCGATCGCGGTGACCACCCAGGCCACCAACAGGCCCAGCCAGCGATGCTTCCACAGGCCTCGGGCAGCGGTGGCTAATTGGCTAATGAGTTCATCCATCAGATTTAGTCTTTGTGGTCAAGGTTGAAACGCTACCAAGCCGTCGTCACGCGACTCAAGCAGGTAGCCAGGAAGAGACGGCTTTAGAACCAGCCTTGCGGAATAATCAGAACGTCGCCGGGCTTCATCTCGACATTGGCAGAGATATCGCCGCGCTTGATCAGGTCTTTGAGTCGCACTGAATAGCGCTTGTCGCCCTCTGAAGCACGCGTGATAGAGGCCGCGTTGCCATCGGCGAAGTCGGTCAGGCCACCCACGGCAATCATCACATCGAGCACCGTCATTTTTTGTTTGTACGGCAAGGCCTGGGGTCGGGCGGCCTCGCCAACAACCCGAATCTGCTCGCTGTACGGTCCGACAAAGCTGGTCACGATGATCGTCACCACCGGGTCACGCACCAGCTTGCTCAAGGCTTTCTCGACATCACGAGCGATCTCGACCGAGGTCTTGCCCTGAGCCACCAGCTCATCCACCAGTGGTGTTGACACCTTGCCATCTGGACGCACCGGCACCGACATGGAGAGTTCAGGATTGCGCCAAACGATGATGTTGAGCGTGTCGCCGGCACCCACCACATAGTTGTAATCTGTTGCGGCTGCGGCCATCGGCGCGGGCGGGTAGGCTGAATAGCTGGCGCAAGCGGCCACCATACCAGTTACCAGACCCAAAACGACCCAACGGATCGCGGTTTTAGCAATGCAATATAAACTTTTCAAAGCGTATCCCCTGTACAAGTTGAAGGCGTTTGATGGGCTCGGATGCTGGAACACAGTTGCCGTTCCGACTCATGGCGCCACCCCCGAATCACGCTGTGGAGTCTGCGCTGATCGGCACGTCCTAAATTGATATTTCTCAAGATAGTCACTCTGCTGTTGCAGAATTTGCGGGAAGTAAACCCAAATCCGGCTACTGGGACTTTCCACGAAGTGGAGCAACGTAGCCCACCAGGTCGAGTCGCTCTGGCGGACGCTTGAAATGCTCAATCCAGTAAAAATCTGGAGGCATTGTCCAGGTCTTCATGGGTTGAGCCAGACTTGAGCACGCTGACAAGTTTTCGCCAGGGCAAATCAGTTTCAGCCAGTTTGAACCCGTAAAACCCGTCAGAGCCCTTGTGTTTACCATCTACCACCATCGCTCTCATGATGGTTTTTTCCTCATCTCCCAGTTGAATGCTGACTTCACCCCAAACGTTTGGTGGCAAAGGTGCTTTGGCGTGCGCCAGAAAGCCGTCCTCGGAAAACTCTACCACCTGTAGGTCATAGACGTCCGTCTTTTCAGGGTGAATGACAGAGAAACTGCCTGGGCACTTGAGTGAATACCGTTGGTGCTGACGCAGCCGAATCGTGGAGTTTGACTCAGAAGAATAAGCCGGCAGTACCTGCTTGTACTCCGGGAGGTTATAGATCGAATGCAGCAGTCCCTTCTCTCTTTCACTTAGATTTTGAAAAGTCCGGGTACGTTGGTTGAAAAAATAGTCGAGCAGATCCGGCGTCATCACTGGATCATTGGTCGTGAAGTAGCGTCGACGTGGCATCATGATATTGGGCAGCCTGGTTCGCACGAAATACAGATAAAGGTTCTTGCGCTTCGGTTTCCTCCCATAAACCCGTTTGAGAATGCCAGGGGCTACGCGCAGGTCAAGAGATGCCCCCACCGCAGGGGCTCCATTTGCAAAATCGTAGTTTTCAACCAAGTTTTCCGTCAGTCTTTCAAAGCACAGGAGGGACTCGTACATCTCAATCCGGTTCGGATTGACGGCAATCACAAGATGCCGTGTATCGAAAAAGGTGGTGCAATATTCATACATGAATTTCATCAAGGGGAACAGGATGGTCCCCCCCGTGTTCCTGAATTTTGGATGCACCGCAAGCGCTGACACTTCAGCTATTTGATCCCTTTCCTCGCGAATCTCGCGCAGGTCAAAAATCGACTGCAGAGGAAAGCCGAAAACACTTTCGCGAATCAGCGAAATGGTTCCTACAACCTCCCCATCGAATTTGGCGCAGAGCGTGGTCGTGGTGGGCAGTGCGTGGTAAATGTTGACGCGCATTCCTGACGGGTCGGGCCGCATGAAGCCGCTGCCAACGTAGGCATCATGAAGGAGCTTAAAACACGCTTCCAGCTCTTCTTTCGTCTCGGCTATCTTGAGGACCAGACGCTTGTCGGGTTCGGGATCGCAGTCAACAAAAGACCTGTACACCGCGAACCGCAAGGTCCGGGGGAAAAAGGAAAATATTCTCCGACCTATATGATGCAAGAATCTTCTTGCACCTGATGCAAGTAATTTTTTCATTCAATTGTTTGCAGCGCTACCGGTTTGGCAAAAATTGGCTTGCGCGCCCCGTCTATTTTTTCTGAGGCTCGACTGCAATACATTGACAAATACGTTGTTTCACATATGAAAAATCGGGCTCTGCCGGCTTTGCAGATTGCGGCTGGGTCATTGGCGTCGTTCTTGCCGTCATAGAATCTAACGCCATGACAAAGCTGTTGATGGTGTGCATGGGCAATATTTGCCGATCTCCGATGGCACAAACCGTCGCCCGGAAGCTGGCGGCCGATGCCAGGCTTTCGCAGCAATTGAAGTTTGATTCGGCAGGCACCCACGTCCCCCACTTGGGCGAGCGGCCGGACCCCAGGGTCGAGGTGACGCTATCCCGCCGCGGGTATGAAGTGGGGCGCATTCGTTCCCGCAGAATCGCGCCGCAAGATTTTCAGCACTTCGACCTGATTCTGGCGATGGATGCCAGCAATTTGGCTGAACTACAACGGCTGTGTCCGCCGGCGCACTTGGGCAAGTTGCGATTGTTTCTGGACTTTGCAGAGGGGCTAAATGAAACCGAAGTACCGGACCCGTATTACGGCAATGCAGAAGGGTTCGAGCGAGTGCTGGATCTGTGTGAGGCGGGCGGCAGGGGGTTGATCAAGCACTACACCCTGTAATAGTCGCGGTACCACGCCACAAAGCGAGCAATACCCTGCTCAATGGGGGTGCCAGGTACAAAACCGACCCATTCGTTCAAGGCGTCGGTATTGGCATAGGTGGCAGGTACATCACCATCCTGCAAGGGCAACAGGTTCTTTTCGGCCTTCTTGCCCAAGGCGTCTTCAAGGCAGCCAATGAAGTCGAGCAAGGGCACGGGGTTGTTGTTGCCAATGTTAAACACCCGGTACGGCACATTGCTGGTGGCGGGGTCAGCCTGAGCGGCGTCGTAGGCGGGGTTGGGTACCGCGGTGCGATCCAGCACGCGAATGACACCTTCGACGATGTCGTCCACAAATGTAAAATCTCGCTGCATCTGCCCATAGTTAAAGACATCAATGGGACGCTCGTCCAGAATGGCCTTGGTAAACAGGAATAGCGCCATATCGGGCCGGCCCCAGGGTCCGTACACGGTGAAGAAGCGCAGACCGCTAGTGGGCAGACCATACAGATGACTGTAAGTGTGCGCCATCAGTTCGTTGGCTTTCTTGGTGGCGGCGTACAGGCTGACGGGGTGATCCACGCTGTCGTGCTCTGAAAATGGCATTTTGGTGTTACCGCCGTAAACACTGGAACTTGATGCGTAAACCAGGTGCTGCACTTTTGCATGACGGCAACCTTCCAGGATGTTCATAAAACCCACGATGTTGCTATCGATATAAGCATGCGGATTTTGCAGGGAGTAGCGCACGCCGGCTTGGGCCGCCAAGTGAATGACGCGATCAACTTTTTCCGCAGCGAAGAGCTGGGCCATGCCCGGCCGATCGGCCACATCCATTTTGACGAAGCGAAAACCCGCGTGGGGCGTCAGGCGCTTGAGTCGATTTTCTTTCAGGGTGACGTCGTAATAGTCATTGAGGTTGTCCAGCCCCAGCACTTCATCGCCGCGCGCCAGCAGACGAAGTGCGGTCGTCATGCCAATGAAGCCCGCCGCCCCCGTCAGAAGTATTTTCATAGAGTTGATGCACGATCAGAAGTTGCCATGACGCGCATCTTAATGGGTGCGTGTCAGCCAACCTGCGTCGACATCAACGATTTCTGCTGGATTCGAAAAAAAGGAATCAGCAAATTTCGCGGCAATACCGTGCACACCATCTTTCTGATCGACCCGAAGCACCTGGCCGTCGCACACCAATTTCAATTTCTCGCCGCGAACCGTCAACTCAACAGCAAAGTACACGTGCGAACCCAGCGCTGGCGCAGTGTCAATTTCAAAATAAATGCCCGTTGCGCTGATATTGCGGGCCAGACCATGAAGGTTACCAATTTCGACTGGCAACGCGGTGTCGAATCGGACCGCGCGTCGCTCATGCATCAATGGTGGGTTTTTATTTTGGATTCTTAGGTGTTTCATGCTTCAACAACGTCAGTGACTCACGCAACGCGAAAAACAGCCAAGGCCCGCCACAGGGCAAGATCAGCCTCTCAGATCATGAAAATGCAAGAACTGTGCCCAAGAAAATCATTTGTAAATTAATTGTTACAAATCAACGACTTGCAGCTTTTGTTGCTTCTTGCGGCCATGGCTTGAATTGATAATCCCGTTTTACTGTTAATCAATCCGACACCGCATTGCATTGCATCCAGGTAGACGATGGCGTAGTTGGCATTTAGGAGGCAGATTCAAGCGCCAGAACGTCTGCGCAGCACGGGCCGTATGAACTTCAACAGCAATTGCTGGAGCGGGTTGGAATTGCCAAACGGGCGCCAGGTCAATTTAAGCTTTTGATGGTAGGCGTCAAACTGCATGCCCCACGGCGCCGCCTTGAGGGTGCCACGCCCCAGCAACAGCTTCAGGACCGAGGTGCCAATCACACCCGCACACAGGTCGCAGGCCATGATGGTGGACGGCCCCCTCTTTTCCTGGAAATTGACCGCTTCGGGCGCAACCAGGTAATCGCGATTCAGCATGGCCGGGGACAGGCCGGCGATGAAACGGACGTATTGCTCCTGTGACGCGTGCCCTTCCACCTTGAAGTACTGCTCAAAACTCATGCCATCGGGACGAAAGTAGAGAAACGCAGTTCCCATGCCGAGCGGCGCCGCCGTGAGCGCAGGAATACCCTTTTCCCGGCACTTCGCAAACACCATGCGCCGGGCCGGCAGCGCAAAGAAATCCAGTCCATCCACATAGACATCCACATCACGCAGAAATTCGTCGACGTTTTCAGACTTGACGCCTTGCGAAAACAGGCGCAAATCAATCTCTGGATTGATGCCCCGCGCCATCCGGGCGATCGTGTCGATTTTTGGCTGCCCCATGTCAGGCATGAAAGCACCGGCCTGCCGGTTCAGGTTATGCACGTCGAAATTGTCGAAGTCGGCGATATTGAACTGACTGATGCCAAGCCGGGCGAGCGTCAGCAAATGCGCGCCACCCACTCCGCCCAGCCCGGCAATCGCGATGCGAGACTTCTTCAATTTGGCCTGCTCAGACTCTGTAACCCAGCCAATATTGCGCGAAAAAGCACGATCATAGTCAAAGGTAATTGGGGCTGCCATAGACACTCTCAGTGTGTTAGATTTTGCATTGTGCCCTCGAATTCAACACAAGGAAAACCTCATGAGCCGTGACACGCTGACCCATATTCTGGACCTCGCGCGCTGGGCGCCCAGTGGTGACAACACACAACCGTGGCGGTTCGAGATTTTGGACGAGCATCGGATCCGGGTGCATGGCTCCGATACGCGCGACCACGTTCTTTATGACTACGACGGGCACCCGAGCCACATCGCCCACGGCGCGCTGCTTGAAACGATGCGGATTGCGGCATCCGGCTTCGGCTTGACCACCCTCTGGACGATTTCGTCTGAGGCTGATGATCGCAACCCGACCTACGACGTCAGTTTCGCCGACAGACCGACCATGGTCCGGGATTCGCTCTTCCCTTGCATTGAGACGCGTACGGTGCAGCGCCGAGCCATGAAGACCACAGCGCTCACGGAGAAGCAGCGCCAGGCACTGATCGACGCGGCGGGCGAAGGTTTTCGCGTGCAACTGTTTGAGTCACCGGGAGATCGCATGAAGATGGCCGGGCTGCTGTGGGACAGCGCGAACGTGCGTCTAACTTGCCCGGAGGCGTATCCGGTTCATAAAGAGATCATCGAGTGGCACGCCCGCTTCAGCAAGGACCGCATCCCGGAGCAGGCCGTCGGCGTTGACCCGGCGACCGCACGCCTGATGGAGTGGGTGATGCAAAGCTGGGCACGGGTGGCATTCTTCAATCGCTACCTGTTGGGCACGGTGGTGCCGCGCATCGAGCTCGACCTGCTGCCGGCGCTATGCTGCGCCGCGCATCTGTTGGTGCGGCCGCAACGGCCGCCAGCGTTCTTGGCGGACTGGGTTCAGCTGGGCATCGCGGTGCAACGCCTCTGGTTGACGGCGACGCACCAGGGCCTGCATTTGCAACCGCAGATGACCCCGGTGATTTTTCGCTGGTATGCCCGCGCCGGGCGCCACTTTTCCACCGAACCGACATTGTTTGACCAAGCGCTCAAGTTGTCCGATGATTTTGAGCGGATTGCCAATGCGACGCCAGCAGACGATTTTGGATTCTTCGCCCGGGTTGGTGTTTCTCCCGTGCCACAAAGCCGTTCAATCAGACAAGACCTTGCGACTTTGATGGAGGCTTGAGATGAAGCAGCGCAGTGCCGCCGATGATCAACACGATTCCGGCGGCGCGCAAACCGGTGATGTGCTCGGCAAAAATAACGATGCCGGCCAACACCGTGATGGCGTTGGCCATTGCAAGCTGTAGCGGCACGATGACCGAAGCCCGGCCGCGTTGAAATGCCGCCTGTAGCATCACCAAGCCGAGCACATTGGCCAGGATCACCGCCAGCAACAAGGGATTGAACAGGATCGCCCAAGAGATCACCGACTGTCCCGGCGCAGAAGAATCCGCTGTCAAAGCTTTGGTCAGCACCGCGCCAGCACCAAAACAGAGGCCAACCACTAAAGCCAGCACGACCTCTGGGCGATGGGATCGACGGTTGGCCAACAATAAGGTGGCCCCGGCCAGCGCGGTGCACCCGAGCAGGATCAGCAAGCGCATGCCGTCGAAGTCCGCCGCATGCAAATTCTCGGCCTCCCAAGCTAGGGCAACGGCACCCAGCACGGTCAGCAAAACCCCAGCCCATTCAATACCCACCAGGCGCTCCTTGAGGAAGACCACGGCCAGGATCACCAGCAGCAGATCACCCGCTGACATCAACGGCTGTACCAAACTGATATCACCTAGAGCGGTAGCCTGGACAAACAGCACCCAGCCGACGCTGGTGGCTGCAAATCCAAGCAGCCAGCGCCAGTCTGTGACCAATGCACGCACCACATGTCCCGCCGGCGCCCCGCCAATCTTGGGTTGGCCCTCAGCCGAGAGCTTCCAGAGGAAATAGCCCAGTTGGATTAACAGAGTTGCGGCGAGGGTGGTCAGGACGACGGCCATGGGAGGGTGCCCCGTTGAATAAATAAAAGCCCGGCGGTTTCCCGCCGGGCTTTTATCTTCAAATTACCAATTAAACCGATTTGCGACGCATAAGACTCAACCCGGCAAGTGCGAGGCCCATCAAAGCCAACGTACCTGGCTCTGGGATTTTGTTCAAAAGAACTGGATCCTGGCTTTCGAACATCCACGGACTAGTAACTCCAAATTGGCCTAAGGTGGTGGGCTGAATCTTACTTTCCGCCACAAAATCAGTACAGCTGCTTAGGCCCGCGATATCGGCCGCGTTGCACACTATACCTGCATTAGTAATGGTTCCACCCACTGCCGTCTCGCCCGTATCGTTGACCTTATTTAGCAGGCCGGCATTATAGCCAGGCCCTGCAGTTAAAATATCAAGGGCAGTAAACGAAGTCGTATTAGACGAATTAATTACGCTCGTATCGGTAAGCGTGTAGGCATAGCCATCCTTCCCTGAACTCTGCGCCGGATTGAACAAACTCGCCCAAAAGGTGCCAGAAGTCGCATTAGCTACGTCGGTAGTAATGTTTAAGCCACCAGCACCAACAGTGAACGTCGCGACATTGGAATAGAGGTTATACATGGCGCCAGCCGCCAATATACCAAATGGATCTACAGCACTTGTCAAACCAAGCTGGAGGCTAGTAGCACTCAAATTAGTAATCGAACCAACCTTCTGTACAAAGTACCCGGTAACCAGGTTTCCCGGCGTAGGGAAGTTAATTTGGTTAATTCCTGCAAAAGTCGAGGTAAGGTCCAAAATCCCGATGAAGAGATCTCCCACTTGTGTGTTGTTGGCGATCGTTGGATCAACCCTGCGGTAACCCGTAGGGTCACCTGCGACCGCGCCCAGACACCCGACACAGGTAGTCAGACCGTCGGCAGTCGCGGTAAAAGCCCTATATTCATTCTCATAATTGATGTACTTAACTAAGTTGGTGCCAGAAGCCCACACAGGAGCTGCATGAGAAGCTCCCGCAAAAGACAGTGCAAGCGCCATCGCAGTCAATCCTGTTCGTAGCAATTTCATGATGTACCCCTTGTAGTTGAACAATACACTCACCGTGCGCACTGAGGCAAGCGATAATCGTGCCAAGTATTTCATTTTTCCCAAGTCATTGATTTTAAATATTATTTATTGATAACTTGGCTAAGACGACCGCTTTTGGATTGACCACTGTAAATTTTTTCGACATTTCAGGCATAGATCTCAGATCCGAAATCACTCTGAACCGCCAGTTCCGCGCTGGTATCAACCAGCAGCGTTCCACGGGCTCGGTCCGGCCCTGACTTCGGTTGGCGCAGACCATGAGGGTTGCGATGCAGTCTTCCGGCCAGAGAAAGATATCCATCTCAAAGTATTGGCGATCCGTCTCTGCTTGTCGAAATTCTTTACAGACAAGTCGCGATGAGTGTTACCAGGAAATCCATGCACGAGAGAAGATACATGATTTGCTTAGTGTTTTTGAACTTTGACACATCCTGGCGCGAAATTTGCAACCAATAAAAAACTGGCGGCACTGGGCCACTAGACATCAACACTTAGAAAGTGAGGACGTTATGAAAAACTCAAGAAGTCTGGCATTGGCGATCATGATCGCGCTGCCAGTTGCGGCCACGGCTGTGCCATTGGACTTGGTGGGCACAATGGGCTATGTCACCTATGGCAATACCAATTCGTATTCGCTGCCGCTGTCGGCCATTGATTACGCCACCGCGAATGGAGGCGGCACCGGTCCCGGCAATCCATACTATGTCAAGTCGGGACCTGGACAAATCCAGGACCTGGTGGTGATCTACACCGGAGCCAGCGGCACCGGTGTCACGACCAATGTAGCCGGTTTTGACAACGCCTACTTAACGCCCAGTGGCAGCCCCGCCCCGTACGCCAGCATCGCCGGCGCTGTCGGCGTGGTTGATCCCGGCGACAAGGCGGGCATCGCCAATAACAACACCGAAACCTGGGACGCCAACTTGCTGGCCCTCAAGACTTTTCTCGCCGGTGGCAATCCGCTGTTTTTGTTCAATAACAACCAGACGAATTCAGGCACGAGTGCAGACCAGAATCTGGCCATCTGGTCCAAGGTCTGGCTGACCAATCCTGACGGTAGCGTGTACAACGGCCGCTACCTGTACCTGAGCAACGATGGCAAGGTATATGGCTTGGGCGGGGTGGATGGCGGCAACGCCACTCTTTACAACCCTGGCGACGTACTGCCGCAGGCTGGCTTTCCCGCAACGGACTACGTGCTGTCGGGTGGTGAGGTGATGGGAGTGAACCACAACCTTGGCGCCAACCAGGCGGTGTATGCGGCTGACGTGCCGTTGCTGGATGGCTGGCTGGCAGGTTTGTTCGCGCTGGGTGACCCCGCCCTGGGTGGCTACACGCTGCATATGGACCTGAAACTTGGATGCAATACCGATTCCGCCTTAGGGAGTGCGTGGGCCGATTGCACCGGCGTAGCGCTCAACAATGGCTTTGAGCAGTTGTTCCTGGCCTCGACGAATACGCCTTTGATCAACGTTCCGGAGCCGGCGACGCTGGCCCTGTTCGGGCTGGCGCTGGCGGGTTTGGCGCTGACGCGTCGGCGTCACGACTCAGTTTGATTGCCACGCTTCAGTCTTGAAGACAAAAAGGGGGGTGCGCAAGCGCCCCCTTTTTTATTGTGCTGCTGATCGCAAGAATGATTGTGAAAAGTCGACCCGGCCAGGACCGTCAGCCTGGCTGCTGCGGCAGCCAGAAGCGCTCCACAGGCCCGGCTCCCTCCTGGATGCGGTTGGCATAGGTCATGAGGGTCGCGCTGCAGTCTTCCTGGCCAGAGAAAAACTCCCGGAACTGGCTGCGATACAGGGCCATCGCTTCGACTTTGCGGTCAAATTGAGCCGCGATCGGCATGACCCGGGGCGCCAGACGGCGTTGGGAGACTGCGCTGGCCTGCTTGCGATGCAAGGCCATCAGGCGATAGAGGTAAACGCTCACGACCGGGACCGCAAATTGGCGGACGATCCAGGGTTTGAGGTTTTTCATCAGCGCGGTATCGGCATAAGCCATGGCAGATTGCCACCAAGCGCGCAGCTCGTTGGTCGGGGCCAGACTGAGATCGTTCGGTGCCCGCGGATAGACGGCCAGCTCATCGAGCCGGTAGCGAGTGCTGTGGGGAATGCAGCAGTACGGCGCATCTTCGTAAAAGAGCAAATTCTCACGCCCGGCCCAGGGCTCGAACAGCAGGTGCGTGAGCACATGGTCCACGTGCCAGCCTATGCCCAGCGGCACATACAGCTGCTGGTAATCCAATCCGGCGAGGACGGCGAACACCTTCTCGCGCAGGGTTGGCAGCCGGTCCACGTCCTGCGCCACCGGCGGGCGAAAAAGATTGCCCAGCGTGCGGTAAACGTCGCGCCGGAATGGGGCGTCCAGTTCTCCCAGGTTGCGCGACTCAAACCTTAGAAAACGAGCGGCAGCGGCTTCTTCCTGATAACGTTCTTCCCCCAATACGGCGCCGTGAATTCTAAGCTCTGACGGGTGACGGGTAAACAGGTTGAGCACCAGCACTGGCCCTTCCTCAACCAGTTTGGCGATCGTTCCGCCGCAAGAAAAAACGGCGTCATCCAGGTGCGGAGAGACAAAAATAGCCCGAAAATGCGACCGGTGGAGCTGCTTATCCATGGTGACCCGGCGCAAGCAGATCACGGTAGGCCGCTTCCAGGGCATCCACCACGAGTTCCGGCCGGTAGGCTTCGGCGCGTTGGCGGCTTGCCTCACCTTGAGCGGCGCGTGTGGCCGGCTCCGCCGCCAGCCCCATCAGCCGACTGGTCAGGTCGTCCACCGAGTCCGGATCGACGATATAGCCGTTGACGCCTTGTTCCACCAACTCCTCGGCGGAAATGATGGCACGGGTCACGATAACCGGGCGGCCAAACCACATGGCCTCCATGACCACCAGCCCCTGGGCTTCCATCAACGACGGCAACACAAACACATCGCAGGCGGCGTAGTAACGGGCGAGTGAGGGGTGGTCGAGGAAACCAAGAAATTTGACCTGCTCGCTCACACCCAGTTGCGCACACAGGCGCTGCAGCGCTGGCCCCTCGGGTCCGCGACCGGCGAGCCACAAAACGGCTTCCGGTACATTTTTGAGCAGCGCGGCAAAGGCCTTGATCAGGTAGCCGATATTCTTTTCCACCCCCATCCGTCCGGCGTACAAAACCGTGAATCCCGGTGTGCGCTCAGCTGGCACAACTTCGGAACTGTCACCAAATACCACCGGGTTGGTGATGTACCGCACCGGCCCGCGCACGCCCTCGTTGGCAATTTGCTTGGCCAGGTTTTGCGAGGGGGCGATGACCAAGTCAAAGCGGTTGTTGTAACTCACCATCAAGCGCCGTATCAGGCCACGCAAGGGGCGCATGGGCAGCGGCTGGGTCAGCACCTCGGCACTGAAATGGTAAGTGGCAACCTGGCGCAGCTTGAGCGACTCGGCCACACGGCAGACCTGCCGCATCATGAAGCCGACGTAATGGTGATGCACCAGGTCCGGTTGCGCGCGTTTCAGGATCGCGCGCACGGTGGCAGCCGAAGGCAGCGCCTGATAGAAGCCGTAGACCTTGACGGTAAACACCCGGTAGATGGTGACACCTTGCCATTGTTCCACTTCCGGTTCACCCTTGCGTCGGGTAGTGATGACGCAGACGTGATGACCGCGCCGGGCGAGTTCGGGAGCGATGAGTTTGATGTGGATGCCGACCCCTGTCATGGCAGGCAGAAAATCGTCCGAAACCATGCAAATGGACAGAAGTATTGCCATGGGCGGAAGTTCAGAAATAATAGGCTCCCAGGACTTGCACAACCCGGCGATCAGGCAATATTCCGAATTCACTGGTGGGACTGCCGATGTGCTGCTGAAGCTGGAACGCCAGGTCGAAGCTGGGCCAGTGGTGGCGCAGCTCAACCCAGGCAAGCTGGCTGTGGTCGCCAGCATTGACACGCAGGAAAGCAGTCAGATCCAGGTCCTTGAGGCCCAAACTTTTTTGGGTTACGTAGACCAAATAGGCTTGACGGGGTGCCAGTTCCTGGCGCCGCTGGGCTTCAAGCAGGTACGCCACCTGAGTGGCGGACGTTATGCCCAAGGCAGCCCAGTCGGATTGATTCAGTGCGAAGCCGTTGTACTGGTATTCGGCCGTGACCGACAACTTGCCAAGCGTGGTGTAGGTGATGCCGCCAGCGAAACGATTGCGGGCAGCCGCAACGCCCGGCAGCACCAATGCGCGGCTCAGCAAATCGGGCTCACTGCCACGTGACCATTCCAGGTGAGCGACAGCCGCATCTGACAGCAGTGCCGTGAGGCTGGCGCCAAGCGTCGGCGACATGCCCTGCTCTTTGTAGGCCAGCAGCTGGGTACTGACACGTTGTGAAAATTGCGTGCTGAGTGCGACCAGCGCGCGATCGCGGTTGTTGGTGGAGCCGAGGTCAAGGCTCCAGCCGTCTGAACTTGGGCGGTCGGCCAATTTGGGTGAATAGGCAACCGACAGTGAACCGTCGGACCAGAGGCGCTGAGCGCGCAGCATGCCAGTGCCAAGGCGATTTTCGCGCAGCGCAAAGGGATTGGCGGTGGTCAAGGTGCGCAAGCTGCCGTCACGAAAAAAATCGGTCGGGTTGTAGCCATAGCCTGGCCCATAACGCAGGTTGATGCGGCCAAGCTCGACAACCGTGTTGCCGCCATCGGACTGCCAGCTCAGATAGGCCTCGCGCAGGCTGTTCACTGTCGCGTCAGCGCCGGCGTCCGCGGGATAGATGTGGTCAAGGCGATCGGAAATGACGCCTCGCCAGCCCGGGCCAAGCCGTGCCGAATGCGAGAAATCGAGTGAGGCGCGCCAAATGTCCTGACTTTGGGACAAGTAACGCTGGCTGGCGTTGCCAATCGAGCCCTCAATGAAAAGCTTGGTGTTCCGGGCTCTTTCAGGAGTGGCTTCGGGGGCACTTTCCAGGCTCAGCGCGTCTGCCTCCGCGTCTGCGCTCAGGGCGGGCACAGCCTGCATCAACGCCACGGCGAGGAAGGGACAAAGAACAGAACGGGAAAAGAAACGCATAACCTTACTCCGGTTGAAAGCTAGGCAGATAATCTCGCTGCAGCCACGTATCGGGAATGCCACGAGCAGCATAGTCTGAAAAACGCATGAGCGTGACCGACTGCGGATTGAGGCCATCAATGATCACTGTCTCGGTCGGACGCTCTGCGCCGAGTTGGGGCTGGAAGCGGCGATAGTAGGCAGTCTTGAGCAGGCGCGACGATTCGGCAAAGAAGCGTGCCTTGAGGGGCCGGTTGTTTACAGCATCAACCCACATTTCGATGCTGGCATAAGTGACATCCGGCGCCGCAGCGGTGAGGGCAAGTTTGTGGGCCTTGCGTGTGCGGCGCTCGCCATCCTGGATCTCCTCATCGCCGACCAGCGTCGCCTTGTAGTCCTTCGCCAAATTCACGGTCGCCACGTCGCCATTGGAAGCCTGCCCCAGGAGTCGCTGTTGCGGCGACAGGCGAACACTCGCCTTGCTGGCCGGGTCGAAAAACCACATGTCATTGCCGTTTTTGAGCATCAGCTTGCCGGCATCGCGGGCCGGCAGTACAAAACGGATCAAGCTGGCAAATTGCCCATTTTGCTGCGTACGGGAGTAACTGACCAGCGTGCTGGTGTCGACCTGTTTGCCAGCCTGAAACTCAGTCAGGGTGACGGTCACACTGAACGGTCGCCCGGGGTTGCGGATGGAATCGCTGGCGGCGAGGATTTCGTCCGCGCTTGGAGCCGCCCAAGCCAGGCCATGGACGAGCAGGAACGAAAACAAAAACAGACCTAATGATTTCATGTTCACGGAACCTCCTTATGTCAAACGTGGCGCAAGGCCTCCACCACGTCCAGTCGCGCGGCCCGGTAGGCAGGCCACCAGGCGGACAGGATCGAAATGCAGATGAGGCCAAAGGTGGTGCTGAGGATCATGCCGGTTTCGCCCCAGACCCTCAGCGTCAATGGCAAAGGTTCAACCGTGCCGGGCGGCGACCATGTCAGGCCCATCTGGTTGGCAATGGCAGAGAGCACCAGCGCCAGCACAACACCGAGCACGGCCCCGCACAGGCCAAGCAGCATTCCTTCGGTCACGAACAGACGCCGAATACCCGCACGCCGCACGCCAATGGCGCGAAGGGTGCCAATCTCAACGGTACGCTCAACGACAGCCGTATTCATGGTGTTGCTCACGGTGAACAAAACGATGGCGCCAATCAATGCAAAGATGAAACCAAAAATGGTGTTGAACATCTGTATGGTTTGGACATAAAAAGGATTCAAAGTCCGGAAGTCCAGCACGGCCAGCGGCTGGCTGGTGGAAAACTGGGCAAGTATTGGCACCAGACGTGCGACCGCCTCAGGTATCTGATCGGAATGACGCAACTGGAGCATGATCGAGGTTACCTTGGTTGGCGACTTGCCATAAATCAGCTTTTGTGCCTGCGCAAGATGCATCATCACGTAGACTTCATCGAGCTCCTTGAAACCCTGTTCTTCGGCGCGTATCACTTGCAGTGACGCGACATTCGGCGTACCGCGGGCATTGCTGGCCAGCACTTCGATCCTGCGTGAACTGGCCCCGGCTGCGCCGGACGCGGCCGGGGTCTCTTGCTGGCTGAGCTGGGCGATGTCGTCCGGAATGGCCTTGCCATCGGACTTCTGTTCCTTTTCGGGCTTGGCGCAGCGAGTAATCTTTAGCGCATCGCATAACTGGAGTACCCGGGCCACGCCGGTTCCGACGATGGCGGCATCTGCAACCGCTCCTTCCAGAGCAAACACCGGAGAGCCAGTGCGCAGACCAAAGTCGTTCCAGCGCCGCATGCGGTTGATGTCTTCGGCGACGAATCCGTTCCCGATGATGGTGCGCGATACGCCGGCTGCGTAATTGCCGGCAATGCCACCAAACTGCAAGGTTGGCGTCGCCACCAGCACCATGTTGCGCAACACCTCATCGTTCTGGATGGCGGCCAGGATCTTGATGTAATCGGTTATGCCGTAAGCAGTCGGGTTGCCGCTGCCGTAAAGATAAAAGTCCCGGTGCTGAATTTGCAGGTGACCACCATTTTGCACATATTCGGTGTGCATCGTGTAATTGATGTTGGTGCTGTAGCCGCCGAATAAGAGTATCGAGGTGGAGCCAATCGCCATCGCCAGCAAGGTGGCCAGTGAGCGGCGCCGGTTGCGCAAGAGATTGCGTACCGCCAAACTGAGAGTCATCATGGCACGGTCTCCTCATCCTTGCGACGAATGCCGTGAATCGTTCCATCCTTCAGGAAAATCGTGTCGTCAGCGGCCTTGATCACATCGGGATCATGAGACGAGAAAATGAACGAAACCGCATAACGCTCCACCATTTGGCGCATCAGGGCCAGAATGGCAGCCCCAGTCTCGCTGTCGAGATTGGCGGTCGGTTCGTCGGCGATAACCAGCTTTGGCTTGCGGGCCAAGGCGCGGGCTATGGCCACCCGCTGGCGTTGCCCGCCAGACAATTGGCCGGGAAAATACTTTGCCTTGTCGCCCAGGCCCACCGCGTCCAGCAGCTTGGGTACCCGTTCACCCCGTTTTTTCGAAGATGCACCCGCCAGCAGCAAAGGGTATTCGATATTTTCGTAGGCGCTCAGGACCGGCAGCAGGTTGAAGTTCTGAAAAATGAACCCGATGTTTTGGGCGCGGAAGTCCGACAGAGCGTCATCGGTCAAGTCGCCCACCTTGCAGCCGGCCACGATGACTTCGCCTTTGTCAGGCTTGTCGATGCAGCCGATCATGTTGAGCAGGGTCGTCTTGCCGCTGCCGGACGGCCCCATCAGCACGGTAAAGCAAGCTCGGCGGACGACAATATCGACCCCCTTGATCACCGGGACGCTGACGGAATCCAGGTGATAGGTCTTTTCGACTTGCGTGAGAACGGCCACTGGTCTGTGGTTTCCCGCGTTTCCCGTCGTCCGCTCTGTCATCTTTCGCCCCAATTGAAATAGGTTCGCTCGCGTCGCCAATTATTAGCGAATCCGAAGCCAAGTGGTTCCTAAATCACTGTGGATGGGGAACCAACAACATCGACCAGCGCATTGGATGACCCGAAATTCAGCCGAAAGAACAGTGTAAGGCGTTCGACGTCCGGACGAGTTGTCAAGTCAAGGGTGCCACTCGCACTGGCGGCATAAATTATGCCAATACTTCGTCACAAACCAAGTCTTCTGCAAATCTCAAGTGTCATCACGCTCTGGTTCATGCTGTAGAAGTGCAGCCCCGGCGCGCCCCCGGCGCGCAGCTGCTCGCACAGGTCGGTGACCACATCGAGCCCAAAAGCCTTGATCGATGCTGAGTCGTCGCCAAAACTTTGCAGACGCAAGCGGATCCAGCGCGGAATCTCGGCGCCACAGGCATCGCTGAAACGCATCAGCTGCGTGGAGCTGGCAATCGGCATGATGCCGGGCACGATGGGTAAGCTCAGGCCCAGCGCATCCGCCTCTTCGACAAAGCGGAAGTAGGCGTCGGCGTTGTAGAAATACTGGGTGATGGCGGAGTCAGCACCGGCTTTGACTTTGGTGGCAAAGGCCTGCAGGTCAGTTGCTGGCGACCTGGCCTGCGGATGCACTTCCGGGTAAGCCGCCACCTCGATATGGAAATAGTCTCCTGTTTCAGCCCGCACAAACGCCACCAGGTCGCTGGCGTAATGGAACTCGCCGCCAATGCCAAAACCGCTGGGCAAATCGCCGCGCAGGGCGACCAGGCGCTTGACACCCATGGCTTTAAGAATGGCCAGCTGTTCGCGCACCTTGGCGTGGGTAGCACCGATGCATGAAATATGCGAGGCGGCGCTGACCCCCTCGGCCAGGATGTCGCGCACGGTGCTGAAAGTACCTTCCTGCGTGGAGCCGCCCGCACCAAAGGTCACCGAGCAAAATTCAGGCGTCAGGGCGTACAACTGCTGGCGCGCCACGCGAAGCTTTTCCACCCCTTCGGGTGTTTTAGGCGGGAAGAACTCAAAGCTCAAGGGGATTTGAGGGGTCGCGGTCATAACGGACTTTCTAAAGTTTCGGCTTGGCTGCGGCAATAAAAAATTCACGGTTGCCGTCGCCACCGGCAATGGGCGAATCAAACCACGCGGTCACGGTCAGCCCCAAAGCGGCGCAAGCCTCGCGCAGGCGCTGCTCTACCAGCAAGTACATCGTCGCATCCTTCACGATGCCACCTTTGCCAACCTGGCCGGGTTGCAATTCAAACTGGGGCTTGACCAGCGTCAGCAGCGTGCCACCGCATTTCAGCAGTGGCACCACGGCGGGCAGCACCAGGGTTTGCGAGATGAACGACAGATCGGCCACGATCAGGTCGAATTCGGGCGCGAACTCATGCACGTCCGCATCACCTTCTTCTACATCAAATTGACCTCCAGCCCCCGTGCTTTCTTCATAAGCCGCTATTAAATCTGCAGCAACCAGGGCGCGCGCGTTGACTTTTTCAATGCACAGCACGCGTGGGTCTTCGCGCAGGCTGGGGTGCAACTGGGCGCTGCCCACGTCCACCCCGACCACCGAGGCGGCGCCGTGCTGCAGCAGGCAGTCGGTAAAGCCGCCGGTCGACTGGCCCACGTCCAGACATTGCAGGCCCGCCACCGACAAGCCCAAATTTTTGAGGGCGGCTTCGAGCTTGAGGCCGCCACGCGACACGTAGCGCGCCTCGGCGTCGTTGAGCAGCTTCAGTTCAGCCTCCAGTGGAATCTCGTCACCATTTTTGGTGACAGTCTTCCACTCTGCGCCCTTGAGCCACTGCACGCCATCGGCAATCAGGCGCTGGGCCTGCGAGCGGGTGCTGGCAAGTTGCCGTTGTACGAGTAATTGGTCAGCACGCATGATGTGTAGTGGTCATTCAGTCAGGAGGTCGGTTTTTTAGTAGCGGTAGCTGTCAGCCTTGTAAGGGCCCGCTTTGCTGACACCAATATAGGCGGCTTGTTCGTCCGTGAGTTCAGACAGCATGGCGCCGACTTTGCCCAGGTGCAGACGCGCCACTTTTTCGTCCAGATGCTTGGGCAACACATAGACCTTGCCGACCTTGTATTGCTTGGGCTTGGTGAACAACTCGATCTGCGCAATCGTCTGGTTGGCGAAGCTGGAGCTCATCACAAAGCTGGGGTGGCCGGTGCCGCAACCCAGGTTCACCAGACGGCCCTTGGCCAGCAGGATGATGCGCTTGGACGGTGTCTTGCCCTTGGCCGGGAAGATCACATGGTCGACCTGCGGCTTGATCTCTTCCCACTTGCACTTGTCCAGCGATGCCACATCAATTTCGTTGTCGAAGTGACCGATGTTGCAGACTATTGATTGGTCTTTCATGGCCGCCATGTGCTTGTAGGTGATGACATTCAGGTTGCCGGTGCAGGTGACAAAAATATCGCATTTGTCAGCCGCATATTCCATCGTCACGACCTTGAAGCCTTCCATCGCCGCCTGCAAGGCGTTGATCGGGTCCACTTCCGTCACCCACACTTGCGCCGAGAGCGCACGCAGCGCCTGGGCGCAACCCTTGCCGACGTCGCCGTAGCCCGCCACCAAGGCCACTTTGCCGGCAATCATGACGTCGGTGGCGCGCTTGATGCCGTCCACCAGCGATTCGCGGCAGCCATACAGGTTGTCAAACTTGCTCTTGGTGACCGAGTCATTGACGTTGATCGCACGCAGCATCAACTCGCCTTTGGCTGACATGTCGTTGAGGCGGTGGACGCCGGTGGTGGTTTCTTCAGTCACGCCAATGATGTTTTTCAGGCGGCGGCTGTACCAGGTCGGGTCCACTTTGAGACGGGCCTTGATGGCAGCGAATAAACAAATCTCTTCTTCGCTGCCGGGTTTGGCCAGCAGTTTGATGTCTTTCTCGGCGCGCGCACCCAGATGCATCAGCAGCGTGGCGTCGCCGCCGTCGTCCAGAATCATGTTCGGGCCTTCTGCCGCGGAACCCTTTTTGCCGCCAAACTCAAAAATGCGGTGGGTGTAGTCCCAGTAGTCGCTTAAGGATTCGCCTTTATAGGCAAACACCGGCGTGCCGGTAGCAACCAGCGCGGCGGCGGCGTGGTCTTGGGTCGAAAAAATATTGCACGAGGCCCAGCGCACTTGCGCGCCCAGCGCTTGCAGGGTTTCCACCAGCACAGCAGTCTGGATCGTCATGTGCAGCGAGCCGGTGATGCGCGCGCCCTTCAAGGGCTGCGACTTGGCAAATTCTTCACGAATCGCCATCAGGCCGGGCATTTCGGTCTGGGCAATGTTCATTTCTTTGCGACCCCAGGCGGCCAGGGACAAATCGGCGATGACGTAATCGACATTGGGCTTGAGAACAGCGGGTTTGAGAACAGCACTCATGAGATGGCTCCATACTTTGTTGAATGCCACTGTGCCACGCAAGAACCCAAAAAAACAGGCTCACCGCACAGACCAGTGGGTGAGCGCCGTTGACCGTCGCCGCCCCGTCAGGGCCGCGTGCTCCGAGCCTCACTCGCGTCCCCTGCCGGTTTCTGGCGAGGATATCGAGCTGCAACGCTCCTCGGAAAGAGGCGATTATACGGAGCTGCGGGCCGCATTGCTGCATGGCGATGCGCCAAGGCCTGCCTGTTGGCGCTCCAAGCCCATATGGCTGAACCCAAGCACCGCCGCCAAGGGGAAGACATCCTTGGTGCGAGCCTTCCTATTTGGGTGGACGTCAGTTGTGACTGATCAACTTCGGTGCACGTGGCATGCGCCGAAGACTTGCAAAGCGACCGACAATTGTGCTTTGATACACCGCTGTGCCCTTGATGCATACCCTATCCCGCGTTCTGGCTTGTCTTTTGTTCGCTCTGCTGTCCTCGCTTGTGGTGGCGCAAGATCTCCCCACCAAATTTGATCCCCATCGGGATGCAGCCAAAGATGTGACGACGGCCCAAAGCTTGGCAAAGGCCACTGGCAGGCGCGTATTGATCGACGTCGGTGGGGAGTGGTGCGCGTGGTGCCGCATGCTTGATCGATTTATTGCTTCACAGCCGCAAATCAGGGCGCTGATTGACAGTCACTACGTGTGGGTCAAAGTGAACTATTCACCCGAAAACAAGAACACGGCCGTGCTCTCCAGGTGGCCCAAGATTCGAGGTTACCCGTATTTGCTTGTATTGGACGGAGCCGGAAGATTGCTGCACGCCCAAGGCGTTCAAGGACTCGAAACTGAAACGGAAAATGAAGCTGACGAGAATTACGACCCCGACCGGGTCATGGCATTTCTCAATCGCTACGCCACTGCGACAAGCGTTCCTGCGCAACACTATTGAACATTGAACGCCACGATGAGCCAACCCATTGACCTGCAAGAACCGAGGGTGTCCGCTCGCAATTGCTCATTCAACTGGCGCGCCATTCGACATTCAATTTTTGCTGGCAATTCGTCACCTAATCTTACTGTGTCACAAAATGTGGCATGATGTGAACCTCATTAATCCTTGTTGGAGGTGTGATGGACATATCCAAGGAATTCGAGCAGTACATGGCTCACTTGGCCGAAGGACTGGGTCATGCTGACCGTCGCGCCGGATTGAACGGTTATTGCACTGGTCTGATGCTCCCGCTGTCGCGCAAGAGCGTCGAGCCGATGGCCGCCCGCGTTGACCCACTGCACGCCAGCGCCAGGCACCAGTCTTTGCATCACTTTGTCGCCAAGGCTGAATGGAGCGATCAGCAACTACTGCGACGTGTGGCGCAGTGGGTGGTGCCGCAAATGGACTTTGGTGCAGGGGGCTGGTGGATCATTGACGACACCGGGTTTCCAAAGAAGGGCAACCATTCGGTGGGTGTGGCCCGTCAGTACTGTGGGGTTCTGGGAAAACAGGACAGCTGCCAAGTGGCAGTCAGCATTTCGTTGGCCTGCGAACAAGGCAGTCTGCCGGTGGCCTGGCAACTGTATTTACCCCATAGCTGGGCAGAAGATGCTATTCGCAGAACCAAAGCGGGTATTCCGCAGGACATTGGGTTTGCGACCAAACCTCAAATTGCCCTGCAACAGTTGCGCCACCTGCTTAGTGAGGGAGCGCCAAAACACTGCGTGCTGGCCGATGCTGGCTACGGCATCGACTACGCCTTTCGTCAAGGCCTGACCGAACAGGGTCTGTCCTACGTGGTCGGCATCACCGCTGCGGTCGTTGTCTGGCCACCGGGTGTCGAGCCGTTGCCACCCAAACCATACAGCGGCATGGGTCGGCCTCCAGTGATGCCGCGGCGAACCGACAAACGCCAACCCGTGAACGTCAAGACGCTGGCACATGGCTTACCCAGAGGTGCGTTTCAGGACATCAGTTGGCGCCAGGGTACCAATGAGCGACTCACAGGTCGCTTTGCGGCGCTGAGGGTGCGCTGCGCTGGGGGCAACATTGGCAAGGCGCGTCTATTGCCACAGCAATGGCTGCTCATCGAGTGGCCCGAGAATCAGGCTGAGCCCGAAAAATACTATCTATCCACGCTGCCAGAGACGACGGCATTGAATGATCTGGTGCGCGCTGCGCACAGCGCAAAGCGTATCGAGCGTGATTACCAGGACCTCAAGCAGGATCTGGGACTTGGTCACTATGAGGGACGGGGCTGGCGGGGCTTTCATCATCATGCCAGCCTAAGCATTGCAGCGTACGGTTTCTTGATGGCACAGCGACTCAAGGCTGGCAGCGATGCCAACGGTAAAAAAAACTTCATTGAGCGCCAAGTACCTGCCGTTCCCAAGGATTACGTCCCTCGGGGCAGTCCAGCGCGCGCAGCGTCACGTGTCCGACTCCATCACGACGCTACGCCTGCAAGTGAGCGTCGCTCTCGCAAATATCCTGGGACACTGCCCGCAGTGCAACTCCCTAAACCTGCGTCTACGTTTGTGACACAGTAAGACTAAGTGATCCAGAGGCCGCAATGGCCTCCATGAT
>Ga0209913_1000712_pt1 | contig 24936 bp, 25 predicted proteins | sample PersoiDNA2013203_FD_185805 | JGI IMG/M metagenome (GOLD analysis project Ga0209913, IMG submission 185805) | Permafrost soil microbial communities from the Arctic, to analyse light accelerated degradation of dissolved organic matter (DOM) -... | ecosystem: Environmental > Terrestrial > Soil >... | reverse complement strand
GAAACAACTCCGCGCCGATGATAGTGCGGGTTCCCGTGTGAAAGTAGGTCATCGTCAGGCTCTTACAGCCCTCAAAACCCCCTCCAGGCAACTGGCGGGGGTTTTGTCTTTGGGGGGGCGGAAATGTTGGATTTCCAGCGCGAAATCTGTCGCACTCCATAGCATCGATTGCGAAAAAACATCCACCGCAAATCATGCCGTCGGAGCCTGCGATCGCATGTTTCGCATCAGCCCTTAAGTAATTTGCAGGACAGGCAAGTTCCTGAAAGTAGCCATAATTGGCTCCATGAGCTTCCTTGCTATAGATGTCGGAAATACACGCCTGAAATGGGCGCTGTACGAGGCCCCTTACCGGGGGGCAACCGTGTTGGCGCAAGGCGCTGAGTTCTTGGAGAACGTCGACAAGTTGGCAGACCATGCATGGGCGTCATTGACACCCCCGGATCGCATGCTGGGGTGCATTGTTGCTGGCGAGGCCGTCAAACGGCGGGTCGAAGAACAAATGGAGATCTGGGATGTTGCCCCCAAGTGGGTGGTTTCGACCCAGGCCGAGGCAGGACTTCACAACGGGTATGACCACCCGACCCGCTTGGGCTCTGATCGCTGGGTGGCCATGATTGGAGCTCGGCACCGGATGTTGAGCCGCGGAGAGCGCTCGCCCTTGATTGTTGTCATGGTCGGAACGGCGGTGACCGTGGAGGCGATTGATCCTGATGGCGTTTTTTTGGGAGGTCTGATCCTACCTGGTCATGGGATCATGCTGAGAGCGCTTGAGTCGGGCACTGCTGGCCTCCATGTTCCAACTGGGGAGGTCAAGCTCTTTCCAACCAATACCAGCGACGCATTAACCAGCGGTGGGACCTATGCCATCGCGGGAGCCGTGGCACGCATGGTGGATCATCTCAGAACACACTGCGGACAGGAGCCGCAGTGTGTCATGACTGGCGGGGCAGGTTGGAAGATGGCACCCAGCATGTCCGTTCAATGCGAGTTGGTTGACAACCTCATTTTCGACGGACTGCTCGAGATCGCAGCACGGCGGTTTCCGCCAACTGCCCCAACTTGATTGGCGCCGCGGCGCGATTCAGTGCGCCGTCAATTCGGTTTTGGCCAATTCGCAATAGAGCAACTCAGCGGCGTCGGCCGGCACACAGTTGGCAGCCCGTTCGTAGAGCTGATTGGCTTGATCATGGCTTGCATCGCCGTTCAACATGACAAGGGCGTTTGCGTATTCAACCAAGCCGGCTGCTGAGTCTGGATTGTGTTGGAGCGCTTCCGAAAGAAGCTGTAAGCCCACATCTTTGCGCGCACCGTAGGTCATGCCGCCGATCAAGGCCCCAACCTTGTCAATCACTTCGGCGTGAAAGGCGCCGAGTGCAATGCGCGCTTCCACATGCTGTGGGCAGATTTGCAAGGTCCTCTCCAGAGAATCCTTCACCTTGCTGCCCAAGCCCTGAGCCAAGGCTTTGGCCACGCTGATGGCCTGGCTGTACCGGCCAAGCGCGTAGGCCTGAAGAAACCATCCATTTTGATTTTGAGGTGTATGAACAGTTTGTGCGCCAGCACGCTGGGCGACATCCATGAACAGGTCCAGCCGAGCCTGTTCACTTTTCTCCAGGTAGCAGGCATATATACAGGTCGCTTTGTTCGCGACGGTCATGCCACTGGCTTCGCCAGTTGCTGCCGCTTCGAGGCCCAGCGTCCTGGCATCCGAGAAGTCGCCATTGTGGAAGTGAACCCACGCCTGCTCGAGTAGCGGATGTGGTGGATAGGGCTCAGCATCTCCGGCATGCAGGCGAGCCCAGGACTTCTTGAGTGACTCGACAGTGAAATTGAAGAGGCCCGGATGCGGAAAGGGTGACCAGGTTGCCATCGGTGTCTCCTCAGGAGGTCGTTGCTTGAAGTGGGCTGCAGTGCTCGCCCGATGAAAGTTCTTGCAGCAGAAGACGATCGTCAGCCTCAAGCCAAGGCACGAGCAGGCTCAATGCTTGGTGTGTACCGCGCGCCGAATCGAGCTTTCCCTGTTCCGTGCTCGCCGCCAGACGCGGTGCTTGCACATACACAAAGCTGAACCAATAGCAGAGCAGCACCATCAGATTCGACGCAGTCGTTGCAACTTGGCTGGCGTCCATGTGGAGGACATTGCCGGCCCTGAGCCGTTGCAGAAGATTCGTCAGCGCGCCAGTTACATCGATCTGGATCTGCTGGAAGTGGGTTTCCAGATGCCGGTTCTTGCTCAGCAAATCGTTGAGGTCGCGGAAAAGAAAGCGATGCGCCCAGTTCAATTCAAAAAGTCTTTGCAGCAGATGCCACGAACCTTCCAGGTCGTTGACCGTGACGGCGTCCACGAGCAGCGGACGGAGCTCGATCTCGTAGCGGTCAAACAAGGCGTTGACCAATTCGTCCTTGGCCGGATAGTGGTAGTACAAGTTACCGGGGCTGATGCCCAAAGCTCCGGAAATCAGAGTCGTCGAGACATTGGGTTCACCGAACCTGTTGAACAGATCGAGCGAGACTTCGAGGATTCGCTCGGCAGTCCTGCGAGGCGCCTTTTTCACCATGAAGTCGTCTCCCAGTATTTTTTTGGAACCTGAATCCACTCTAGCCTAGCGACCCGAGCCCAGCTACTAGGGATCTTGCTAGCCTGTTCACGTGTGAACTACCGCCCGGAAATGGGATCGTCTGCATGGATGCGGGCGAAGGACGCTCTGTAGCTGAATGAGATAATCCCCCACTTTGGCTCCGGCTGAGCCGATTCCATCCAGGGCAGACAGATGATTCTCGTAACCGGCGGCGCTGGCTTCATTGGCGCCAATTTCGTGCTCGATTGGCTGGCTCAGAGCGATGAGCCTGTGATCAACCTCGACAAGCTGACCTACGCGGGCAACCGCGAGAACCTTGCCTCGCTGCAAGGCGACGGCCGCCACCACTTTGTGCACGGCGACATCGGCGACAGCGCCCTGGTGGATGAACTGCTGCGGGTGCATCAGCCCCGTGCCGTGATCAACTTTGCCGCCGAGTCGCATGTGGACCGCTCCATCCACGGCCCCGAGGATTTCATCCAGACCAATGTGGTCGGCACGTTGCGCCTGCTCGAATCGGTGCGCGGCTACTGGAACGGTCTCGCGGCCGAGCAAAAAGCCGGCTTCCGATTCCTGCACGTGTCGACTGACGAAGTCTACGGTTCCCTGTCGCCCACCGACCCGGCCTTCACCGAAGACAACCCCTTCGAACCCAACAGCCCCTACTCGGCCAGCAAGGCCGCCAGCGATCACCTGGTGCGGGCCTGGCACCACACCTACGGGTTGCCGGTGCTGACCACCAACTGCTCCAACAACTACGGCCCCTACCACTTTCCAGAGAAGCTCATCCCGCTGATGATCGTCAATGCCTTGGCTGGCAAGGCATTGCCCATCTACGGCGATGGCCAACAGGTGCGTGACTGGCTTTACGTGAAAGACCACTGCAGCGCAATCCGACGCGTGCTGGAGGGTGGGCGCGTGGGTGAGACCTACAACGTGGGGGGCTGGAACGAAAAGCCCAACCTCGAGATCGTGCACACCGTGTGTGCGCTGCTCGATGAACTGCGCCCGCGCAGCGACGGCAAGCCCTACCGCGAGCAGATCACCTACGTCAAAGACCGGCCCGGCCATGACCGGCGCTATGCCATTGATGCCCGCAAGCTCGAGCGCGAACTGGGTTGGAAGCCGGCCGAGACCTTCGAGTCGGGCATCCGCAAGACCGTGCAGTGGTACCTCAGCCATGAAGACTGGGTGAGCCACGTGCAAAGTGGCGCCTACCGCGACTGGGTGCAAAAGCAATACGCCAGCGAAAGCGCCGCATGAGTCTGCACATCCTGCTGCTTGGCAAAAACGGCCAACTGGGCTGGGAGCTGCAGCGCGCCTTGAGCCCGCTGGGCCGGGTCACGGCACTGGACCGCCACAGCACCGAACACTGCGGTGACCTGAGCCGGCTCGACGACCTGGCTGCCACGGTGCGCGCCTTGCGCCCCGATGTCATCGTCAACGCTGCGGCCCACACTGCCGTCGATCGCGCAGAAAGCGAGCCTGAGCTTGCCCAAACGCTCAACGCACTGGCCCCTGGCGTGCTGGCCCGTGAGGCCGCTCAACTGGGCGCCACCCTGGTCCACTACAGCACCGACTACGTGTTTGATGGCAGCGGCGAGGCCCCCTGGCAGGAGGGCGACGCCACAGGCCCGCTCAGCGTCTACGGCCGCACCAAGCTCGAAGGTGAACAGCTGATCCAGCACAGCGGGGTTCGGCACCTGATCTTTCGCACCAGCTGGGTGTATGCCGCGCGCGGTGGCAACTTTGCCAAGACCATGCTGCGCCTGGCCGCTGAGCGCGAACGCCTGACGGTGATCGACGACCAGTTTGGCGCCCCCACTGGGGCGGATTTGCTGGCCGACCTCAGTGCCCACGCCATCCGCGCGGTGCAGCAGCGCCCCGAGTTGTCGGGCCTGTACCACGCCGTCGCGGCAGGCCAGACCACCTGGCATGGCTACGCCCGCTATGTGATCGAACACGCGCGCCGTGCCGGGGTGCCCCTCAAGACGCCTGCCGATGGCATTGCGCCCGTGCCCACCAGCGCGTTTCCGACGCCGGCCCGGCGCCCGGGCAACTCGCGCCTGAGCACCGCCAAGCTGCAGGCGGCATTTGAGCTGGTCTTGCCTGATTGGCAGCAGGGCGTGGCCCGCATGCTCGACGAAATCCTGCCGGCCAAGGCCTGAGCGAACCGCCAAGAACATCAGGGAGAAACACGCATCATGACCACGCAACGAAAAGGCATCATCCTGGCCGGTGGCTCCGGCACCCGGCTGCACCCGGCCACGCTGGCCATCAGCAAACAACTGCTGCCGGTGTACGACAAGCCCATGGTGTATTACCCGCTCAGCACCCTGATGCTGGCGGGCATGCGCGACATCCTGCTCATCAGCACACCGCAAGACACCCCTCGCTTCCAGCAGCTGCTGGGCGATGGCAGCCAGTGGGGCCTGAACCTGCAATACGCCGTGCAAGCCAGCCCCGATGGTCTGGCCCAGGCCTTCATCATCGGCGAGCAGTTCGTGGGCCACAACCCCAGCGCCCTGGTGCTGGGCGACAACATCTTCTACGGCCACGATTTTGTGCCCTTGCTGGCCAATGCCGATGCCCAGACGGCCGGTGCCACGGTGTTCGCCTACCACGTCACCGACCCCGAGCGCTACGGTGTGGTGGCCTTCGACAAGAGCGGCAAGGCCAGCAGCATCGAAGAAAAGCCCCAGGCCCCCAAGAGCAACTACGCCGTCACCGGCCTGTATTTTTACGACCAGCAGGTGGTGGACATTGCCAAGAGCATCCGCCCCAGCGCGCGCGGTGAGTTGGAGATCACCACCGTCAACGAAACCTACCTGCAGCGCGGCCAGCTCAACGTGCAGATCATGAAGCGCGGCTACGCCTGGTTGGACACCGGCACCCACGACAGCCTGCTGGAGGCCGGTCAGTTCATCGCCACCCTGGAGCGTCGCCAGGGCCTGAAGGTGGCCTGCCCCGAAGAGATTGCCTGGCGCAACGGGTTCATCAACAGCGAACAGCTCGAGCGCCTGGCCCAACCCCTGGCCAAGAACGGCTACGGCCAATACCTGCTGCGCCTGCTCAAGGACGAAGCCCAATCATGAACGTCATCCCAACCGCCATCCCTGAAGTCCTGATCCTGGAGCCGAAAGTCTTTGGCGACGCCCGAGGCTTCTTCTTCGAAAGTTTCAACCAGAAGGTCTTCAACGAGGCCACTGGCCTGCAAGTCGAATTCGTGCAGGACAACCACAGCCGCTCCACCAAGGGCGTGCTGCGCGGGTTGCACTACCAACTGCAGCAGGCCCAGGGCAAGCTGGTTCGCGTGGTGCGCGGCTCGGTGTTCGACGTGGCGGTGGACATCCGCAAAAGCTCACCCACCTTCGGGCAATGGGTGGGTGTGGAGCTGAGCGAGGACAACCACCGCCAGCTGTGGGTGCCGGCCGGCTTTGCGCACGGCTTCGTGGTGACCAGCGACAGCGCTGACTTTCTGTACAAGACCACCGACTACTATGCGCCGCAATACGAGCGCTGCATTGCCTGGAACGACCCCACCCTGGCCGTTCAATGGCCTGACGTGGGCGAACCGCCGCGGCTGTCGGCCAAGGACGCGCTGGGCCTGGCGTTGGCACAGGCCGAGGTGTTCGCCTGAACCGGTTGGTGTGTCTCAGCCCCCTGCCGCGCTGAAGCGGTAGATGCCGTCTGCGCCCAGTGCGCGCCGCAGCAGGCCCTGACACCACAGCGCGTGCAGATGGGCCACGGCCTCGCCCATGGCAAAACTGGTCTGGTGCAGATCCAGTGGGCGCTTGAACATCACGGGCAGGATGTCGGCACCACAGCATGGGCCCTCCTGGCAGGCCTGCAAGACCTCTTCCAGGCGATCGCGGTGGTGTTCATGCAGTTGCCGGATGCGCTGCTGCAGACCGCGGAAAGGCTTGCCGTGCGAGGGCAGCGTCAGGGTGTCGGCGGGCAGCGTGGCAAATCGATCGACCGAATCCAGAAACAACTTCAGCGGGTTCGACTCCGGCTCGATGTCGAACACGCTCACATTGGTCGAGATGCGTGGCAGCATCATGTCACCTCCCAGCAGCAGGCCCAACGTGGGGCAGTGCAGGGCGATGTGCTCCGGCGCATGGCCATACCCGCTGATGCATTGCCAGTCATGGGCACCGATGCGCACCGTGGCGCCATCCATGAGCCGGTGGAAGCGGCTGGGCATGGCCGGCACCATGCTGGGGTAGTAACGTGTGCGGCCTCGTATCTTGTCCACCGCCTCGGGGTCGCTCAGCCCGTGGGCCGCAAAGAAGCCGGCGGCGTCCGGCCCTCCGAACCCGGTGGTGCTTTGCGAACCCAGTCGGGCCGCGTAATAGTCGGTGGCACTCATCCACAGGGGCGCGTTCCAGCGTTCACACAGCCAATGGGCCAGCCCGACGTGGTCGGGGTGCATGTGGGTGACCAGCACCCGCAGGATGGGGCGTCCCTCCAGTTGCGTGGCAAAGATCTGCTCCCAGAGGGCCTTGGCATCGTCACTGGCGATGCAGCAGTCCACCACGGTCCAGCCTTTCACACCATCGAGTTCGTCGGCCAACAGCCACAGGTTGATGTGGTTCAGCGCAAAGGGCAGCGCCATGCGGATCCACCGCACCCCGGGTGCCACTTCCAGCGTGTGGCCGGGCTCCGGCAGGGTCTCGCCAAAAGGGTAGTCCAGTTCCAGTTCGAGTGCGTTCATCGTGCGGGGCCTTCGTCCGGGCTTTTGTGGGGGATGTTGCCGCTGCGTTCGCCAGGATTGACGTTGACGTAAGCGTCAGATGTAATCGGCCCATTCTAGGCAGGCGTGCACAGGGCAGATGTCGCCGCCGTGCTACCGATTTCACCTGTTTTTTCCATGGCCACCACTTACACCATCAGCGACCTCGCCCACGAATTCGACCTCACCACCCGCGCCATGCGCTTTTATGAGGACATGGGCCTGTTGCAACCGCTGCGCGAGGGGCCGGGCGGGCGCACCCGCATCTACACCGCCCGCGACCGCACCCGGCTCAAGCTCACCCTGCGGGCCAAGCGCCTGGGTCTGTCTCTGTCGGAGGCGCGTGAAATCATCGACATGTACGACAGCCCGCGCGACACCGGGCCGCAGTTGCGCAAATTCCTCGATGTGCTGGCCGGCCACCGCCGTCAACTGGAAGAGCAGATGGCTGATCTCCAGGCCAACCTCGAAGAGGTCAAGGTGCATGAAAAGGAGGCCAGGGCCTTGCTCGCCAAGGTCAGCAAAGGACGGGGGGGGGAGGCCGAACCACCGGCGCTGGCCCAGCCGCAGCCCGTTGCCGCCGTGGCCCCGTCACGCAAGCGTCGAACCGCTTGAGTCAACGGGGCCTTTCAGGGGGCTTGCAGGGGTCTTTTACCAATTGACGTTTACGTAAACGTCAATTAAGCTGCCGGCCCATGAACCGATCCACTTCCGATCAGGCTGCAGGTGCCAATGCCCTGCATGCGCGCATCGAGGCCAGCCTGGCCCGCCAGGGCTTGATGCAGCACCTGGGCGCGCGCCTGCTGCGGGTCGAGCCTGGCCTGTGCGAAATCGCCTTGCCCTATTCCGAGCGTGTGATCCAGCAGCAAGGCGGTTTTCATGGGGGTGCCATGGGCGCGCTGGCCGATATCGCTGGCGGCTACGCCGGCCTGTCGGTGCTCGACGAGGGGCTGGAGGTGGTCACGGTCGAATACAAGATCAACTTCCTGGCCAGCTTCAACGATGGTGAACTCCACGCCCTGGGCCGGGTGGTCCGCGCCGGCAAGCGGGTCATCGTGACCACGGCCGAACTCTTTCACGTGGCGCCCGACGGGCGCCGTCAATCCTGTGCGGTGATGCAGCAGACGCTGGCACCGGTCCCTCAAAAATACTGAATCCCAAGGAGACTCCCATGAACCTGCCCGGCCTCAATTTCCAACTGGGTGACGACATCGATGCCCTGCGCGACGCCGTGCGCGACTTTGCCCAGGCCGAGATCGCCCCGCGCGCGGCCGAGATCGACCGCAACGACCAGTTCCCCATGGATCTGTGGCGCAAGATGGGCGAGCTGGGTGTCCTGGGCATCACCGTGCCCGAAACCCATGGCGGGGCCAACATGGGCTACCTGGCCCACATGGTGGCCATGGAGGAGATCTCCCGGGCCAGCGCCTCGGTCGGCCTGTCCTACGGCGCGCACAGCAACCTGTGTGTGAACCAGATCAACCGCAACGGGACCGAGGCCCAGAAGACCAAGTACCTGCCCAAGCTGATTTCTGGTGAGCACGTGGGCGCCTTGGCCATGAGCGAACCGGGCGCCGGCTCCGACGTCATCAGCATGAAGCTCAAGGCCGAAGACAAGGGCGGCTACTACCTGCTCAATGGCAGCAAGATGTGGATCACCAACGGCCCTGATGCCGACACCCTGGTGGTCTACGCCAAGAGCGAGCCCGAGCTGGGCGCCCGCGGTGTCACCGCCTTCCTGATCGAAAAGGGCATGAAGGGCTTCAGCATCGCGCAAAAGCTCGACAAGCTCGGCATGCGCGGCAGCCACACCGGCGAGCTGGTGTTCAACAATGTCGAAGTACCGGCCGAGAACATCCTGGGCGGCCTCAACATGGGTGCCAAGGTGCTCATGAGCGGGCTCGACTACGAGCGCGCCGTGCTCACCGGTGGCCCGCTGGGCATCATGCAGTCGGTGATGGACAACGTCATCCCCTACATCCACGACCGCAAGCAGTTCGGGCAGAGCATCGGCGAGTTCCAGCTCATCCAGGGCAAGGTGGCCGACATGTACACCGTGCTGCAGGCCGGCCGCTCGTTTGCCTACACCGTGGCCAAGAACCTCGACCTGCTGGGCACCGAGCACGTGCGCCAGGTGCGCAAGGACTGCGCCAGCGTCATCCTGTGGTGCGCCGAAAAGGCCACCTGGATGGCAGGCGAGGGCGTGCAGATCTTCGGTGGCAACGGCTACATCAATGAATACCCGCTGGGCCGGCTGTGGCGCGACGCCAAGCTTTACGAGATCGGTGCCGGCACCAGCGAAATCCGCCGCATGCTGATTGGCCGCGAGCTGTTTGCGGAGACTTGCTGAGCCTCAAGCAACTGACATGCACAGCCGCTAACATCGCCGCATGACTTCTCCCTCCAGCCTTCAGCATCTGATCGACAACAACCGCGTTTGGGCGGCCCGAATGGAGCAGGCCCGCCCCGGCTTTTTCAGCCAGCTGGCCCAGCAGCAAAACCCCAAGTACCTCTGGATCGGCTGCTCCGACAGCCGTGTGCCTGCCAATGAGATCACGGGGCTGGATCCGGGCGAGGTGTTCGTGCACCGCAATGTGGCCAACGTGGTGGTTCACTCCGACCTGAACGCCTTGTCGGTGATCCAGTTCGCGGTCGATTACCTCAAGGTCGAACACATCATGGTGGTGGGGCACTATGGCTGCGGTGGCGTGCTCGCCACCTTGCGTGGCATGCGTGTCGGCCTGGCGGACAACTGGCTGCGCCATGTGCACGATGTCAAGGTGCGCCACCGTCGGCGCCTGGACCACCTGAGCATGGCCGAGCAGGAAGATGTGCTGTGCGAGATGAACGTCATCGAGCAGGTCGGCAACGTGGCCCTGACCAATGTCGTGCAGGACGCCTGGCACCGGGGCCAGAAGCTGGCCCTGCACGGCTGGTGCTATGGCCTCAAGGACGGGCTGGTCAATGACCTGCACGTCAGCATGCAAGGCCCCGACGATGTGATGCCCATGTTTCGCAACGGCCTCAAGCGCTACCCGCGCGGCGTTGCCATCTGAGTCTCCGAGCGGCGGGGCGTGAGCCATGTTTCCATCCCGGCTTGACGCCCCCCAGGCCCACGGCATCGCCAAGGCCATGATGGACGGTTTCAACCGCCATTACCGCCTGTTCCGCACCGAGTCGGCCCGCGCCAAGCACCGCTTCGAGACCTGCGACTGGCACGGCCAGCAACGCGCCCAGCGCGAGCGCATCGAGTTCTATGGCCTGCGTGTCAAGGAATGCGTGATGCGGCTCGAAAAAGAGTTCAAGGCCGGGGCCCAACCCATGGACGTGTGGCAGCAGGTCAAGCTGCACTACATCGGCCTGCTGGTCGATCACCACCAGCCCGAACTGGCCGAGACCTTCTTCAACTCGGTCACCACCAAGATCCTGCACCGCACCCATTTTCACAACGATTTCATCTTTGTGCGCCCGGCGGTCAGCACCGAGTACATCGAAAACGACGAGCCTGGAGCCCCGCCCAGCTTCCGGGCCTATTACCCCTCGCGCGCCACCCTGCCCGAGGTGCTGACCCAGCTCATCGAACATTTCCGGCTGCAGCGCGAATTCGAAGACCTGCCCCGCGATGTGGCCAGCGTGCTGCAGGCCCTGCACCAGCGCCTGGGCGAGGTCAAGCTGCGCACCAACTTCCAGATCCAGGTGCTGTCCAGCCTGTTCTTCCGCAACAAGGGGGCGTATGTGGTGGGCAAGCTCATCAACGGCTTCAACGAGCTGCCCTTTGCACTGCCTGTCCTGCACAACAGCCGGGGCCAGTTGCGCATCGATGCCGCCCTGTTCGGTGAAGACGATCTGCAGATGCTGTTCAGCTTTGCGCGCGCCTATTTCATGGTCGACATGGAGATCCCCTCGGCCTACGTGCAGTTCCTGCGCTCCCTGATGCCGCGCAAGCCGCGCGCCGAGATCTACAACGCCTTGGGCCTGGCCAAGCAGGGCAAGACCCTGTTCTACCGCGATTTTCTGGCCCACCTGCGCCACTCCACCGACCGCTTCCGCATCGCGCCCGGCATCAAGGGCATGGTCATGCTGGTGTTCGACCTGCCCTCGTTCCCCTTCGTCTTCAAGCTCATCAAAGACTACTTCCCACCGCCGAAGGACACCACCCGCGAGCAGGTCAAGCGCAAGTACCTTCTGGTGAAGCAGCACGACCGGGTCGGGCGCATGGCCGACACGCTGGAGTACAGCGAGGTTGCCTTCCCGCGTGAGCGCTTCAGCGACGAACTGATCGCCGAGATCCAGAAGTTCGCCCCCAGCCAGCTCGAGATCAGCGACCGCGATGGCGACGGCCGCACCGAAGTCATCATCAAGCACCTCTACATCGAGCGCCGCATGATCCCGCTCAACCTGTACCTGCAAGAGGCCTTCGACCAGGGGTTGGAGCATCCGGCAGCGCGGGCCCAGATCGAGCGCAGCGTGATCGAATACGGCAATGCCATCAAGGACCTGGTGGCCGCCAACATCTTCCCTGGCGACATGCTGTGGAAGAACTTTGGCATCACGCGCAACGGCAAGGTCGTCTTCTACGACTACGACGAGATCGAGTACATCACCGACTGCAACTTTCGCCGCGTGCCAGAGCCCCGCAACGAGGAAGACGAACTCTCGGGCGAGATCTGGTACAGCGTCGGTCCCCGCGACGTGTTCCCTGAAACCTTTGCGCCATTTCTGCTGGGCCACCCCGCGGTGCGCGAGGTCTTCATGCGGCACCACGCCGACCTGCTGGAGGTGGGCTTCTGGCAGCAGCACCAGGAGCGCATCCAGGCCGGCCACGTGCACGACATCTTTCCGTACGAGCGCAGCAGGCGCTTCCTACCCTCGCAGGCCGGCCCGGCCTCGTGAGGGATCACCCCCATCCCAGCCAGCCCTACCAACATCAGGAGATCACCATGTCCGAATCCATCGTCATCGTCGGCGCCGCCCGCACCCCCATGGGCAGCTTCCAGGGCGATTTCAGCAGCCTCGCGGCCCACGACCTGGGCGGCGTGGCCATCCGTGCCGCCATCGAACGTGCGGGCGTCTCGCCCGATGCGGTGGGGGAGGTTCTGCTCGGCAACTGCCTGATGGCCGGCCAGGGCCAGGCCCCGGCGCGCCAGGCCGCGTTCAAGGGCGGTCTGCCCAAGGGGGCGGGGGCCGTCACCCTGTCCAAGATGTGCGGCTCGGGCATGAAGGCGGCCATGTTCGCGCACGACATGCTGCTGGCCGGCACCCACGAGGTGATGGTGGCCGGGGGCATGGAAAGCATGACCAACGCCCCCTACCTGCTGCAAAAGGGCCGTGGCGGCTACCGCATGGGCCACGACCGCATCTTTGACCACATGATGCTCGACGGCCTGGAAGACGCCTACGAACCCGGCCGCTCCATGGGCACCTTCGGCGAAGACTGCGCCGCCAAGTACGGCTTCACCCGCGAGCAGCAGGACAGCTTTGCCGTGGCCAGCGTACAGCGCGCCAAGGCAGCCACCGAATCGGGGGCCTTTGCGGCAGAAATCGCTCCGGTCACCGTCAAGTCGCGCGCGGGCGAAGCCGTCATCTCGGTGGACGAAGGCCCTGGCAAGGTCAAGCTCGACAAGATCCCCGGCCTCAAGCCAGCGTTCAAGAAAGACGGCACCATCACCGCCGCCTCCAGCTCGTCAATCAACGACGGCGCCGCCGCCCTGGTGATGATGCGCGAGTCGACCGCGCAGAAACTGGGCTGCAAGCCCCTGGCCCGCATCGTCAGCCACGCCACCCACGCCCAGGAGCCCGAGTGGTTTGCCACCGCCCCGCTGGGTGCCACCCAGAAGGCCCTGGCCAAGGCCGGCTGGTCGGCCGCCGACGTTGACCTCTGGGAAATCAACGAAGCCTTTGCCGTGGTACCCATGGCGCTGATGACCGAGCTGAAGCTGTCGCACGACATCGTCAACGTCAACGGCGGGGCCTGCGCCCTGGGCCACCCCATCGGCGCCAGTGGTGCCCGCATCATCGTCACGCTGCTGCACGCGCTGAAGGCTCGTGGCAAGAAGCGCGGCCTGGCCACCCTGTGCATCGGCGGCGGTGAGGCCACGGCGCTGGCGCTCGAACTGCTTTGAAGAACCCCTGAGGCGTCCCATGATCAGCACCCTGGAGCAACTGCGTGCCCTGTACCCTCCGCCGGCCGAGCGCCCGCGCCTCAAGCAGATGGCGCAACTTGACCGGCATGCGCGGCGCTTCATCAGCCTGTCGCCCTTTTGCGTGCTGGCCACGGCAGGTGCCGTGGGCCAGTGGCTGGACGCCTCGCCGCGTGGCGGCGCCCCGGGCTTTGTGCACACCCCCGATGAACAGACCCTGCTGTTGCCGGATTCGGCTGGCAACAACCGACTCGACACCCTGCAGAACCTGTTGCATGACCCGCGCATCGGCCTGCTGTTCATGATCCCGGGCGTGGACGAAACCCTGCGCGTCAACGGCCAGGCCCGGCTGCGCGACGAGGCCGAGTTCACCCAGCGCTTCACCGAAGGGCGTCAACCGCCGAAGCTGGTCATCGAGGTGCTGGTGCAAGAGGCCTACCTCCACTGCGCCAAGGCCTTCATGCGTTCGCGCCTGTGGCGGCCCGAGGCGCAGCAGCCGCGCAGCGTGCTGCCCACCCTGGGCGAGATGCTGCACGACCAGATCGGGCTGGCCACCGCGCCCGAGTCACAGGCCCAGATGGTGGCGCGCTACCAGGCCCAATTGCAACAAGAAGGCCTGGGCTGAAGCCCGAGGCCTGTTTCACGGAGCATCCCCATGAGCACCACCTTGATCATCGGCGCCTCGCGCGGCCTGGGCCTGGAGCTGGCCCGCCAGGCGCTGGCCGCCGGCGAGCGTGTCATCGCCACCGTGCGCAGCGATGACGCGCGCCGCCAATTGCAAGACCTGGGTGCCCAGGTGCTCAAGCTCGACGTGGCCGATCCGGCCAGCGTCAGCGGCCTGTCGTGGCAGCTCGATGGCGAAAAAATCGACCTGGCCCTCTATGTGGCCGGCGTCATGGACCGCGGCAATGCGCTCTCACCCCCCACGCGCGAGCACTTCGATGCCGTCATGCACCCCAACGTGCTGGGGGCCATGCAGGTGCTGCCCCAGATCATGCCCATGGTCGAAGAGGCTGGCGGTGTGTTTGCCGCCATCTCCAGCGCCATGAGCCAGATCGGCAGCGTGCCCAACAGCAGCGCCTGGCTGTACCGCGTCAGCAAGGCGGCACTCAACATGGCGGTGGCCGCGGCCCAGCACGATTACCCACGCGCCACCCTGGTCACCATCGACCCGGGCTGGGTGCGCACCGACATGGGGGGCGAGTCTGCACCGCTGTCGGTCGAGCAAAGTGTGCAGGGCCTGCGCCGCACCCTGGCCGGCCTCACCCCGGCCGATCGTGGGCGCCTGCTGCACCACGATGGCCGCCGCGCCAGCCATTGGTAAAGCCTCCGCAAGCCGGAGCACCCCAGAACAACGATCCAGGAGACCCGAATGCTGTTGACCCAAGACCAGGAAATGATCCGCGACGCCGTGCGCGACTTCGCCCGCGAGCAACTCTGGCCCCATGCCGCCCGCTGGGACCGCGAGCACCACTTTCCCAAAGAAGCCCACCAGGGCCTGGCCGCACTGGGTGCCTATGGCATCTGCGTGCCCGAGGCCTATGGTGGCGCCGAGCTCGACTATGTGAGCCTGGCCCTGGTGCTGGAAGAGGTGGCCGCTGGCGACGGCGGCACCAGCACCGCCATCAGCGTCACCAATTGCCCGGTCAACGCCATCCTGATGCGCTACGGCAACGAGGCCCAGAAGCAGCAGTGGCTGGTGCCCCTGGCCCAGGGCCGCATGTTGGGCGCCTTCTGCCTGACCGAACCCCACGTGGGCAGCGATGCCTCGGCCTTGCGCACCACGGCGGTCAAACAAGGCGACGAGTACGTCATCAACGGCGTCAAGCAGTTCATCACCAGCGGTCAGAACGGCGACGTGGCCATCGTGATTGCCGTCACCGACAAGGCCGCCGGCAAGCGCGGCATGAGTGCCTTTCTGGTGCCCACCGCCAACCCGGGCTATGTGGTGGCCCGGCTGGAGGACAAGCTGGGCCAGCACAGCAGCGACACCGCCCAGATCAATTTCGACCAATGCCGCATCCCGGCCGAGAACCTGATCGGCGCCGAGGGCGAGGGCTACAAGATCGCCCTGTCGGCCCTGGAAGGAGGCCGCATCGGCATTGCCGCGCAAAGCCTGGGCATGGCGCGCAGCGCCTTCGAGGTGGCCGTGGACTACGCCCAACAGCGCGAGAGCTTTGGCACCGCGATCTTCAACCACCAGGCGGTGGGCTTTCGCCTGGCTGACTGTGCCACCCAACTGGAGGCCGCCCGGCAACTCATCTGGCACGCCGCCGCCCTGCGCGACGCCGGCCGCCCCTGCCTCAAGGAAGCCGCCATGGCCAAGCTGTTTGCCAGCGAGATGGCTGAGAAGGTCTGCAGCGCCGCCATCCAGACCCTGGGCGGCTACGGCTATGTGAAAGACTTTCCGCTGGAGCGCATCTACCGCGACGTGCGCGTGTGCCAGATCTACGAAGGCACCAGCGACGTGCAGAAGATCATCATCCAACGCGCGCTGGCCTGATGCCCCGAGGGGCAGCCCCGGTCGCCGTCTCGTAGAATCCGGGCCTTTGCCCTGGCCGGCAACGGCCTGCACGCGTGATGGCCCCTTCTGACCCCTGCCCCTGCGGCCGCCTGGACGCTCGCCGCCGCCCCTTGGCCTGGGCGGATTGCTGCGGCCGCTTTGTCGACCACTTTGATCACACGCCCGCGCCGGACGCCGAGAGCCTGATGCGCTCGCGCTACAGCGCCTTCGTGCTGCAGCGGCGCGACTACCTGCTGGCCACCTGGCACCCCGACACCCGGCCCCCCGAGCTGGACTTCGAGCCCGCGCCGCGCTGGCTGGGCCTGGAGCTGCGTGGTCACTGGCCCGATGGCGAGCGTGCCCAGGTCGAGTTCGTGGCCCGTTACCGTGAGCAGGGGCGCGCCGTGCGCCTGCATGAACGCAGCCGCTTCGTGCGCGAGATCCACCCCGAGGCCGGTGGCCCGGGCCGGCCGCGCTGGTATTACGTGGACGGCGAGTTTCCTGCCGGCCGCAAGTCTTGACGCCAATCTTGAAATCTGGAGTTCAACCATGATGCGATTCGATGCCGTGCTGTTCGACTGTGATGGCGTGCTGGTGGACAGCGAGCCCATCACCAATGGCCTGCTGCGCGACATGCTCGAAGAGTCGGGCTGGGTGATGAGCGCCGAGGAGTGCTTCCGCGTCTTTGTGGGCAAGGCCGTGCGTGATGAGCGGGCCAACATCGAGGCCCGCACGGGCAAACCCCTGACCGATGCCTGGATGGCCGACTTCTACGCCCGTCGCAATGCGGCCCTGAACGAACGGCTCACCGCCGTCGAGCATGTGCACGGCGCGGTCGAGCGGGTGCATGCCCACCACCAGGGGCGCATTGCCTGCGCCTCGGGGGCCGACCGGTTCAAGGTCAATCTGCAGCTCGACAAGGTGGGCCTGAGCCCCTACTTCGAGGGGCGCATCTTCAGCGGGCACGAAATGCCGCGCAGCAAACCCGCCCCCGATGTGTACCTGGCCGCGGCCGACTTTCTGCAGGCCGACCCGCGCCGCTGTGCCGTGGTCGAAGACACCGTCACCGGGGTCACGGCGGGGGTGGCGGCCGGGGCCACCGTGTTTGCCTACCTGCCGGCCCAGACCCTGCACGACAGCCGTGACGCCCTGCTGGCCGCCGGCGCCGTGCAGGTGTTCCGCAGCATGGCGGAGCTGCCCGCCTTGCTGGGCTGCTGAACCGGGGCCGCAACCCTCGGGCCATCCTCCGGTCGTCTCGCTCAGGTCGTTTCTCTCAGGCCGGTGGCCCGGTGTCCGGCGCCGGGGTGGTCGGCACACCCTGGTCCAAGGCGGCCTGATGCTGTGCGGCCAGCGCGCGGATGAAGGCCGGCCGCTGCTGCAGCCGCTGCCAATAGGCCTGGATGGATGGGCTCATGCGCTCCAGCAGGCCCAGGTGCCCGGCCACCATCAAGGCGTAGCCCACCGACACATCGGCGGCGGTGAAACGCCCCCCGCACAGCCAGGGCGCGCCCGCGGCCAGCGCCGCGTCCACCGCTTTGAGCCGGGCCAGAAACCAGCGGCTGTAATCCTCCACCACCTGGGGCTGGCGCCGCTCGGGCGGCTCGAACCGGCCATAGCGCAACACCAGCGTCTGCGGAAAGGTCAGTGTGGCCTCGCCCTGGTGCAGCCAGTTCAGCCAGGCCGCGTAATCCGGCTCCTCGGGGGCCACTGCCAGCGGGGTTTCGGCCACACGGCTGGTCAGGTACTGGCAGATGGCCGCCGATTCGGTCATGCGCACGGGGCCGTCCTCCAGCAAGGGCACGGTGCCCAGCGGGTTGTCGGCCAGGAAGTCGCGCTGCCACACCCGGGGCGGAAAGGGCAGCATGCGCAAACGGTAGGGCAGGGCCAGTTCCTCCAGCATCCACAGCGGTCGGAATGAACGGGCACTGACGCAATGATGCAGCGTGATCATGGGGGCTTGTCTCCAGGGTGATGCGGGGGCTGCCCACAGCGTAGCGGCACTGTCCAGCCGGGGTGTGCCACGGCCGGTGCAAATCCGGCCAGGGTGGGGGGGGTGAGGCTTCAGCCGGCGCCACCCTGGCGCCGGAACTCCGCGGGCGACTGCCCCGTCCAGTCGCGAAAGGCCCGCATGAAGCTCTTCTCGTTGCGAAAGCCCGCCGCTTCGGCCACCTGCTTGATCGGCCGGCCTGTGCGCAGCAGCAGTTCGGTGGCGCGCTCGCGGCGCACCTCGTCCTTCAGGGCCTGCAAGGTGGCCCCCTCGTCCTTGAGCTGCCGGTGCAGGGTGCGCGGCGAGATGTGCAGCCAGTGCGCCAGGGCTTCGGCGCTTTGCGTGTCCTGCGGCTGGCGGGCCAGCAACTGGCGCACCCGCTGCACCAGCAGCCGGTCGCGCCGGTACTGCAGCACCGTCAAGGGCAGGGCGCGTTGCAGCATCTGCTGGAGCGCGGCCTCGTCACGCCGCAGTGGCATCTCGAGGTAGCGTGCGTCAAAGTGGATGCCGGCCTGCGCCGCGTCGAACACCACCGGCCCCGGAAACAGCAGCGGATAGACCTCCGCATGGGCCGGTGCTGCCAGGGGAAAGGCGGCCTGCTGCAGCGGCAGGCGCGAGTCGATCAGCCAGCAAGCCAAGCCGTGGATGTTGCGCAGCACCGACACCAGGCAGAACTCGCGCAGTTCGCCCAGGTCGCGGTGCTCGGTGATGGTGATGCTGCTGTGCCGGCCCTGCACACTCAGGTTCAGCGTGATGTCGTCGGCGATCAGGCCGTGGTGCCGGCACCAGCGTTTCAAGGCCACCCCCAACGACGGGGCGCTGATCGACGCCCGGGCCAGCATGCCGTAGCTGCCCCAGGGCAGGCGCCGCCCGAACCAGCCCAGGGCCTCGTCGTCCAGCTCCTGCATGGCCGCGCCCGACAGCAGCTCGAACTGCAGGGCCGTGACCTTTTTTTGATCATCAAGAGTGTCTTCTGGCGTGATTTGTGCCGTCTTCAAGGCTTGGTCCGGCACCCGTCCCCGTTGTGCATAGGCCCGCAGTATGGCATTGACAAAAGCCATCGGCGTGGCGGCCTGCTGGGGCGTTGGAAGGGGGGGGCGGCGGGGCTCGGTCGACATGCGGCAAGTGTGCCGGCCTGTGGCGTGATTTGCAACCTTCTTGGCCTCGGCAATTTCACACGGCCGACGTATCCTGCGGAGCAACGCCCCCCGAGGGCGACGCCCCGTCAGAGGAGACAAACACATGGCCCCAGCCGATTCCGCCGCCCCGGTGGCCCTGAGCTACGCCCAGGGTCGCACCGACATCGCCCTCATCGAGGACACCCTCGGTGACTTCTTCGACGCCATGGTCGAGCGCCACCCCGAGCGCGAGGCCCTGGTCAGCCTGCACCAGGGGCGGCGCTACACCTATCGCCAACTGCAGGGCGAGGTGAACCAGCTGGCCAGTGCGCTGCTGGGCTTGAACCTCACCGTGGGCGACCGCATCGGCATCTGGTCGCACAACAACGCCGAATGGGTGTTGATGCAACTGGCCACCGCCAAGGTGGGCCTGGTGCTGGTCAACATCAACCCGGCGTATCGCACTTCCGAGGTCGAGTACGCGCTCAACAAGGTGGGCTGCAAGGCCTTGGTCAGCATGGCCCGCTTCAAGACCAGCGACTACCTGGGCATGCTGCGTGAGCTGGCGCCCGAGCTGGCCACCAGTGCCCCGGGCCAGTTGCAGGCCCGGCGCCTGCCCGAGCTGCGCAGCGTGGTCTGGATCGATGTCGAAGGCGAGGGGGCCGAAGAACCCGGCATGCTGCGCTTTTCCGGCCTGCTGGCCCGTGGCGACCGCTTCGACCCGCGCCTGCCCTCGTTTGCCGCCACGCTCAAGGCCACGCAAGCCATCAACATCCAGTTCACCAGTGGCACCACAGGCTTTCCCAAAGGGGCCACGCTGACCCATCGCAACATCCTGAACAACGGCTTCTTCATCGGCGAGGCCATGAAGCTCACGCCTGAAGACCGGTTGTGCATCCCTGTGCCGCTGTACCACTGCTTTGGCATGGTGCTGGGCAACCTGGCCTGCCTCACCCATGGCGCCACCATCGTCTACCCCAACGATGGCTTCGACCCGCTGACCGTGCTGCAGGCGGTGCAGGACGAACGCTGCACCGGCCTGCACGGGGTGCCCACCATGTTCATTGCCGAGCTGGACCACCCGCGCTTTCAAGAGTTCGATCTGCACACCCTGCGCACCGGCATCATGGCCGGCTCGCCCTGCCCCATCGAGGTGATGAAGCGCGTGGTGGCCGACATGCACCTGGGCCAGATCACCATCGCCTACGGCATGACCGAGACCAGCCCGGTCAGTTGCCAGAGCAGCACCGACACCCCGCTCGAAAAGCGCGTCAGCACCGTGGGCCTGGTGCAACCCCATCTGGAGGTCCAAATCGTTGACCCCGAAAGCGGCGAGACCGTGCCGCGCGGCAGCTCGGGGGAGCTCTGCACGCGGGGCTACTCGGTCATGCACGGCTATTGGGGCGATGAAGAAAAGACCCGCGAAGCCATCGACACCCAGGGCTGGATGCACACCGGCGACCTGGCCACCATGGATGCCGAGGGCTACGTCAACATCGTCGGCCGCATCAAGGACATGGTGATCCGCGGCGGCGAGAACATCTACCCGCGCGAGATCGAAGAGTTCCTGTACCGCCACCCCAAGGTGCAGGATGTGCAGGTGGTCGGCGTGCCCGACCGGCAGTACGGCGAGCAGCTGTGTGCCTGGGTGGTGGTCAAGCCCGGCCAGACCTTGTCCGAGGACGAGCTGCGCGCCTTCTGCAAGGGGCAGATCGCCCATTACAAGGTGCCGCACTACATCCGCTTCGTGTCGGGCTTCCCCATGACCGTCACCGGCAAGATCCAGAAGTTCAAGATCCGCGATGAGATGAAGACCCAACTGGGTCTTGAAGAAACCAAGACCGCCTGAGGCCCCCATGATTCTTGAAAGCAAACTCAACCCCCGTTCGGCCGAGTTCCAGGCCAATGCCAGCGCCATGCGCGCCGTGGTCGATGACCTGGCCGTCCAGGTCGCCAAGGCGGCGGCAGGCGGTGGCGAGGCCGCCCGGGCCAAGCACACAGCCCGAGGCAAGCTGCTGCCGCGCGAGCGGGTCCAGATGCTGCTGGACCCCGGCACGCCCTTTCTCGAACTCAGCCCGCTGGCCGCCCATGCCATGTATGGCGATGCAGCCCCTTGCGCCGGCGTGATCACCGGCATTGGCCGCGTCAACGGGGTGGACTGCCTGATCGTGTGCAACGACGCCACCGTCAAGGGCGGCACCTACTACCCCATGACGGTGAAAAAGCACCTGCGGGCGCAGGAGATCGCGGCGCAGAACCACCTCACCTGCCTCTACCTGGTCGATTCGGGCGGCGCCAACCTGCCCAACCAGGACGAGGTGTTCCCCGACCGTGACCACTTCGGCCGCATCTTCTTCAACCAGGCCAACATGAGCGCCCAGGGCATCTCGCAGATCGCGGTGGTGATGGGCAGTTGCACCGCCGGCGGCGCCTACGTGCCCGCCATGAGCGACGAGACCATCATCGTCAAGAACCAGGGCACCATCTTCCTGGGCGGCCCGCCGCTGGTGAAGGCCGCCACCGGTGAGGTGGTCACCGCCGAAGACCTGGGCGGGGGCGACGTGCACACCCGCCTCTCGGGCGTGGCCGATCACCTGGCGCAGAACGATCTGCACGCGCTCGCGCTGGCGCGCCAGGCCGTGAAGAACCTGAACGCCCGCAAGGCCGACCCGGTGCCCGCTGACGCGGCCAAGCCGCCGCGTTTTGACGCCAGCGAGCTGTATGGCGTGATCCCCACCGACACCCGCAAGCCCTTTGATGTGCGCGAAATCATTGCCCGCATCGTGGACGACAGCGAGTTCGACGAATTCAAGGCCCGCTTCGGCACCACCCTGGTCACCGGCTTTGCCCGCATCGAAGGCATGCCCGTGGGCATCATTGCCAACAATGGCATCCTGTTCTCCGAATCGGCCCTCAAGGGCGCCCACTTCATCGAGCTGTGCTGCCAGCGCAAGATCCCGCTGGTGTTCTTGCAGAACATCACCGGCTTCATGGTGGGCCGCAAGTACGAGAACGAAGGCATTGCCCGCAATGGCGCCAAGATGGTCACGGCGGTGGCCACGGCCAGCGTGCCCAAGTTCACCATCATCATTGGCGGCAGCTTCGGCGCCGGCAACTACGGCATGTGCGGCCGCGCCTACAGCCCGCGCTTCCTGTGGATGTGGCCCAACGCCCGCATCAGCGTCATGGGCGGCGAGCAGGCGGCCAGCGTGCTGGCCACCGTCAAGCGCGACGGCATCGAGGCCAAGGGCGGCCAATGGAGCGCCGACGAAGAAGAAGCCTTCAAGGCCCCGATCCGTCAGCAGTACGAAGACCAGGGCCACCCCTACTACGCCACCGCCCGCCTGTGGGACGACGGCGTGATCGACCCCGCCGACACCCGCCGCGTGCTGGCCCTGGGCCTGTCGACCGCCCGCAATGCACCGATCGAAGACACTCGATTTGGTGTCTTCCGCATGTGATGTGCCTGTCTTGCTGAATCCCTGCGCATTCGAGGCCCGCTGTGCGAACCAACATCGACATCCACGACGAACTGCTGGCCTGTTTCTGCATCCACCACAGCCAACAGGGGTGGCACCGCGAGGCAGATTTTGACCTGTTCGAAACTTTGAGAGGACTCCCCACATGGCCGCGCTGAGCACCATCACCGTCGACACCGGCCCCGTGGCCCGTGTCACCCTGAACCGCCCTGAAGTGCGCAACGCCTTCAACGAGACCGTGATTACCGAACTCACCCAGGCCTTCCGTGACCTGGGGCAACACCCCGAGGTGCGGGCCATCGTGCTGGCCGGCCTGGGCCCGGCCTTCTGTGCTGGCGCCGATCTCAACTGGATGCGCAGCATGGCCGATTACAGCCGTGAGCAGAACCTGGCCGATGCGGGGCAACTGGCCGAGATGCTGCGCGTGGTCTACGCCTGCCCCAAACCCACCGTGGCCCGCGTGCAGGGCGATGTCTATGCCGGCGGCACCGGCCTGGTGGCCGCCTGTGATGTGGCCATCAGCGTCGACACGGCCCATTACTGCCTCAGCGAGGTCAAACTGGGCCTGATCCCGGCCACCATCAGCCCCTATGTGATCCGGGCCATGGGCGCGCGCGCGGCGCACCGTTACTTTCTGACGGCCGAGCGCTTCAATGCCGCAGAAGCCCTGCGCATCGGATTCGTCCATGAGGTGGTGACCGCCGAGGCCCTGGACGCCCGGGTGGAGGCCGTCACCGCCGCCCTGCTGGCAGCCGGCCCCGAGGCCGTGCGCCTGAGCAAGCGCCTGGTGCAGGACGTGGCCGGGCACGACATCGATGCGGCGCTGATCGCCGCCACCGTCGAGCGCATCGCCGATGTGCGCGTCAGCCCCGAAGGGCGCGAGGGCATCCAGTCCTTTCTGCAAAAGCGCAAGCCGAACTGGCTTCCGGGTTGAGCCATGTTTTGCCTGTCGACACGGTTGCGTCTCCTGGGCCAGTCCGGCCTGTTGATGCTCGCCCTGGGCCCGCTGGGCCAGGCCGGGGCGCAGACCCCCGCCACCGCACCGGCCGCCGAGCCCGTGCTCGCGGCCGATCTGCGCGAGGAGATTCAACACATCCCCGTCACGGTGAGCGACCTGTACGGGCGCCAGGAGACGCGTCAGATCCCCATCACGGTGTTCCGTCCCGCCGGGGCCGGGCCGCACCCGCTGGTCATCCTGAACCATGGCCGGCCCACCCGGGACAAGCGCGCCCAGCAGGGGCGCCAGCGTTATGAACACATGGCACGCTACCTGGTCGCCAAAGGCTTTGCCGTGATGCTGCCCACGCGCCTCGGTTACTGGGAAACCTATGGCGACTTCGACCCCGAAGACAGTGGCGGCTGCAATGCCATGCGCATCGAGCCCATGGCCAAGGCCGCCTCGGACCAGGTGCTGGCCACCCTGGCCTACGCCCAGGGCCTGCCCGACATCGACACCTCGCGCTGGCTGGTCATGGGGCAGTCCGTCGGCGGGTTGACCGCCGTGGCCACGGTGGCGCGCCACCCCGCCGGGCTGGTGGGGGGCGTCAACTTCTCCGGGGGGACCGGTGGCGATCCTGAGCGCCGGGCTGGCAACCCCTGCGGCCCGGCTGTTGTCGCCAAGGCCTGGGAGGCCCAGGCCAAAGAGGCCCGGGTGCCCATGCTGTGGCTTTACTGGGCCAACGACCTGTACTGGGGCGAGGACAACCCCCGCCGTTGGCAACAGGCCTGGACGGCGGGCGGTGCCCAGGTCGAATTCCACACCTTGCCGGCTTCCGGCAAGGACGGCCACAACGGCATGAACGCCGACATGGACCATTGGGTGCCCCTGGTGGAGGCCTACCTGGCCCGGCTGGGCTTCACCCGCCCCGGTGTGCCCACCGTGCCGCCGACCCAGGCCCAGCGTCGTGTCGACGCCCTGAACGAGGTGCCCATCAGCGAGAGCGCCCGCGAAGGCCTCTACCGCAAGTTCCTCGCTGCCCCTGTGCCCCGTGCCTTTGCCATCGGCCCTTCGGGCCATGTGGGCTGGGCCACCGGCGACTGGGCCGTGGGCCGTGCCCTGGGCTTCTGCCAGGCCCGAAAAGGCCAAGCCTGCAAGCTTTACGCCGTGGACGACCAGGTCGTCTGGGCACCGTGATTTTGGAGACCCCTGTATGTTCAAGAAAATTCTGATCGCCAACCGCGGCGACAAGCCGCAACGCGGCGCAGCGGCGAAGCCAAATGGCCTGACACGCGCAGCGTGTGCAGGGTATTGAGACGCGAGGGCACTATGTTTAAAAAAATCCTCATTGCAAACCGCGGCGAAATAGCCTGCCGCGTCGCCTCGACGGCCCGCCGCATGGGCATCAAGACCGTGGCGGTCTACTCCGATGCCGATGCCCAGGCCAAGCATGTG
>Ga0209913_1000710_pt1 | contig 24998 bp, 25 predicted proteins | sample PersoiDNA2013203_FD_185805 | JGI IMG/M metagenome (GOLD analysis project Ga0209913, IMG submission 185805) | Permafrost soil microbial communities from the Arctic, to analyse light accelerated degradation of dissolved organic matter (DOM) -... | ecosystem: Environmental > Terrestrial > Soil >... | reverse complement strand
ACACCTTCCGCCTCATGGGCTTTGGTCATCGCGTCTATCGCAACATGGATCCGCGTGCGGCTATTATGCGTACGACCTGTCATGAAGTGTTGGATGAACTAGGCCTACATGATGACCCAATGTTCAAGCTAGCAATGGAGCTTGAAAAAATCGCACTTGAAGATGAATACTTTGTATCGCGTAAACTGTATCCTAATGTAGATTTTTACAGCGGCATAGTGATGCGTGCTATGGGCATTCCAAACTCCATGTTCACCGCTATTTTTGCACTGGCAAGAACCGCTGGTTGGATCGCACAATGGTCTGAAATGATTTCAGATGAAGATCATAAAATTGGAAGGCCACGCCAACTCTATACCGGCAGTGCACGTAGAGACTATATACCTATGGGTGAGCGTTAAAGATTACTCCGTAAAGTTGCATCTACCACATGTAAAAACAAAAAAAGCCAAGTCAAAGACTTGGCTTTTTTACATACAATGCTAAAAAACTAAACTGAAAAAGATGAACCACAACCACAAGTTGTTGCAGCTTGCGGATTGCGAATCACAAATTGTGAACCCTGCAAACTATCTTGGTAGTCTATCTCGGCGCCCATCAAATATTGTAAGCTCATTGGGTCTATCAATAACGTAACCGTATCTTTTTGCACTTGTGTATCATCGTCATTTACTTCTTCTTCAAAAGTAAATCCATATTGAAAGCCAGAGCAACCGCCACCGCTTACAAATACGCGCAACTTAAGGTCTGGCGACCCTTCTTCATCAATTAATTCTTTTACTTTTCTAGCCGCATTATCGGTAAAAATTAATGGTGCCGGGATATCAACATCAGGTATGTCTGTAATTGTGTTCATCATATACTCCTAAAATATTCTATAAAATCATTATGCTACTGCATATTAGCAAGGTCAATCTATGTTTAATTACCGCCACTTTCACTATCTTGTGTATGCTCACCCAAATATACCAGCTTACCCTCTATCACTGCACCAGTATGCATCTCAAGCGATTTGTAATAAACATCACCCGTGATATGCGCTTTAGCCTGAAGCTCAACAAATTGATTCGCCTTCACTGGGCCAATGACTTTACCGTTTATCACTAACTTAGAAGCACCAATAGCACCTTCTATGCGTCCATGCTCACTTAATATTAGTGTACTAGGACTAGCATTTGGTTCACTTACATTGCCACGAATAACACCATCGACCCGTAAACCACCAGAGAAATGGATATCGCCTTCGATCCGTGTGTCCGCACCGATAAGCGTATCAATGCTATTTTGAATTCGATTACTTTTCTTAAAAAACATATTGACTCCCATCTTAATTCGACTGAATTACGCTATTTACCTGTCAGGTAATTTTTTGTTATTCAACATATTTTTATAAAATAACAAGTCTTCTTTAATACGTATATTTTCGTCTTGCACAAGATTCAACTCTTTTTCAAGGTTATTTTGTGCGGACTGCTCAATTTGTAATTGGCGCTCAATTTGTATTACTTTGGTCTGTAAACCTTGATTTTCAAGTAACGCTTGTCTTAACTTTTCAGCTAGATTCTCACCACCAGCTAATTTCCAATATGCGATCAAATATCCAGCCACGACGAACAACAAAGCGATCAACCATTGAAAATACCATGGGCGCCTTGAGCGAACCGCAACCTGCTTGGCTGTCAAGCCAAAATGCCGCCTGATTTTTCTTCTGACCGGTTTCATTGATATTATCAGCGCAAGCTATGGCAAAAGCGGTACGACTTCTAATCCTGTATTTTCTGGCAAGTTAAACATAATGTTCATATTTTGTACTGCCTGGCCTGCCGCGCCTTTCACTAAATTATCAATGACAGACAGTATCACAATGACATCACTACCTTGCGGCTGATGCACGGCGATTCGACAAATATTAGAGCCACGCACCGTACGCGTTTCAGGATGCGCACCTTTAGGCATCACATCAACGAAACGTTCATTTGCATAACGCGATTCAAACAAAGCCTGTAAGTCAGTTTCTTTGGTTAACTTTGCATACAAAGTAGCGTGAATACCACGAATCAAAGGGGTTAAGTGCGGCACAAAGGTAAAACCAACTTTAGCATTTGCCATATTGGTTAAACCCTGACTAATTTCGGGTAAATGCCGATGCCCGGCAACGCCATACGCTTTAAAATTATCTGCAGATTCGGCAAATAAACTATGCACTTCTGCTTTACGACCAGCACCACTTACGCCTGATTTCGCATCCGCAATCAAATAATCAGTATCAACCACACCCGCTACTAACAATGGCATAAAGCCTAATTGCACAGCCGTTGGATAACAGCCAGGGTTAGCAACTAAGCGCGCAGTTTTGATAGCTTCACGGTTCAACTCTGGCAAGCCATACACGGCCGTTGCCACTAGATCTGGACATACATGGGTCATGGCGTACCACTTCTCCCAAGTTGCAATGTCCTTGATCCTGAAGTCTGCCGCCAAATCAACGACACGTACACCTTTATCCAGCAACTCACGAGTCTGCTGCATCGCAATACCGTTAGGTGTAGCAAAAAATACAACATCGCATTCACCTAAATTAGCTTTCGCAGGGTCAGTGAATACCAAACTTACATAGCCGCGCAAATTCGGGAACATGTCAACAACAGCTGAACCCGCATCTCCACGTGAAGTAATTGCAGTTAACTCAACATTTGGATGAATGCTTAACAAGCGTAGAAGCTCAACACCCGTATAACCAGTGCCTCCAACAATGCCTACTTTTAGTTTTTTATTAGTCATATCTCACCATCATAACAAACATAGCCCACCAAAACTTAACATCCAAAAACTTGCAATACAAAAACTACGCAACAAAACAAAAAAGGCCGCATAAGCGACCTTTTTTAACCTCAACCGCCAAATACTTATATTTGCAGTATTAGCGTTTAGAGAATTGTTTACGGCGACGCGCTTTGCGGAAACCAACTTTTTTACGTTCAACTTCACGTGCATCACGTGTTACGAAACCAGCTTGTGATAACGCACTTTTCAAGTTTGCATCAAAGTCAATCAAAGCACGTGTAATACCATGACGTACTGCACCAGCTTGGCCAGATTCACCACCGCCAATAACATTCACCATAATATCGAAACTTGCTAGGTTGTTAGTAAGTTCAAGTGGTTGACGTAAAATCATACGCGCTGTAACGCGTGAGAAATATTCATCAACAGGCTTATCATTTACAATGATGTTGCCCTTGCCTACTTTCATAAACACGCGCGCTACTGAGCTTTTGCGGCGGCCTGTACCGTAATTATATTTACCGATCATCTTTATATATCCTTAGATTGTCAATGCTTGCGGTTGTTGTGCCGCATGTTCATGCGTAGCGCCAGCATAAACCTTCATTTTTTTAATCATTGCGTAACCTAAAGGACCTTTAGGTAACATGCCCTTTACTGCTTTTTCTAAAGCGCGACCTGGGAAGCGGTCTTGCATTTTAGCAAAAGTAGTAGTGCTGATACCACCTGGATAACCAGAGTGACTGTGATAAAGCTTACCTTCAGCCTTGTTACCTGTCACTTTTAATTTGTCGGCATTAATTACGACAATATAGTCACCTGTATCAACGTGAGGTGTATAAATGGTTTTATGTTTGCCACGTAAGCGATGTGCAATTGCGCTAGCTAAACGGCCAAGCACTAGATCTGTGGCATCAACCACAAACCATTCGCGCTTCACTTCATGTGATTTTGCTGAGAAGGTTTTCATTGTCTTATCAATACTATGAGCTAAAAAATTTAAGAGGCGGATTTTATGCTGAAGCAAGGGGGTTTGTCAAACATTATGTTGGCTTTAATTTAACTGTTTGATATACCCACTAAAATTTAAGCATCTGCACAATACGGCAGTATGCGCCAATTAACGAATTTAAGTGAACTATTGTTACTAATAATACGAGGTAATATTGCCCTTAATCACATGACTTTGCATAGGCTTATGCTACGATACTAGAATTGAGCTTAACCATAACGCTAAACCTATTCTTTATATTCAGCTTTTATTTAAAATGTCTTTATTAAAATTATTTTGGAAGTAACTTCAGCTTGAGATCTTTTACATTTATCCTATTGTTAATCTACACGAACCTAAGTCTGGCCTTGGGTTTAGGTGACATCGAGCTTAAATCACATCTAGGTGAGAAGCTTCTTGTTAAGGTTAATGTCACTGACATTGAAAGCATGCCCGATACAAGCTGCTTTTCTGTGACTGACGAAAGCGATATACGCGCCTTTAAGAGAGCAAACATTACGTTTAAGCAAGTAAACGATATTTACCAGCTTTTAATTACCACGAATGAGGTAATCAATGAGCCGATTGTAAACTTGCGCGTATCAGTGAATTGCGAACCCAATATTAGCCGGGACTATGTATTATTACTAGACCCCGCACCGCTTGTAACTATAGCGGATGAATCAGGCAATATTGAAGATCAAGGAAAGCCGCCTAGTAAAAAATTACAAAACTACGCCACTAATCATAGTCTGGTAAATAAAAAAATCCCTGCGGCCAATTTAGCTGATGCGAGTGTCAGCTCAGCAAGCGAGCAATCGGCTAATGAACCGATATTAGATAAGTCGGCTAAAGTGCATCGCAAAGCAAATAAAATCTCGACAGAATCCTCTTCGGTTGATAAAAAATTAGTAGATGCCTATACGGGGAAACTCCAAGCTACGCCTTCTATTAGCTCAGCCACTAGCACGCAAGACAAGGATGCAGCCAAACCTGAGTCAAACCAAACAACAACCGACAAACCTTTACTTGTCATTTCTGGAGGAAACGACAACCTAAGCAAAGATGCAAGCAAGCTCGGCCTCGCGCTGCGGTTAGAGACTCAAATTGATTTTGCAAGAGCCGAACCACCGACGCCTCCATTGAGCGCGGAAGACGCCATGGATGAAGTCACTGTAATGTCAAATCGCTTGGCGCATTTAGAAAAACAAATTATTAGCCTGCAATCACGCAATACACAGCTAATGAGCGATGCAGAAAAAGCTAAAAATGAGAGCTTCAGCTTTGCAGCCGTTCAATCTGTCTGGCTGCAATACTTACTCATAACGCTAGGGCTTATTAGCGCCCTAGCTTGTGCTGAATGGTTACGTCGTAACATTTTATCAAAACGTTTAGACGAAAAACAGGCAAGCTGGTTTGATGCTGAGCCAGATTCAGCAAACTCTAGCATCCTTCCTTTACCTACAAAGAACGATACTGCTATCGCAGAGCCAGGTATGTTTAGTGCGTCAGATTACGACCCGACCTCTAGCCAAAACCGCAGCACGGCCTTTACTAACGCTATTGAAATACTTGACGACAACAATGATGAAAGTGAAAGTATTCTAGACAATGCAGAGGTATTTATTGCACATAACCGCCCCGCGTTAGCCATTCAATTATTACAAAATTATCTAGGTGACTTTCCAACTGAATCACCTGCAATATGGCTAAAACTGCTGAATCTTTTAGCTAAAGAGGGTCCCGCTTCAGCATACGAAGCTGCAGTGCTTGAGTGCCGGCAATTCTTTAACATCAAGATGCCAAGCTTTACTGATTCTGCCATTAGCGACACATCTTCGATTGAGGACTACCCTCACATCGTTGCCAGACTAGAAGGGGTTTGGGGTTCTCCGTTTGCAGTTGGATTCTTAAATGATTTAATTTACAACCAAAACTCGCAGCCCAGAGAAGGATTTGAGCGCAACACCTTTGAAGAGCTGTTCTTCTTGAAACAAATCGCAGAAATGCTAAACCCTCCGACCAAATCAGAGCATCAGCCTCGTTCTTATCAACCAGATGCGATTAAACCTACTTTAGAAAAAGTGGCGTTCAATGAAGCGATGTTTGCCGACATCAAGCCTTCAGATGTTATTGAGGCATCTTCTGACAAAATTTTAACCAGCCATAAACCTGAAGACCTCAAGGCCTTGTTTGATACATCAATGGCCTCGGAGAATGAGTATCATGACGCTATTACAGCACCATCAAGCTCAAACATAGAAAACATCTCGCATCAATCGGTATCGTCAGATGGCGCTGATACATTTTTAAATTCTGAAAAAACACTGTCACTAAATGACGGCTTGGCCACTTCAGAATCAAACCTTTCACAACCCACTCATGCACTAGAGATAAATGACACATTTAACGCAGATGAAATAGACTTTTCAATTCCCGTTTATGAGACTGAGGCTGACTCGGCCCCTGAAATAAATATGTTGAATAATGTAACTTCCCTTGAAAGTGGTACTTTTACAGGGCATGACACAGGAAAAAACATTGACCTAGATTTATTTAGCAGCAAACCAGAAACTAAAACCAAATCAAAAAAACAAACGCCGGCAAATGTCATTGAGTGGGATTTACCAACCAAGCCTGATGAAGACAGCCTGAAATAAAATTACCTAGCTTACTTATCGCATAAAAAAGCTAGGAAAAGCTAACCCAGGTCAAACGATTGTATTCGCATAAAGACTAACGTAAATATTGGATTAAATACTGTGCCGCCAAGCCAGCTAACAAGGCAAAACCAAGCCAATTGTTTCCTAAAAAAGCTTTAAAACAATTTGTTTTTTCACGTTTTCTTATCAAGAAATAATGATATACCGCAATCCCAGCGGCAACCGCTAAAGCAATATAATATGCGTAACCCATTGCTAGCCACTTACCAGCGAACGCCAACAATAGCAGTACAAATACATAACAGATCATTACCGCAACGACATCAAAACGACCAAAAGTAATAGCCGATGACCTTATGCCAATCTTGAGATCATCTTCACGATCTACCATCGCGTACTCCGTGTCATAAGCAATCGCCCAGAAGATATTCGCCAACAACAAAATCCACGCAATAGGTGGGATATAGCCCATGATGGCAGCAAATGCCATAGGAATACCCCAGCCAAATGCAATACCTAGATACGCCTGTGGAATAGCAAAAAAACGCTTGGTAAATGGATAACTCACGGCCAATATCAGTGCCACAAATGACAATTTAATAGTCAATGCATTCAGGGTACAAACCAAGCCAAACGCAAGTAAACTCAGGACTGTCGCGAGTATATAAGCCTCTTTCTTACCAACTTCATTAGCCACTAAAGGGCGATATTGTGTGCGCGCGACCAAACCATCATACCGGCTATCAGCTATGTCGTTCATCACGCAGCCAGCACTGCGCATTAGCACTGTGCCTGTTACAAATATCAATGTGATTATCCAGTCTGGTTTGCCGCGACCAGCAATTAATAGCGCCCATAGCGTTGGCCACAGCAACAACAATATACCAATGGGTTTATCTAAACGCATCAAGCGTTCATAGGCATCTAGTTTTTGGATAATCTTTTGTGCATTCATCATGAAGTCATGTCGCTAAAATTTGTGGTAAAAACACCTCTGTCACCATAATGTTAGCGTAATTCAAAGTAAATACCGAGCGCCGCGCCCATAAATATGGTGGGGGATCTATTAAGAACTGAGCCGCTTGCTGGTACAACACATGCTGAGGTGATAATTTTTTATATCTTAAGGGCGTACGCATCACTTGTGGGTCAGCAAACAAGGTTGCGCCTAAAGGCTTATTGCCCAAACGACTTAACCCAAGCCAGTGGCCGCGCAAACTTTTACGGGGCAGCACACTGTGCGCAAACACCACTGCTTGATTATTACCCATGAGTAATACTTCTCGAATCATCGCAGCATTACGCGGCGAAACTGATAATGTTGCAGCCTCATCCATCGTCATTTTTGCATAGGTAACCAATGTAGGCTTAACTTTAAAATCAGGGTAACGTTGTTGCAACCGTAAGGTTAAAGAACCGCTATCAACTAACCAATGACGGTATTGACCACTAAGAATCGGCTTTTTAAGCCAATAAGATCGCTGGCAGCGATTTGAAGAATGAATTTTCACCGAAAAATTATGACACATAAACCAAACAAACCAAGTCTATCTTGGTATTTTAAGCAAGACGCTCACTACTTAATAATTCGCTAAACTTTCACCAATTCCCCGGCACCGCCCATCCACCTATCTAAGTGCTTTTCAACATCCATAGGGAATTCTTTTAAAAGTTCATCTGCAACAGCTTTTGCATACTCTAACAATTCTACATCTCGGTTCAGATCGGCGATTTTTAACATGGGTACACCACTTTGCCTTACACCTAAAAATTCGCCAGGACCGCGTAAATGCAAGTCAGCTTGAGCAATAGCAAAACCGTCGCTACTTTCATAAATCACTTTCAGTCGCGCACGCGCAGTTTCAGATAACTTGTTTTGATAAAGCAGGATACAAGTGCTTTTAGCCGCGCCCCTACCCACACGACCGCGTAATTGATGCAATTGACTCAAGCCCATACGTTCGGCGTGTTCAATGACCATTAAACTGGCATTAGGCACATCTACGCCAACTTCAATCACCGTGGTGGCAACTAACAACTGTAAATCTCCGCCACTAAATGCCGCCATCACAGCCTGCTTTTCTGCTGACTTCATGCGACCATGAACCAGGCCAATGTTTAGTTCTGGAAATTCCTGCTGCATCAACATATATGTGTCATTCGCAGTTGCCAATTGCAGTGCTTCTGATTCTTCAATCAACGGGCATACCCAATAAGCCTGATGCCCTTGTGTGCAAGACTCTCGTACACGCTGTAGAATTTCATCGCGGCGTGCATCGGATACTAACTTAGTCACAATCGGCGTGCGTCCCGGTGGTAGCTCATCAATGACTGATACATCTAAATCTGCGTAATAACTCATGGATAAGGTGCGTGGAATAGGCGTGGCAGTCATCATCAACTGGTGCGGCTCTGGTTGCCCTTTTTGCCGCAAAGCCAAGCGTTGCTGCACGCCGAACCGGTGTTGCTCATCGATAATTGCCAGCCCGAGATTTTTGAATTGAACGGCCTCTTGAAACAAGGCATGGGTGCCGATGACCAGTTGCGCGCCGCCACTCGCCATAGACTCCAGCGATGCGGTGCGATCTTTCTTAGATTGACTGCCCGTTAACCAAGCGATTTTAATATTAAGCGGTGTTAACCAAGCCAACATTTTTCGATAATGCTGTTCGGCCAAAATCTCCGTTGGCGCCATTAATGCTACCTGCCAGCCACTTTCTATACTCTGCAATGCCGCCATACATGCCACGATTGTTTTACCACTGCCGACATCGCCCTGTAGTAAACGTTGCATAGGGTGCGGCTGCGTTAAATCGCGCTCAATCTCAACCGCCACTTTTTGCTGTGCCTGCGTTAAAGCAAATGGCAGGCTTTTAAGCAAGGTAGACACTAGGTGCTTGGATGGCTTAAATTGCGGCGCATTCACACTGCGACGACGTGCATAGTGCTTGCGCATAGAAAGCTGCTGCGCGAGTAATTCATCAAATGCAAGGCGTAGCCATGCTGGCGTTATTTTGTCTTCTAATCCTTGTAAATCAGCATCTGGCGGTGGATTGTGCAAGGCTTGCAGGCTTGCAGCAAAGCTAGGAAAGTTAAAGTTTTGATAAATGCTCGCGGGCAGCGTTTCATTTAAACTATTTTGTTTTAAAGCGATGGCAATCGCCTTACGTAAGCTACCTTGCGTGAGACCAGCAACGGTGGGATAAACTGGCGTTAAAGTTTCTGCCACCATGGTTTTTTCGCCCACGGCTTTACAGGTCGGATGCACCATTTCATAACCAAAAAAGCCGCTGCGTATTTCACCGTAAACACGTAACTTATTGCCCACTTTAAGCGCAGCAATTTGGCTAGGATAAAAATGCAAAAAACGTAGTGTAAGCTGGCCACTTGCGTCTTCCAGCCTTGCAATCAAAGCTTTGCGGGGCTTATATGTGACCTCGGCATGCACAATTTCACCTTCAACCTGCGCCGCCTCGCCAACACGTAAATCTCGCACGCCAGTCAGGTGCGTTTCGTCAATGTATCGCAACGGAAGATGCAACAGTAAGGCTTGAACAGTATTGATGCCGAGCTTGTTTAAGTTGGTGATGAGTGGCTTGCTGAAAGCTTTTATTTCGGAAAGTGCTGTCATGCCGTCTAGTGACTTTTTAACCAGGCTATCACTTGCCCTGCATTTTCGTTGGGCGGAAAAACCGGATAAAAAACTTTTCTAATGACACCCTTCTCTGCAATCAGCGTCAATCGCTTATAAAGTAGCAGCTCACCCGCGTTAAAGATCGGTAGATTCAAAGTGTTTTTTAATTGAAAAGTACTGTCACTGAGTAAATCAAAGGGTAAATGTAAACGATTTTTGAGTTCTAATTGATAGTCGGTTGTTTGTGAACTTAGTCCAAAAACTCTCGTATTCAACTGCTGTAGTTCTAGATAGTGATTACTAAAATTACATGCTTGAGGGGTACAACCCCTTGCACCCGGAATTTCGTTCCAACCTTCTGGTAAAGCAGTTTCAGGGTGGCCAGTAAGTGGATAAACATAGATAACGAGCTTATCTTGCATGGCCCCTAAATCAACACAAGCGCCACTCGTTGAAGTTAGCGTCAACGACGGCAAGTGCATGCCCACTAAATGTGCTGCCAGACCATCATCAACTGGTACTGGCAGCCCTTCAGGCAAAACATTAAGCTGCTTATTCATTGCCTGACTATTGCGTAGACTTTTTAGCACCATTACCCGCAGCGTTGCCTTTGGTACGGTTAATCCGCACCACATCAGGTATTTTACGTAAACCGCGCATCAAATCTGCCAAATGGATGCGGTTTTTAACTTGCACGGTAAAGTAGAGATTAGCATAAGCGCTGCCATCGGCTTCTTCAACACTCACATTGTCAATATTGGAACCTGCATCGGCAATACCTGATGCAATTTTAGCCAACATGCCGGGCTGATTTGCGACGGTTAGGTTAAGGTTAGTTTTGAACAAGCGCTGACTATCGGGTTCCCATTCAACATCTAGCCATTTATCAGGCTCTAACTTGAATTTTCTCACACTAGGGCAATCATGCGTGTGAATCACCAAGCCTTTATCCTTATTGATAAACCCTAAAATTGGGTCGCCTGGGATCGGTCTGCAACATTGCGCAAATTGCACTGCCATACCTTCAGTGCCACGAATCGTAATGGTATCTAACGACCTCGTTGGCAACTTGGTATGTTTTTCTAAATTTGCATCTGTCATGGCTAGCAACTGGTGAGCCACCATCACATTTTGACGCTTACCCAAACCAATATCAGTCAAAATTTCAGATTTCTTTTTGAGTCCATAATCACGAATCAGCTTTTGCCAGTGTACATCAGTAATTTGGTGGGGCTCTATATGCAGGGCACGTAAGGCTTTATTCAGCAAACGCTCACCTAGATGACCGGACTCGGTCGATTGTTGTGATTTCAAAAAGTGGCGAATATGTGCACGCGCGCGGCCTGTAACCACGTAGTTTAGCCATGCAGGATTAGGTTTTGCGAGTGCGCCGGTGATAATTTCCACATGATCGCCGTTATGTAGCTCGGTACGCAACGGCGCCAAGTCTTGATTGATACGCACCGCCACACAAGAATTACCGACATCCGAATGTACTGCATAGGCAAAATCAACGGCGGTAGCACCTTTAGGCAAAGCCAAAATCTTACCTTTTGGAGTAAATACATACACTTCATCTGGAAACAAATCAATTTTGAGATGCTCAAGGAAATCCAATGAATCTGCACTTTCGCTTTGAATCTCTAACAATCGTTGTAACCACTGATGCGTTTGTTGCTGCAATGCGGTTAACTGAGCGTCGCTCGCTTTATACAACCAGTGTGCGGCCACGCCTGCATCAGCAATATTGTGCATCTCAGTGCTACGGATCTGTACCTCTATCGGCGTACCGAATGGGCCAAACAAAGTGGTGTGTAAAGACTGGTAACCATTAGCCTTCGGAATCGCAATATAATCTTTGAACTTGCTTGGGATTGGCTTGTACAGCGCATGCAGAGCACCTAAGGCAAGATAGCAACTGGGTAAATCTTTAACGACGACCCTAAAACCATAAATGTCGTAAATTTGTGAAAATGCCGTAGTTTTACCCGCCATTTTCTTGTAGATACTATAAAGATGCTTTTCTCGACCAGAAACCTCAGCCTCAATATTTAAGCTACTAAGCTGCTGCTTTATTGATTCAAGTATCTTACTCACCACTTCTTTACGGTTGCCGCGTGCCGCCATAATGGCTTTAGAAATAGCTCGGAAGCGCATGGGATATAGGTACTGGAAACTTAGATCTTCAAGCTCCTGATAAATCGAATTCAGACCTAAACGATTAGCAATTGGCGCATATATATCCAGCGTTTCTTTTGCGATAAGCTTTTGTTTTTCTGGCTTCATCGCCTCTAGTGTTTGCATATTATGCAAACGGTCTGCCAACTTAACCAAAATCACGCGCACATCTTGTGACATTGCCAGCAGCATTTTTCTAAAGTTTTCGGCCTGCGCTTGGCTCGCACTTTGAAACTCGATTTTATCTAGCTTGGTAACACCGTCGACCAATTCTGCGACTTGTTGACCAAATTTGTCTTTAATATCACCGGTGGTGATGGGGGTATCCTCTACAACATCGTGCAATAAAGCCGCCAAGATAGTCGGCGTATCCATATGCAATTCGGCCAGAATACAGGCAACCGAGACTGGATGAATAATGTACGGCTCGCCCGTTTTGCGCACGACGCCATCATGCGCTTGGTAGGCATAACGATATCCCTCCAGAATTTGAGAGATATCTTGTGGTTTGAGGTACTGTTTAAGACGTAAGCTTAAGGCAGAGTTCTCGCTGTCCGCAGGCAGCAAGGGAGCCAAGTCTAGTTTGGTAAAGCCAGGCTTTGATAATTCCGCTTTATGGTGTGTTGCGGGTTTTGGCATGACGTTTTCACTGCTGGATATATTTTAACTTAGGTATATTAAATCTAGGTATATTAAACTTAGATGCGGTTTAAAATTTCTACACCGATTTTACCAGCAGCAATTTCACGCAAAGCAAGCACTGTTGATTTGTCACGCAAACCTGCTGTATTCACTTGCGGCTCTGCACCGTTATGCAACTGACGTGCACGGTAAGCAGCCACTAAAGTTAATTGAAAGCGGTTTGGGATTTTTTCTAAGCAATCATCTACTGTAATACGTGCCATGATGGTGTTTCCTATTGATATGTAAATTATGTGAGTGTTTGAATCAAGCTAGCATGACGTTGCAACTGAACGGAAATCGCAAGCCGCTGCGTACGAATAATTGCGCTAATATCTTGTAGCGCATCATTAAAATCATCGTTGATTGTAACATAATCGAACTCACTCACGTGGGCCATTTCAGTCCGCGCGGCAGCAATGCGCCTAGCGATCGTCTCACTGCTATCTTGAGCGCGGTTGTTAAGCCGCTGCGCTAGAGCTTCAATTGATGGTGGCAACACAAAAATACTAATCGCTTGTGGGTACAAGCTACGTACTTGTGCCGCACCCTGCCAATCAATTTCTAAAATAACGTCAAACCCTGCTTTTAGAGGCCCTTCTACAGATGATTGCGAAGTACCATAGTGGGCACCATGCACCTCTGCGCTCTCCAGAAACTGCGCTTCTCCAAGGATTTTTAGAAAAGCCACCTCATCTACAAAATGATAATCCACCCCATCAACTTCCCTAGGCCTAGGTTTACGCGTGGTATGTGAAATAGAAAGCTTTAAATGTGCATCTTTTTCCAGCAACGCCTTAATCAAGCTGGTTTTTCCCGCGCCTGAAGCTGCTGAAATTATAAAAAGATTACCTAATATCATGTTTAGTCAAAATCCTTATTCAAATACTTAACGCATACAATTTAGCACCAGCCCGGATTTGGCAAAGCACTGAAAAACAGATTTTCAGCCATCCGACTCAGTAATCCGCGGATGACAGTCGGCATAAAAACCATCCATTTTATAAAGCAACAAACCACACGCTAGTTTTTGACCTCAAACACAGGCATCTTATAGGAAATGGCACCTGACTCACATCCGTATTGGTACGTGCATCTAAAGCTAATACCAAGCCTTACTCAAGTAACAATCCTAAGCAAATAAGTCATATTAGCCGCTAAAAATTTAACACAGGCCAAATCATACCATTTTGGATAAAAGCTGATGAAAAAACTATAGGATTTTCACGCAAAGACTTTAAGAAGGTGTTACATAAATCCAGCAACTTCAGTGAGCTCTGCAAAGTTTTATTTAGACACTAGTTACTATTGTGCCTGTTGCGTTTGACGCACCACCTCAAGCAGCTTAGACAAGTCATCTGAAGTTTTTGCTACGGGTTGTGGCCCTTCGATTTTCTCTTGCGTCCAATCTACCACTGCTCCTGCGCCCCACGACACTATTGAGGCGAGCACAAATACTAGCAGGCCGCGTGTCATACCCGCTGGAATTGCTTGTTCATCAAGATAACGGCGTATATACCAAGCGGCGATGATAAACACGATGGTTGAAATAATGATGTTCCACATGGAGGGCAGCGTGAACATTTTGTTTTTCCTTTAGCTGAGCGTCAGTTTATCTGGTTAATTTGACAATTTGGCAGCTTCAACTACTCAATATTTTGTATCTGCTCGCGCATTTGTTCTATCAACACTTTTAGTTCCATTGAAACTTGCGTGGTTTGCACAGACACTGATTTTGAGCCTAAAGTATTGGCCTCTCGATTAAGCTCTTGCATTAAAAAATCCAGTCGCTTGCCTGCGGGTGCATCGCTATTTAAAATGCGTTTTACTTCAGAGACATGTGCGGTCAATCGGCTGAGTTCTTCATCCACATCAATGCGCTGGGCGAATAACACCAGCTCTTGCGCGACACGGTCTTGGTCTATGCTCTTCAAGCTTTCCTGCAATTTACTTTCAAGCCTTGCTTGGTATTCTTTGTTGAGTGCGGGTAATAACGGTTTTACTTTTTCAACCAAAACTTCAATTTGGGTTAGTCTATCTAAAATCAAGGCTTTTAGCTTTTCGCCCTCACGCGCACGCGAGGCGTTCAAGTCTTGCAAGCCTTGGTTCACCAGTTTTTTTACATCTTCTATCAACGTTTCATGGTTTAATACATCGGCCAGCACTACCCCCGGCCAACGGAGAATATCAGCCACACTGAGTGGACGGCTTTGCGGAAAATGTACTTGTGCCTGCGCACCTACTGCGGCTAACTGCTGCATTAAATGCTCATCTAACCGCATGGTTTGATTGGCTTGTGAACGCTGGATTAAGTTGATCTTGCATTCAATTTTTCCGCGACTTAAATGTGCGCCTATCTGCTCGCGAATATTTGGTTCAAAGCTTCTTAAATTTTCATCGAGCTTAAAATGCAGGTCTAAATAACGGCTGTTTACCGCGCGGATTTCAAGTAGCAGCGTTGCATTTTCCAAGGGTTGTTCTAGTGCAGCGAAGCCTGTCATGCTGAAGGTCATGTTAAATATTTCCTAATTAAACTAAATCAAAACCCATTAAATTAGCGCCATGTTATCAAATAGCAGCGGCTTAATGCCAAAATAACGACTAAATATCATTTATAAGATTACGAAATAACTTCAAGTACAAGCAATTACACGTTATATTGCTGAATATACGCTAAGTTTAGGTTTGATATTTAAGGCAGTTACTTATGAACAAAAAACGCACCTGCATTATAATTAAATCATTCAATCACCATCCATAAAAAAGTGTCATCCCCTACTAATTTAGCGCTACCTGCTGGTTACCAGTTACAAGATTATGAAATTAGAAAAGTCTTGAGCTCTGGTGGGTTTAGCTTTGTCTATTTGGCGCGTGATCAAGACAAAAAAACCGTCGCCATTAAAGAGTATTTACCAAGCTCTATCGCCCTGCGCAACAATGGCGCAACCGTTCTGCCCAACTCTGACGATGTCGCATTATTCAGGCATGGCCTTAAATGTTTTTTTGATGAAGGTTTATCGCTCGCTAAAATTGACCATAAGAATATCGTCCGCGTGCTTAATTTTTTTCGCGCCAATGATACGGTGTACATGGTGATGCAATACGAACGCGGAAAATCCTTACAAGACTACATTTTAGGGCAAGCGGATTCAGTGCCGGAACAGTTTATACGGCGAGTATTTGCCGAGCTATCTAACGGTTTACGAGAAGTGCATACCCAAAAATTATTGCATTTAGATATTAAGCCCGCCAATATTTATATCAGGCTTGATGGCTCGCCAGTATTGCTGGATTTTGGCTCTGCACGCCAGGCTTTGAATGAAAACTTGTCGAAAATCTCACCCAGCTATACGCCAGGCTTTGCATCACCGGAACAATATTATGATAGAAAGTTATTGGGACCATGGAGCGATATTTATAGCATAGGTGCCACCATGTATTCATGCTTGACGCGGACGTCGCCACTAGCCGCGAATCAGCGGATTAAAAATGATTTACTCATTCCCGCAGTAAAATTAGGGAAAGAACAATACTCTAAAAACCTGCTCGAAATCATCGATAAATGTCTGAGTTTAGATTATCTCGAACGTCCGCAAAGTGTATTTTCATTGCAAAAAACGTTGCTGGAATCGATGCCTGAACCGACTAAGAAATCCAGTCTGATGAATAAAATTGTTGTTGCTCTGAATAAACCAAGGTCTATAGGTAAATCATCATGAAATTTACTATTTTTCAAAATAGTCGCCAAGGCCCACGTGAATATAACCAAGATAGGTTAGCGTATTCATATAGTAAAGATGCGCTATTGCTAGTGGTCGCAGATGGCATGGGCGGCCATAGACATGGTGAAATTGCGGCACAAATGGCTGTTGCCACCATGACAGAGGCTTTTCAGCGCTTAGCTGTGCCTACGCTGGCTAGCCCAGCTAAATTTTTAATTGATAATATCCAGCAAGTTCACGACATGATTGACCAGCTCACACAAGAACGTGAAATGCTAGAGTCACCACGCACCACCATCGTAGCGGCAGTGGTGCAACGCGGCATGCTGTATTGCGCACATGTCGGTGATTCACGTCTTTATCATTTTCGTGATGGTCATTTGCTGTATCGCACTGAAGATCATTCTATTGTGCAATCCTTATATAGCAAGGGCATCATCAGCAAAGATGAGATGTCTACGCACCCCTATCGCCACAAAGTGTACAGCTGTTTAGGCGGCGACACCCCACCTAAGATTGACCTGTCTGACAGGCAAGAGTTGGCTGAAGGTGATACCATTTTATTATGTACCGATGGGGTTTGGGGTGCAGTGCCGGATGAGCAGATTAAACAAATTCTCAACGGCATCTCGATTACCGACAACGTCACCAAACTGCTTAACCAAGCAGAGACTGTCAGCAAAGACCAGGGTGACAATATGAGTGCGATTGGTTTGCAATGGGGTGACAAACAAAGTAGCAGCTTAGCCGTATCAACTCTTGCTATGGCCATGGGCGCAACCACCACTATCATGAACCCCGTTGCTCAGCCAGACAGCTCATTAAACACGGATCTTAGTGATGATGATATTGAAAGAACCATCGCTGAAATACAAAACGCCTTACAAAAAACCAGTCGCAAATAACCCATTTTTGAATTAGGACTATCAAGTATGCAAGCCAGCCAGACTATCTCCAATAACATCCGCCCTAGCCAACGCAACAACAACCAATTGCGCGAAGTTGAAATCATCCGTCATTACACTAAACATGCTGAAGGTTCAGTACTTATAAAATATGGTGATACGCATGTATTGTGTACCGCCAGCGTAGAAGAGCGTGTTCCAGCCTTTTTAAAAGGCAAAGGTCAAGGTTGGGTAACCGCAGAGTACGGTATGTTGCCACGCTCTACAGGTAGCCGCATGGATAGAGAAGCCGCGAGAGGCAAACAATCTGGCCGTACCCAAGAGATTCAACGTTTGATCGGTCGGTCACTACGCGCCATTATTGATTTAGAAAAATTGGGTGAGCGTAGCATTCAGATTGATTGTGATGTCATTCAAGCCGATGGCGGCACACGTACCGCCAGCATTACCGGTGCTTATGTAGCGCTGCATGATGCCATTACTACTTTATTGCTTAGCGGCAAGTTGACTGAGAGTCCGCTTAAACAAGCCGTTGCAGCCATTTCTGTAGGTGTATATAAAGGCGCACCAGTACTGGATTTAGATTACATTGAAGATTCAGACTGCGATACCGATATGAACGTGGTAATGACCGCTGACGGCGGCTTTGTTGAGGTGCAAGGCACGGCTGAAGGTGAACCGTTTGACCGTGATGCGATGAACGCAATGCTGGATCTGGCGCGGGATGGCATTAATACTCTCATCGCCAGCCAAGTAAGCGCTTTAGCCATCTAATCCGGCGGATGTTTTATGACAGCTATCAATCTACAAAAAATCGTTATCGCCAGTGGTAATCACGGCAAGTTAAAAGAGATTCAGCACGTACTTAAAGCCACCAGCATTGAAGTACTGCCGCAATCACATTTTAATGTCACTGAAGCTGAAGAGCCTTACTGCACATTTATAGAAAATGCATTAACTAAAGCGCGCCATGCCAGCCTGCAAACAGGTTTACCCGCACTCGCTGACGATTCCGGCATTTGTGTAGATGCGTTGCAAGGCTTGCCAGGCGTACACTCTGCAAGATACGCCTGCGAACTACCTTCAGACAAAAAATCGGATGCGGCCAATAATACAAAATTACTATTGGCCTTACAAGACCAAACAAATCGTAAAGCGCACTACTACTGCGTGATGGTGCTGGTAAAATACGCAACCGATCCACAGCCGATTATTGCAGAAGGCATGTGGCATGGTGAGATTTTAACCATACCACGCGGCACAGATGGGTTTGGCTATGACCCACTATTTTTGGATGTAAGCAGCGGCAAAACCGTTGCAGAATTAGCCATAGACGCTAAAAACAAGATCAGCCACCGCGGGCAAGCCTTACAACAACTGCTACTAAAAATTAAAACTCTAAATACTATTTAGTAAACACTATGAAACACAAACCCACTATTTGGCGACGTGATGACGGCAGCATCGTCGCCTGCACCGAAAAAATAAAAGTGATGAAAGAAAATCTGGCCGAACTGAAACAAGTTGCACAAGATGCGCTTGAAGACGGCTTATTGATGGAAGTCAGTGAAGCGCAAATACGTGAAGCTTTGCATCAACTGGTTGATACGCTGGTGAATCCTTATCAAAAAAATCATTGAAATTAAAGCTGAAGCAGCTTTTAACGCAAAACCAATCAATACGCTAGCTCCACTTGCGGGTGAAGCCACTCTTTCTGGCCTGACAAATTCGCCGCCATTATCTTTATATATCCATATTCCGTGGTGCGTAAAAAAATGTCCTTATTGCGATTTTAATTCGCATGAGAGTCGCAATAAAAATGGCGAGATTCCTGAAAATGCTTATGTGGATGCGCTGATTGCAGACTTAGAACTTGCCACGCCCAAGGTGTGGGGCCGTAAAATCAAAAGTGTATTTTTTGGCGGCGGTACGCCTAGTTTGTTTTCAGCTGAAGCGATAGACCGCATTTTGAGTCATGTGCGCATGCTAACACCGTTAGAATTTGATGCCGAAATAACACTGGAAGCTAATCCCGGCACCGTTGATGCCGCAAATTTTGTTGGCTATAAGCAAGCGGGGGTGAATAGGCTTTCACTAGGCATTCAAAGTTTTAACAGTGATTATCTAAGGGCGCTAGGTCGCATTCATGATAGCGAGCAAGCTTATGCAGCGGTAGAACTCGCACTTAATACTTTTGAACAAGTGAACTGCGACATTATGTATGGCTTACCCGATCAAAACCTTGCAGATGCCATGCGAGATGCGGAAATTGCGGTGAAATTAAACCCGGCGCATTTGTCGTTTTATCATTTAACGTTAGAGCCCAATACACCGTTTTATCGCACGCCGCCCAGCCTGCCTGATGATGACACCAGTAGCGACATGCAAATTGAAATTGAAATATTGCTGGCTCAAAACGGCTATGAACATTATGAGACATCTGCGTTTGCTAAAAAAGGCAAACAAGCGAAACATAACCTAAATTATTGGCAGTTTGGCGATTATTTAGGCATAGGCGCAGGGGCGCACAGCAAATTAAGTTACCACGATAAGATCACTAGGGAAGTTCGCCCAAAACACCCAAAAGCCTATATGCAGCAAGCCTTACTAGGCAATGCCGTTGAACGTGAGTGGCTGATTAGCCAGGATGAACTTGGTTTTGAATTTATGATGAATGCCTTGCGTTTAGTGAATGGGGTGCCGGTAGATCTATTTCAGCAACGCACAGGCTTAAACATAAACAAGCTTGAAGTCGCTATTAGAAAAGCACAAAACAAAGGTTTGCTTGCACTGGAAAATGGCAATATGCAGCCGACTTTATTAGGGCAGCGATTTTTAAATGAGTTGCTTGAGTTGTTCTTGCTGTAAATTTATTGCAGCACTTTTACAGTCCTGTAATAATTTACTTAAATATCTGAAGTTAATCTTCTGGCTTGAGCTTGTCGCGTGTATCTAGCAAGCTGCGTAAGAATAATATCTCTTGAAACACTTCCATACCAAAGCCAGTGCGCTCGCTATCACGGTTATCCATTAACAACTTATCTAAATAGGCTTTGGTTTCAACTAGTTTTTCGTTCACTTTTTCAGAATCTGCCCATAAATTGGTCAGCGTCTCAACAATATGCGGAATCGCCTCTAAGCTAGAAGCTACGACTATGGCTGCTGGCGCTTCACCCCATAGCGGCACCATCACATTAAACTGTTGATGCAAGGTTGATGCGCACTGCAAAAACGCTTCTTTTTGATTCGTAGCTCGATAAAGATCCAACAAATACAGCCAGTGATGCAATGCCGTTTTTGGCGCTGATTGAATTTGTGCTTTTAATAACGCAATTGCTTCGTCTTCACGATTAATATTGGCGTAGATTTTGGCTTGTTCCAATACCAACTCACCATCCTCTTCATCATGCAACGTCTTGGTCGAGTCTAAATCTTCGTCCGTCAGTATGCCAGATGCTTCACTGACCATTTGTGAAGCGTCTGCACTATTGAGTGATGATGTAAACGATGATGATGCGCGATTCGTATCACTGAACGATTTTGTTGTCGTTACGGAGCTCAATCCATCTGTAGCAATATCGCTAATATTTTTCGTCTTCCGACGTTTATAAAAGCGCAAGGAGAAGAACACCCCTATCGCTGCTATTAATAATATGATCAACATTATTAAATACCGCGCAATAGACGGGGACTGCACTACGCCTGGCTCTATCACAGGCGCAGCAAGCACCTTATTATGCACCTCATGTGCAACTATTTCCGCGGCCTTTGGTGCGTCATCTTTGATAACGCTGGATTGTGTTTGCTCGCTCTGCGCGGCCTCAACAGACTCAGAAGTAGCTGCTGGCAAGGGCAAAGTGCGACTCTGAACACGCTCTACGTCAATGTTTAGTGCCGCCAACTCTTCCTGCGAGTGGGCTAACTGGGCATTTAAATTGTCTAACTCCTGCTTAAGAAGCTCATTTTTCTTGAGCAGTTCGTCATAAGCAGCTTGCCTATCAGGATTAAGTGCAGATCTTGCCGCATCCATAGGGTCATAGCGATTGTGCTGCATGGATAGAGTTGGCCGCTTAACGCTTGATGATGCGAACTTGACATCGCCACTATACTTTGCCAACAACTTGATGTTTGGAATAACAATCAAACTTGCCTGACTTGGTTTGCTTGATGCCTCCAGATCTGGATAGACCTCATGATTTAACTGCAACGTTTTTGAGATAAATTGCCGCTGCATTTTTTGATTTTTTGGATAAAATAAAGTCGCCAAATCTGCAACACTCTCGCCAGACTGCAAAGGCCAAGTCATGTTAGCATCGTCAGCTTGCTCATGCGGGCGCAGGTAGTTTTCTGACAAGAAATCTTCGGCTTGAGTGGTGCTTTGAGCTGGCAATAAATGACCATACATGGCAACAATTAAGGCCAATATGAGCTTAATTTTACGTCCCTTTACACTTCCTGCACTCAAGTCTAATGCCTCATTTTAGATTTCTAAAGCTGTCGTTTTAACGGCCAAACGAGCGCGCGCGATTGCCGCTTTCACTTGTGCAGGCGCTGTACCACCAATATGATTGCGGCTGTTAAGCGAGCCTTCAAGCGTAAGCACCGCATAGACATCGTCGCTAATTTCAGAGGAAAATTGTTGCAGTGTAGCCAGTGGCAACTCGCTCAAATCCACCTTTTTATCTACAGCGTAACGTACTGCAAGCGCTACGGCTTCATGCGCATCCCTAAATGGCATACCTTTTTTAGCTAAATAATCGGCTAAGTCAGTAGCGGTTGCATAGCCTTCAAACGCGGCTTGCCGCATATTTTCTTTATTGACTACAAAGCCTTTTTTAACAACAACGCCATTTTCAATGACAGGCAGGCGCAACATATCCGCATAAATTTCCAGCGTCACCAACAGCGTATCAGCCGTATCGAACAGCGGCTCTTTATCTTCTTGATTATCCTTGTTGTAGGCCAATGGCTGGCCTTTCATCAGGGTGAGCAATGCCGTTAAATGACCATAGACTCGGCCAGTTTTACCACGCACGAGCTCTGGTACATCCGGGTTCTTTTTTTGCGGCATGATAGAGGAGCCAGTGCAAAAACGGTCCGCAATATCAATAAAGGCAAATCTTGGCGAACTCCACAGAATAAGCTCTTCAGACAGCCTTGATAAATGTGTCATCACTAGCGATGCTGCAAACGTAAATTCGATGGCAAAATCACGGTCAGATACTGCATCTAATGAGTTTTCACATACGCCATCAAAACCCAGCGTTTTAGCCACCATTTCACGGTCTATCGGATAGCTGGTACCTGCCAGTGCCGCAGCACCTAGCGGCAAGCGGTTAATACGTGTTCTGCAGTCTGCAAAACGTGCAACATCACGTTTAAGCATTTCAACATACGCCATTAAATGATGGCCGAATGTGACGGGTTGCGCCACTTGCAAGTGTGTAAAGCCAGGCATGATGGTATCAAAATGTGCTTCAGCTAAATCGAGCAAACTTAATTGTAAGTTAGCCAAGCTAACGGTTATTTGATCGGTAGTCGCACGCAACCATAACCTGACATCAGTTGCCACTTGATCATTACGGCTTCGGCCGGTATGTAAGCGCTTACCTGCGTCGCCAATTTTATCTGTAAGGCGCTTTTCAATGTTGAGATGCACGTCTTCTAAATCTAATAGCCATTCAAATGTACCAGCTTCAATTTCTTGCAGAATTTCCGCCAAGCCGCTTTCAATGGATTTTACATCAGCAAGACTAATGATCTTTTGTGTGCCTAACATTTGCGCATGGGCTAATGAACCTTGAATATCAAATACCGCCAGACGTTGGTCAAAACCAACTGATGCGGTGTACTTTTTGACTAACTCGGCAACAGGCTCATTAAATCGGCCTGACCAGCTGGTACTTTTTTTATTGAGCGCGCTTTCTTTTTGTATCACTTTAACTTTTTCTTTCTCGTTTAACTGTTATATTTATTCGGGATTGTCTTTTGTAATTTTTATGCTGTTATTTTTCCGTTATTTTTTGCAGAAAATTCAAATTATTGTTTAATAATAATGTACTTATACGGTTAGTATAATGCAAAATACAAACGCCACGATGCATCTGAACTCAAAAATTACCTATAAACAACAAGCTAATCAACGTGTTTGTAAACTATGGTGCGCAAAAACTAACGATGAACCTCGAAATAAACCATGAGCCCGAATAAACCATGAGAAAGTCTAGCGGCTTACCCAATATGCGTAATCTGGGCGTTAATTTACGCATATTAATCATCGTCAATACCGCGCTGGCATTGGCAGCCATTGTACTGAGCAGTAGTTTTAAGGCTTTTTTCACGTTAATCACTACCATCTCTGCCATTGCGCAACCCATGCTACTGTTAAGCCTATTGCTGCTATACGCAAGCTACCCGCTACTTGTCAAGTTACGCTATTGGCAGGGCTTGCTGGCAATTATGTTCATAATACTATTTACCTGTAGCGGCGTGTATTGGTTAATTTCTCAATTATTGATATTTAATGATTTACCTACACAAACACGCCTGCTGTTTTTTGCATTTATCGTAACGGCCATTTCCTTATATTATTTTAACCTGCATCACCGCGCCTATTCACCCGCTTTGCTTGAGGCTAGGCTACAAGCGCTGCAAGCGCGTATTCGTCCACATTTTTTATTTAACAGTATCAATGCGGTGCTATCATTGATTCGCAGCCAACCCAAGCAAGCTGAAACAGCTTTAGAAGATATGGCCGATTTATTTCGTGTACTGATGGCGGATAACCGGGATTTGGTACCCCTCGCCCAGGAAATAGCACTATGCCGGCAATATTTAAGCTTAGAGAAACTGCGACTAGACGAACGGCTTAATATTCAATGGCAAATAGACGATATGCCCCCGGACGCCCTAATACCGCCATTGGTATTACAACCATTACTTGAAAATGCTGTATACCACGGTATTGAACCACTGGCGGCTGGCGGCACAATTACTATTCAAATCTACACTAAACGCAATGAAGTACATATCGTACTAAGCAACCCTTACAACACGCAAAATATTCACCATAATGGCAACAAAATGGCGCTTAAAAATATTAAAGAGCGTTTAACGCTACATTTTGATCTTGAAGCGTCATTAAAAAGCTCGCAATCCAATAATGAATATCAAGTACACATTACATTGCCACGCACACAAAAATGACTAACCCTACACTTAACATTTTAATTGCCGACGATGAAGCGCCCGCGCGCAACCGACTACGTGAATTGCTTTCCGACATCAGCAACATCAACATTGTGGCTGAAGCAAAAAATGGGCAAGAAGCGCTCAATCTAGCCAATGACCATCAGCCAGACATTGTGCTGCTAGACATTCGCATGCCCACAATGGATGGCATTGAAGCCGCTCAGCATCTACAAAAAATGGCTAAACTGC
>Ga0209913_1000709_pt1 | contig 25000 bp, 18 predicted proteins | sample PersoiDNA2013203_FD_185805 | JGI IMG/M metagenome (GOLD analysis project Ga0209913, IMG submission 185805) | Permafrost soil microbial communities from the Arctic, to analyse light accelerated degradation of dissolved organic matter (DOM) -... | ecosystem: Environmental > Terrestrial > Soil >... | reverse complement strand
GGCCATAAACTGACGTTCGATCCATGCCCGCTTTCAGCCAAAAAGACAAGCCAGCCTTCTCCCGCAGGCCCGTATTGCTAAAGTTACCGACTCATCAGCCGACAGCTTTTGTTCCCATTTCACGGATGATTTTAATGTTCCGCTCTCTTTTTTCCGGCGTTGCTTTGCTCGCCGTCGGCGCCGTGTGCACGGCCCAAGCCCAGACTGTTACCACGCCGGAACAACTGCTGACTGAATTCTCTCGTTGCGATGCGCATTTCTTCGAGAGCCTACGCGATGCCCGCCTGCCTGCCGGTACCTTGCGCCTGAGTGACTACGGCTCGGTCAAGGCACCGAGCATCATGAGTCCGCTGCAGGAAGGTGGTACTTACCAACACTTCGAAACGCCCCTGATTGTTAACGGTGTGCGTATGGTCGGCTATTACAATCAGGCCGAAACCATCAAGAACGTCGGCAATTTTCTGTTCTGGGGTTTTGTAGCCGATGGCTCGCCGCAAGAGGTGGCCGCAAAACTCAAGCCGCTGATCGTTGATAACGCACGCTTTGTCAGTCAGGGCAAAGCCATTACCCGCGCCGAAATTCGCCGCGTCGGTGACCCTATCGGCCAATGGCGCACCGAAGGACTGACCGGCCCCGGCGTCGCCACGCCGTTTGGTTTCGTAGACCGCGTGCTGATCGTCGACACGGGCGACACGACACCGCCACTCGCGGGACACACCACCGTGTTCTGCTCGCTACAAGGCACCGTGACCGCACCGCTGTTGCAGGTCTATCGCCCTGACCTCAACGCTCATCTGCTCGACTGACAAGGATGCTTATCATGACTACTCGCTGGCCGGCACTGATCGTCTGCTCCGTCATCCTCACAGGTTGTGCGGGGATGCAGAACCCGCAAAAAGCCAACCTTGCCCACTGCGCTAATCAGTTCAAGGCGTCCAGAGCCGAAAATTACCCTCTGGTGCTGCAGGAAGGTGATCTATGCCTGCAGAAAAATACGCTGCCCGCCTCGCTGCAAAGTTTGATTTACGCGGTGCAGGCCGACGCCTACAGCAACCTCAAGCACTTTCCCGAAGCCGTGACCGCCAAGGAAAAATCCATGCAACTGGAGGTCAAGCCTGATCCGCGCGCCAACCTGGACCTGAGCGCCATGTATCGCGACGCTGGCAACCCGAAAAAAGCCCTTGAACTCGTGCAGTACAACCTTGACAACGGGATGGGCGAAGCTGGGAAGGGTTCCGGCTTCCACATGCCGACCTACTATCATCTGGGCCTCGCACTGACAGACCTGGGTCAGTACCGAGAGGCCGCTGAAGCATTCAGTACTGGCCTTCAGCGTCAGGCGGACTATGCCTGGGCCTATTATGCGCGCGGGATCGCGTACGACCATTTGGGAGACAGGGACGACGCAAAGGCCGACTTCATGAAGTTCTCGCAGATCGTCAACAAGAAGTACCTGCAGGAGGAGCACAAGGCCAAGCTCGCCGAGTACAAGATTTCCATGCCGTAATAGGAGCGCCAGCTTACCTGTTGTCTGCGGCGGCGCTATTGACGGCACGCGGGGTTTGAACGGCACGCCCTTACGTAATCGATTGCCAAATCATCCCCCGGTGTTTTCCGGCAGTTTGGCAATCACCTTGATCTAGAACTGGTAACCATAGAGCCAAGTAACGCCCACGCCGGTCAGCGTCGGGTGTGGCGCCCTCCCCCAGAACTCCGGCACAACCTTCCAGATCGTCTCGAACTTCGATTCGGGATCAAAGATAAAGACGGTGACTTCAATCACATCGTCGAAGGTGCAACCGGCAGCGACCAGGATCGCATTCAGGTTGGTGAACGCGAGTCGGATCTGGGCCTCCTGATCGGGTTCGGGCGAGCCGTCTTCGTGACTGCCGACTTGCCCCGACACGAATAAAAAGCCATTGGACTTGATAGCCGGCCAATAGCGATTGCGCTCGTAAAGTGCCTGGCGTCCAGCTGGAAAAACCACGTCACGCTGCGTCATAGGTGCCTCCATCAATGGGTCAACGTCGACCCGGAACTAACGATGCAGAGACTGTAAGGACGGGTACCAAGGCGATAAACACGCAACCTTGGCTAGCACTGTTTGTGAAACCCAAACAATCTGCTCGATAGCGGAGGCAGCAATGGACCGTTTTGATGCAATGCAGGCATTTGCTCGCGTGGTGGAAGCTGGCAGCTTCACCAAGGCGGCCGAAAGCCATGCGCAACCACGCTGAGCGCATCCAGGTCAAAGGTCGCTATGCGCTGGCGGTCGTAATTCGTGACGGTGCTACTGGTGGGTTAGGTTTTACAGGTAGCTACGTAAAGTCAGAACGATTTATCAAGACACAACATCCAATATCTGGACATTTTGATTATTTATGGATATTTTGTCATTGCAGCCCCAAGAGCGGCTGCCCATAACAATAAACAGCGCCGTCTCGACGCATTTCTGACTTCTGCCACCCTGATTGGAGTGCCGTAATGTCAACATCTTCATCCGCTGCAAACACAGGTTCGCCACTGATTTACTCGCTGACCTTTCAGCTATTCATTGGGTTACTGCTGGGGACCTTCGTTGGACTGCTCTGGCCGCATTTCGCCGCACAACTCAATCCGCTGGCTGGAGCTTTTGTCAAACTGATAAAAATGGTTGCAGGCCTGATTGTATTTCTTACCGTGGCCAGCGGGTTTTCCCAGATCAGGAAAGGCACAGGCCTTGGGCGGCTGAGCGCCGTTACGCTGATATATTTTGAGGTCATCAGCACCGTTGCGCTGGTGCTGGGGTTGGTGCTGGGCAACCTCTTCAAACCTGGCGAAGGTCTGTCGATTCCTGCGGATGGCGTTGCAACCGTGGCATCGTTCGCTCAAGCCGGCCAAGCGCTCTCCACGGTCGACTTCTTGCTCAATGTCATCCCCAAAACCGTGCTTGACGCGCTGGCCGGTGGAGCGATGTTGCAGGTCCTATTGGTCGCACTGTTGTTTGGTTATGCGTTATTCGCACTGGGTGAACGTGCCGAGCCCTTGGCACAACATCTTCGTTTATGGACTGACGCCAGCTTCAAGGTGGTCGGCGTCATTCTGCGTTTGGCACCTATCGGCGTCTTCGCTGCCGTAGCGTTCACGATAGGAAAATTCGGACTTGCGGCACTACTGCCACTGATCAAGATGATCGGTCTGGTGTATCTGGGGTGTGCATTGATGATTGTGCTGGTGTTCGCCAGTATTGCGCGCCTCACCGGATTCAGCCTCTGGTGGTTCGTCAAGCTGATCCGCAAGGAGTTGATTATCGCGTTTACAACGGCTTCATCGGAAGCGGCGCTGCCAGGCTTGATGACCAAACTCCAGGAAGCGGGTTGCAGCAAGAGCGTTACCGGATTTGTAGTGCCCGCCGGATATTCATTCAACCTGGACGGGTCATCCATTTATCTCACCGTGGCGGTGCTGTTCATTGCTCAGGCCGCTGGACTCGATCTTGGTTGGTCCGAGCAGTTGTCGTTATTGTTGGTGTTTCTGCTGACCTCCAAAGGGGTTGCTGGCGTGAGCGGAGGGGCCTTCATCACACTGGCGGCTTCCCTGACGATGTTCCCCGACATCCCATTGGCGGGCCTTGCCTTGATTCTGGGTGTCGACCGTTTGATGGACACTGTGCGTACACTTACCAACGTTCTGGGTAACGGGGTGGCGACCATGGCAATTGCCCGCTGGATGGGCCAACGCAACGGCGATGACCCGGCGCCCGCCGCGCTGACAGAATCAGGTCGAATCCGCAGGTCGGCGCGCGAGCCCATTCCCGCATCCAACCCGGTCGCCTGAATAGTTTTTCCACACCTCTCAATTCACCACTGGCATGAGCTTGCACCATGAGCGCAAAAAACGACGAAGCCACAAACATCCTCAACCAATTGGGGCAAATTGCGCAGGGGCTGGGTGAAACATTCGCGCCTTTTTGCGAAGTGGTGGTGCATGACCTGCAAGACCCCAATCACGCCATTCATGCGATTCACAACAACCTTTCGGGGCGTCGGGTAGGCGACCCGGCCACCGAACTCGGCCTGGCCCGCATTGCGGATGCGCAGTATCCGGAAGTGATCGCCAACTATGCCAACCGTTTTCCTGATGGTCGGCAGGCCAAGAGCACCTCGATCGGGATCAAGGACTCGAACGGCCAGTATGTCGCGGCACTGTGCATGAACCTGGACTTGAGTCTGTTCCAGAGCCTGCAAAGCGCCATGGGGCAATTCACCCATGTGGTCAAGAATGGTATTACGGAAAACCTGGACACCAGCAACGCTGACGCCATCCGCCAGCGTATCGACGAGTTCGCCGCGCGTCAGGCCACTACACCACGCGCCCTGAAGGCCGAAGACAAACGTTTGTTGCTTCGCGAACTGAAGAGCACCGGTTATCTGGAAGTGCGCAAGTCGATGGAGGTCATCGCCCAGCATTTGGGCGTGTCCCGCGCGGCGGTTTACAGCTACGTGAAATAAACCTCGCCGGTTTCGTACCGGCATTACTCCGGCAATGTTTTTCCCCACTCCGTGAGGGGCTGGTTCTCCTCGCCCTGAATAAAGGTATCGCCATGCTAATCCCCGCCATCCAGTGCGCCAACAGTAGCTCCATCAGCCCTCCTGCGGGGCACTATGCTCACGTCTGTATCGCCGGAGGGTTTGTGATGATTTCGGGACAGTTGCCTATCGATGCCCAGGGGAAGGCGTTGGCAGACAGGAGTTTCGAGGAACAGACCCGCCAGGTCCTGGCCAATCTTGAGCATTGCCTGGCGCGTGCAGGTGTGGGCAAAGACCGCCTGGTGCAAGTACGCGTCTACGTCACCGACATCGATCAATGGCCGACTTTCAATCGCCTCTACGAACAATGGTTAGGTGATCACCGGCCCGCCCGAGCCGTTGCAGGCGTGTCTGAATTGCATTTTGGGTCAGCCGTCGAGGTAGAAGCCATGGCGCTTGCGGCGACCGCCTGAGCGTGTCGATTGCGCACGCATCTGAACATTCACCTATCAAAAGCGAGGCACCTATGACCACGACGCAACTGACGCTCCCGATCTATCAAGACGTACTCGACGCCGCCGAACGCATCCAGGGCCACGCGCATCGCACCCCGGTGCTGACCTCACGCACCTTGAATGGACAACTGGGTGCCGAGGTGTTCTTCAAGTGCGAGAACTACCAGCGCATGGGCGCTTTCAAGTTCCGCGGTGCGTTTAATGCTTTAGCGCGTTTCGACGAGCGCCAGCGCAAAGCCGGCGTGGTGGCATTTTCTTCCGGCAATCACGCCCAGGGCATCGCCTTGTCTGCACGTATCTTGGGTATTCCCGCGACAATCGTGATGCCCCATGACGCTCCGGCTTCGAAAATGGCAGCGACACGCGAGTATGGAGCCAGCGTGGTGCTCTATGATCGTTACAGCGAGGACCGCGAAGCCATTGGTCGAAAACTGGCCGAGGAGCATGGCTACACGTTGATCCCATCCTATGACCACCCGGACGTCATCGCAGGGCAAGGCACGGCGACCTTGGAGTTATTGCAAGAGACCGGCCCGCTGGACGCGCTGTTCGTTTGCCTAGGCGGCGGCGGACTGTTGGCAGGCGGTGCCCTGGCAACCCGCGCCCTGTCGCCTGACTGCAAACTGTACGGTGTAGAGCCACTGGCGGGGAATGATGGACAACAATCGCTTCGCAGCGGAGAAATTGTTCACATCGACACGCCGGACACCCTCGCCGACGGCGCCCAGACCCAGCATCTGGGGCACTACACATTCCCGATCATTCGCCGCGACGTTGATGACATCCTGACTGTCACAGACGTTCAACTGGTCGAGGGTATGCGCTTTTTTGCCGAGCGCATGAAGATGGTCGTGGAGCCTACCGGATGCCTGGGGTTGGCCGCTGTACGTGACATGGGCAAGCTGCTGGAGGGTAAACGCATAGGCGTGATCGTGAGCGGAGGCAATATTGACCTGGATCGGTATGCGCGGTTGCTGGCGTAGCCTTGAACGCTGACGCCCGATCTCTTCGGGACGGCCCCGAAGAGATCCCATGCGCTCTGTAGCGTCTTTCAGCGACCGCTGAATTCCAGTGAAATAGTCGACTTGGACTGCCTGCACAGGGGTTGACACATTTACTCACATCCCCTGAAGATGGAGCCCTCATTCAGGGTGTGTCAGCTCATGCTTGCAACGTCTTCCGTTAACCTTTCCGTCATTGGCTTGATCGCCAAGGCGCAAGGTTGCGTTGCGCGCGCCCTCAAATCGAAGAAACAGTCGCTCATGTGACCGGGGCGCGCTGTCCCGTCAGATGAGCTGACAGGACATTGAGCGCGACGGACACCCTGCCCTTGCACAATTCCCTCTGCCCTTCTGACGGTGACTCAATCGGTCAATCATCAGGAGAGAGTGCATGTCAGCGTTTCAAGGTATCTGGGTTCCCGTGGTCACGCCGTTTCATGACGGCACCATCGATTTTATCGGCTTGCGCCGGCTGGTCGACCATCTGCTGGAAAAGCACGTGGCCGGGATCATGGTCTGCACCACCACGGGCGAAGCCGCGTCGTTGAGCCGTCAGGAACAACTGGCGGTGCTGGATGCGGTGTTGCAATGGGTGCCAGCGCACCGCGTGGTGATGGGCCTGGCGGGCTATAACCAAATTGAGCTGTTGCAGTTCCAGGGCGAAATCCTCAAACGCCCGGTGGCCGGGCTGTTGGTGCCGGCGCCAAGCTATATCCGCCCGTCCCAGAGCGGCCTTGAAGCGTTCTTCCGCACGGTGGCCGACGCCTCCAGTGTGCCGATCATTCTCTATGACATTCCCTATCGCACCGGGGCGACCTTCGAACAGGCCACGCTGCTGAACATCGTCGCCCATCCGCGCATCGTGGCGGTCAAGGACTGTGGCGGCAACCTGGGCAATACCCTGGCGCTGCTGGCCAGTGGTGCGGTGGATGTGCTGTGTGGCGAGGATATCCAGATCTTTAACGCGTTGTGCCTTGGCGCCAGTGGGGCGATCGCAGCGTCGGCACATGTACACACCGAGCAGTTCGTGGCGCTGTGGCAGCAAGTGCGGGATAACCAGTTGAGCGAGGCGCGGCAGACGTTTTTCCAGTTGCTGCCGCTGATCAATACGCTGTTTATGGAGCCCAACCCGGCACCGGTGAAGGCGGCGCTGGCCCTGCAGGGATTGATCGGCAGCGAATTGCGCGCGCCGATGCAGCGGGCCGGAGACGCCACCGTCAACCGTCTGCAAACGTTGTTGTGAGCCCGGCCTACGCACCCTTTAGGGACTGAGTGTCCCGCGCCACCTGCAACCGATGCAACGTGATGTTGCGCACCTGCTGCTTGCTCAGTTCGATATGCCGCGTGAGCAGCTGCTGCGCCTGCTCACAGCGCCGTTGCAGGATCGCGTCGAGTATCTGCCCGTGCTCTTCGTAGGTCGCAGCGATCCGCGATGCCTGGGTAAAGTCGAGCCGGCGGATGATGCGGATTTTTTCCGTAATGGCGTAGTGCATGCGCGCCATTTCGCGGTTGCCGGTGGCCTCCACCAGGGCGCAGTGAAAGCGTTCGTCCAGCTCGGACACCACCTGGATGTCCTGCTGGCGTTCGCCCTCCTCCACCCGCCAGATCGCCTGCAACCCTTGCAACAGCGGATGGCTCGGCTCATCCATCCGGCATAAGTGGCTGACCGCCGCCAGTTCCAGAATGATCCGCACGTCATACAGCTCTTCGAAGTAGCTGAAGTCGAACGGTTTCACCTGCCAGCCACTGCGGAAGTACACCTCCAGATAGCCTTCCTTCTCAAGACGATAGAGCGCCTGACGCACCGGGGTGCGGCTGACGTTCATGCGCTCGGCCACTTCGCCTTCGCTGAAGCGGTCCCCCGGCAGCAGGCGAAAGTCGAAGATGTCCGCCTTGAGCTGCGCATAGATCCGTTCGGCCAAGCTGTCGGGGCGCTCCCTGGTTTTTTTCAGCGTTGAACCCGGCATGCTTAGCCCCGGCTCGCGATAAAGGCGCGCCAGCCGCCGAATTCGGTGATGTCGAGGGCGTCGGCCAGCGCCCAGGGCTCGCAGATGAAACCTTTGACGCTGCGCCCGTCCGCCAGGCTCAGGTTGCCGATGCCCAGGGGCGCGGGGATTTCGGCGACGAACTCGCCAAAGCGTGCGATGGGCATATCCCACAGCTCGATGATGATCGAGCGGCCGCTGTCCGCCTTGGCCAGCCCGGGTTTCGGCGGCACGGTGCCCGGCAGTGCATACAGTCGATAGCTGTCGCCGGTCAGTGTTTGCTCCACCAACACCGCATTGCGCGTGGTCAGTTGGAAGTTCAGCGGCATGCCGCTCAGGTGCGCGCCAACCACCGCAAGGCGCACGCTGCCGGGCGCGGGTGCTGGCGCGGCTGGCGCGGGTAACGCGCGCGCGGTGGCGCCCAGCGGCAGGCCGAGGCCGGCTTGCCAGCGCTTGCCCAAGTGGGCCAGCGCCGTGTCATGCCAGGCCGGCGCCAACACGGTGATGCCGCAGGGCAAACCATCGGCGCGCAAGCCGGCGGGCAGCGCCAGCGCACACAGGTCCGCCAGGTTGGTGAAGTTGGTGTAGTAGCCGAACTGCGAGTTGTAGCGCACGGGCTCCACGGCCATCTCGGCCAGGCTGCGAATCGTCGGCGAAGTCGGCACCAGCAAGGCATCGAACCCTGCCAGCGTGTCATTGATGCGCCGGCTCAGCTCGGCCCGCAGGTATTCGGCTTTGTAGGCATCGCAGGCACTGTACTTAAGCCCGTTTTCGACGATGCCGCGCACCACCGGGTTGATCGCATCCGGCTGCTGTTCAAGCATGCTTTGCAGCGCGACGGTGCGCTCGGCGACCCACGGGCCAAAATACAACTGGTCCGCCAGGGCTTTGAATGGGCTGAAATCCACCGGGGTGATCAGCGCACCCAACGCCTTGAAGCGCTCGACGGCCTGCTCGAATACGGCCTGGTTCTGAGCATCGCCGAAGAACTCCAGGGTCGCCGGAATGGCGAGCTTGATCGCGCTGCCCACCGCCACGGGCGCGGTATGGGGGTTAGCGCGGGAATAAGCGTCGCTGGCGTCATAGCCTTCGGCCACTTTCGCCACGGATTCGGCGTCCTCCACGGTGAGCGCAAACACCGAGATGCAATCCACCGTGCGGCACGCGGGCACCAGGCCGGTATTGGACAGGCGGCCTTTGCTGGGTTTTAACCCGACGATATTGTTGAACCCCGCCGGCACCCGACCAGAGCCTGCGGTGTCGGTGCCCAGGGAGAACGCCACCAACCCCCGGGCAACCACCGAGGCGGAACCAGAGCTGGAACCGCCGCTGACATACGCCGGATTGAAGCTGTTGGCCACCGCGCCATAGGGCGAGCGGGTGCCCACCAGGCCGGTGGCGAACTGATCGAGGTTGGTCTTGCCCATCAGAATCGCACCGGCCGCACGCAGCCTGGCGACGACGCTCGCATCCGACGCCGGGGCGTAGGCAAATTCCGGACACGCCGCCGTGGTCTCCCAGCCGACCGCGTCGATGTTGTCCTTGATCGCAAACGGCACGCCGTACAACGGCAACTTGGCGATGTCGCCACCGACCGCCGCCAGCCGGTCGCTCAATTGCGCCAGTTGCGCTGCCAACTGTTCGGGTTGCGCACGGGCGATCCAGGCGTTGTCGTCAGCGGCGTATTGCGCGGCAAGGGTCAGCACGATGTCCGGGGTGAGCGTCCCGCTGCGATAGGCGTCATGCCATTCGCCGAGGGTCCAGCCGATAACGGTCTGCATAAGAGACTCCATCTTGTATCCAAGTTTGGATTTGTTTCTAGCAAACCCCAGGCCAGCTGCGCACGCCCAACGATTGCACGGGTTCACGCCCAGGCGGCGCGGCAAAACTGCACACGGATGGCGCGCCCACCGTTCGCCCATGCGCCAAAAAAAGACAGCCGGCCGACCGCCCGGTTGCGACCCGTGCGATAGCAGCCTATGGTCCAAGCCATGCTCTGCCGTTTGCTGTCCCCCCACCCTACACCCAGGTGACGACATGCCCACGCTTGCCCGCCCCGCCGTGCTTGAACTGATCGGCAACACCCCGCTGGTGCGGATCAGCCGCTTCGATACCGGCCCCTGCACGTTGTTTCTCAAACTCGAATCGCAAAACCCCGGTGGCTCGATCAAGGATCGCATCGGCCTGGCGATGATCGACGCCGCCGAACGCGACGGCCGCCTGCGCGCCGGCGGCACGATTGTCGAAGCCACCGCCGGCAACACCGGGCTGGGCCTGGCGCTGGTGGGCCGAGCGAAAGGCTACCGGGTGGTGCTGGTGGTGCCCGACAAAATGTCCACCGAAAAGGTGCTGCACCTCAAGGCCCTGGGCGCCGAAGTGCATATCACCCGCTCCGATGTCGGCAAGGGCCACCCCGAGTACTACCAGGACGTGGCGGCGCGCCTGGCCAAGGACATGCCGGGCTCGTTCTTCGCCGACCAGTTCAATAACCCGGCCAACCCACTCGCCCACGAAACCAGCACCGCCCCGGAAATCTGGGCGCAAACCCAGCATGACCTCGATGCGATTGTGGTGGGCGTCGGTTCGGCCGGCACGCTCACCGGGCTGACGCGTTTCTTCAAGCGGGTGCAGCCGGCGTTGGAAATGGTGCTGGCTGACCCCGTCGGTTCGGTGATGGCCGAATTCAGCCGCAGCGGCACCCTGGTCACCCCGGGGTCCTGGGCAGTTGAAGGGATCGGCGAAGATTTCATCCCCTCGATTGCCGACCTGTCCAGCGTGCGTCACGCCTATTCCATCAGCGATGAAGAGAGCTTCGACCACGCCCGCCAGTTGCTCAAGGCCGAAGGCATTCTCGGTGGCTCGTCCACCGGCACCCTGCTCGCCGCAGCCTTGCGCTATTGCCGCGCGCAGACCACGCCCAAACGTGTGGTCAGCTTTGTCTGCGACACCGGCACGCGTTACCTGTCGAAGGTCTACAACGACCAGTGGATGAACGATGCGGGCTTGCTGCACTACAAGCACTACGGCGACCTGCGTGACCTGATCGCGCGGCGCTTCGAAGACGGCCGCGTGATCAGCGTCAGCCCCGACGACACCCTGCTCACCGCCTTCCAGCGCATGCGCCTGACCGATGTTTCGCAACTGCCGGTGCTGGTGAACGGCCAGGCTCTGGTGGGGGTGATTGACGAATCCGACATCCTGCTGGGCCTGCACCACGACGCTGCGGACTTTTCCATGATCGTCGCCAGCGCCATGACCGAGACCGTGCACACCCTCGCCCCCAGCGCCAGCCTCGCCGAGTTGCAGGCGGAGCTGGATCGCGGCCTGGTCGCCATCATCGCCGACGCGTCGGGCTTCCATGGCCTGATCACCCGTGTCGACCTGCTCAATCACCTACGGAGATCCCTTGCATGAGTCAGCCCGATAAAAACGCGTTTGCCACCCGTGTGATCCACGCCGGGCAAGCACCCGACCCGACCACCGGCGCGCTGATGCCGCCGATTTATGCGAACTCCACCTACCTGCAAGACAGCCCCGGCGTACACAAGGGCTTCGACTATGGCCGTTCCCACAACCCCACTCGGTTTGCCCTGGAGCGCTGCGTGGCCGACCTGGAAGGCGGCCGCCAGGCGTTTGCCTTTGCCTCGGGGCTGGCGGCGATTTCCAGCGTGCTGGAGTTGCTGGATGCCGGCAGCCATGTGGTCTCCGGCAACGATCTGTATGGCGGCACCTTCCGCCTGTTCCACAAGGTACGCCAGCGCAGCGCCGGGCACCGTTTCAGTTTTGTCGACTTGAGCGATGTGCAGGCGTTTGAAGCGGCGTTGCAGGACGACACGCGCATGGTCTGGGTCGAGACGCCCAGCAACCCACTGCTGAGCCTGACCGACCTCAGCGCCATCGCCCGCATCTGCCGCGCCCGTGGCATCCTCTGCGTGGCTGACAACACCTTCGCCAGCCCGTGGATTCAGCGTCCGCTGGAGCTGGGCTGCGACATCGTGGTGCATTCCACGACCAAATACCTCAATGGCCACTCCGACGTGATCGGCGGTATCGCGATTGTCGGCGACAACCCCGAACTGGCCGAGCGCCTGGGCTTCCTGCAGAACTCGGTCGGCGCCATCGCCGGGCCGTTCGACGCCTTCCTGACCCTGCGCGGCGTGAAAACCCTGGCCCTGCGCATGGAGCGCCATTGCAGCAATGCGCTCGACCTGGCGACCTGGCTCGAACACCAACCGCAAGTGGCGCGGGTGTACTACCCAGGCCTGGTCTCCCACCCCCAACACGTCCTGGCACGTCGGCAGATGCATGGGTTTGGCGGGATGATTTCAGTCGCATTGAACTGCGACCTGGCCGGCGCCAGGCGTTTCCTGGAGCACGTCAAGCTCTTCGCCCTGGCCGAAAGCCTCGGCGGCGTGGAAAGCCTGATCGAACACCCGGCGATCATGACCCATGCCAGCATCCCAGCGGCGACGCGGGCGCAGTTGGGCATCGGCGATGGGTTGGTGCGGTTGTCGGTGGGGGTTGAAGATGTGGAGGACTTGCGCGCAGATCTGGCGCAAGCCTTGGCATATATCTAATGAGGGAGGGGCGGTGCGACGATTCGACTTGCCCCCGATAGCGGTGGGTCAGTCTCTTGATTCAGTGACTGACCGATTGCTATCGGGGGCAAGCCCCCTCCCACACTGGATACCGCGTCAGGCTGACGTGATGCTGGCCCTGGTTTTTGGAGACGCCTCGTAGTCCGCCAATGACATCCTAATGTGGGAGGGGGCTTGCCCCCGATAGCGGTGGGTCAGGCTGACGTGACGTTGGCCCGCGCGCTATGCAGCTTCTTGTAGCTCTCGATCAAGCGCAGATGCCGATCCAGCCCTTCCAGCTTCATGCTGGTCGGCGTCAGCCCATAAAAGCGCACGCTGCCATTGACCGAACCGATCACTGCATCCATCCGCTCGTGACCAAACATCCGCCGGAAGTTGGCCTCGTAGTCCGCCAGTTCCAGGTCTTCATCCAGTTCCATCTCCAGCACCGCGTTCACCGCCTGATAGAACAGGCCGCGCTCAGCGGTGTTGTCGTTGTACTGCAGGAACATTTCCACCGCTTCCTTCGCGTCCTCATATTGCTGCAGGGCGAGGTAGATCAGCAGCTTCAATTCCAGAATGGTCAGTTGGCCCCAGGCGGTGTTGTCGTCGAACTCGATACCGATCAAGGTGGTGATGTCGGTGTAATCGTCCAGTTCGCTTTCCACCAGGCGTTCGGCCAGCGCCTTGAGTTCAGCGTCATCCAGGCGATGCAGGTTGAGGATATCGGCTCGGAAAAACAGGGCTTTGTTGGTGTTGTCCCAGATCAGGTCGTCCACCGGATAGATTTCCGAGTAGTCCGGCACCAGGATGCGGCAGGCGGTGGCGCCCAGGTGCTCATACACCGCCATGTACGATTCTTTGCCCATGTTTTCGAGAATGCCGAACAGTGTCGCGGCTTCTTCGGCGTTGGAGTTTTCGCCCTGGCCGGAGAAGTCCCACTCGACGAATTCGTAATCCGACTGGGCACTGAAGAAGCGCCACGAGACCACGCCGCTGGAGTCGATAAAGTGCTCGACGAAGTTGTTCGGCTCGGTTACCGCGTGGCCTTCGAAGGTCGGCTGCGGCAGGTCGTTGAGCCCTTCGAAACTGCGGCCTTGCAGCAGTTCAGTGAGGCTGCGTTCCAGCGCCACTTCCAGGCTCGGGTGCGCACCGAACGAGGCAAACACCCCGCCAGTACGCGGGTTCATCAAGGTCACGCACATCACCGGGAACTCACCGCCCAGCGAGGCATCCTTGACCAGCACCGGGAAGCCCTGGGCTTCCAGGCCTTGGATGCCGGCCAGAATACCCGGGTACTTGGCCAGTACTTCAGTCGGCACATCCGGCAGGGCGAATTCGCCTTCGATGATTTCGCGCTTGACCGCCCGTTCGAAGATCTCCGACAGGCACTGCACCTGGGCTTCGGCCAGGGTGTTGCCGGCGCTCATGCCGTTGCTCAGGTACAGGTTTTCGATCAGGTTGGACGGGAAATACACCACCTCGCCGTCCGACTGGCGCACAAACGGCAGTGCAACAATCCCGCGCTCTTCATTGCCGGAGTTGGTGTCGAACAGGTGCGAGCCGCGTAGCTCGCCATCGCGGTTATAGATTTTCAGGCAATAAGCATCGAGGATTTCCGTCGGCAGCTCATCCTTGCGCCCAGGCTGGAACCAGCGCTCGTCCGGGTAATGCACGAACGGCGCGTTGGCCAGTTCTTCGCCCCAAAACTGATCGTTATAGAAGAAGTTGCAGTTGAGGCGCTCAATGAACTCACCCAACGCCGACGCCAGCGCGCTTTCCTTGGTCGCGCCCTTGCCGTTGGTGAAGCACATCGGCGAATGCGCATCGCGGATATGCAGCGACCATACGTTCGGCACGATATTACGCCACGAGGCGATCTCGATCTTCATGCCCAGGCCGGCCAGGATACCGGACATGTTGGCGATGGTCTGCTCCAGCGGCAGGTCCTTGCCCACGATGTAGGTGCCTGCCTCGGAAGTGGCGTTGGGCATCAACAGTGCCTGGGCATCGGCGTCGAGGTTTTCCACCTCTTCGATCACGAACTCAGGCCCGGCCTGCACCACTTTCTTCACGGTGCAACGGTCGATGGAGCGCAGGATGCCTTGGCGATCCTTGTCGGAGATATCCGCAGGCAGTTCCACCTGGATCTTGAAAATCTGGTTGTAGCGGTTTTCCGGATCGACAATGTTGTTCTGTGACAGACGGATGTTTTCCGTGGGGATATTGCGCGTCTCGCAGTACAGCTTCACAAAGTACGCCGCACACAATGCCGACGAAGCCAGGAAGTAATCGAATGGCCCCGGCGCCGACCCATCGCCTTTATAGCGAATCGGTTGATCGGCGATCACCGTAAAGTCATCGAACTTGGCTTCAAGTCGAAGATTGTCGAGAAAGTTAACCTTAATTTCCATGCGGGATTACCAAAATAGCGAACTTCAAATTGGCCGCCATTATCCGGCATTTGCGTTTGAAGTCTTGTGCTTTCGCGTTTCGGCCGCCGACTGGCCGGGTTGAAAGCAGGATTTATAACGATACAAAGACACTACCTAGCCTTGTCAGACAAACAGTATTCAACTTATCTGAACAGTTGCCGATGGCCTGCAAGCAATTCAGGGAGTAGTCGAATGCGCAACAACCAGCCAGTGACACAGCGCGAGATTACCCTCACGCCTTCGCAGAAGCTCATCTCCGCAACCGATGTTGAAGGGAAGATCACTTACTGCAACGATGCTTTTGTCGATATCAGCGGTTTTGCACGCACCGACCTGATCGGCGCCCCGCAGAATATCGTGCGCCATCCCGATGTCCCCCCTGCCGTCTTTGCCCATATGTGGCGTGCGCTCAAGCAAGGCCAGCCGTGGATGGGTATCGTCAAGAATCGCTCGAAAAGCGGCGATCATTATTGGGTCAACGCTTACGTCACGCCGATCTTCGAAGGCAGCCGCGTGGTGGGCTTCGAGTCGGTCAGGGTCAAGCCGAGCGCTGATGAGATCCGTCGTGCCCAGGCACTGTACCGACGTATCAGCCAAGGCAAATCGGCGATTTCGCGCCGGGATAGTTGGCTGTCGATGTTGTTCGACAGCGTGCCCTATGTGGCCACCGGGTTTGCCGGCGCCGTCGGCGGGCTGTTCCTCAGCGCGCCGCTGGCCATGGCCGTGGCGGTAGCCGTTGCGGTGCCCGTGGGCATACTCGGCGCGCGGCTGCGTCAGAGCGCAACGTTACGCTTGCTGGCGGGCGTCGAACCGTCGACCTCGGATGCGCTGATTGCGCAGATGTACAGCGATGAACGCGGCCCCCAGGCCCGCCTGGAGACCGCCTTCCTCAGCCAGAACGCCCGCCTGAAGACCTGCCTTACCCGCCTGCAGGACAGTGCCGAGCAACTCAGCGCGCTGGCCGGGCAATCCGACCGACTGGCCACGGCCAGCTCGTCCGGCCTCGACCGTCAACGCCTCGAAACCGAACAGGTTTCGGCCGCCGTCAACCAGATGGCCGCGACCACCCAGGAAGTCGCCAGCCATGTGCAGCGCACCGCAGATGCCACCCAGCAAGCCAACGTGCTGACCGGACGCGGCCGCGAGGTGGCCCGCGATACCCGCGAAGCCATCGAGCGCCTCTCCGCTGTGGTCGGCGAGACCGGTGTCACCGTGGCGCAATTGGCCCGGGACAGCGACGAAATCGGCTCTGTGGTTGACGTGATCAAAGGCATCGCCGACCAGACCAACCTGCTGGCCCTCAACGCTGCCATTGAAGCGGCGCGTGCCGGCGATATGGGCCGCGGCTTTGCCGTAGTCGCCGACGAGGTTCGCCAATTGGCACAACGCACCACGCACTCCACCACCCAGATCCATGGTTTGATCACCAAGCTCCAGGCGTCGTCCAACAACGCCGTGCAAAGCATGGCGCACGGCCAGCGCCAGGCGCAGGAAGGCGTAGCCTGGGTGCTTGAGGCTGACCAGGCGCTGGTCGGCATCAGCGAAGCGGTGTCCCACATCACCGAGATGACCACCCAGATCGCTGCCGCCACCGAAGAACAAAGCGCGGTGGCCGAAGAGATCAGCCGCAACATCACCACCATCGCCGAACTGGCCGACCAGACGTCGGCCCAGGCCCATCAATCCACTGACCTGAGCAAAGAACTGACCCACACCGCGTCCACCCAATACGCACTGGTTGAACGCTTCAACCGCTGACGGGGGATGCGCATGCGCCCGTCATCCACATGCCGGATGACGGGCCTTTAGCACGGGCTGAGGCTGTACGGCTGGCATAGGCGAAGCAATAGCTCTTTATGCCAACACAATGGCTGATATGTTTCGCATCTCACCCGCGAAGGAATAGACCATGCAACCGTTGGAAACGAACGCAGCCCTGGTGATCATTGACATGCAACAGGGCATGAATAACCCAGAGCTCGGGCGTCGCAACAACCCAGACGCCGAGCTGCAGATGCGGCACCTGCTGAACGCGTGGCGGCAAACGCAGCGCCCAGTGGTGCATGTCCGGCACATGTCTCGCTCGCCCGCGTCGGTGTTTTGGCCAGGGCAGCCAGGTTGCCAATTCCAGCAAGCGCTGAGCCCGCTGAAGCATGAACATGTGCTGGAAAAAAACGTCCCGGATGCGTTCACCACCACAGGCCTGGAGCGTTGGCTGCATATGCGCGCCATCAAACAGTTGGTGATCGTTGGGGTGATCACCAACAACTCCGTCGAGGCCACGGCGCGCTCGGCCGGGAATCTGGGCTTTGACGTGCGCGTGGCAGCGGATGCCTGCTATACGTTCGACCAAACCGATTTGTCGGGGCGACTGTGGTCAGCAGAGGACGTGCATGCGTTGTCGCTGAGCAACCTGGCGATGGATTACGCCAGGGTGTGCAACACCGACGAAATCCTTGCCCATTGCTGAGCCCCAGCGTCATGTGAGACGTTCCTGACGCCTCAACTCACCCCCAACTCCACCACCCCCGCATTCAACCGCACTGGCCACACCCGCAAGCGCTGCTGCGGTGCCTCCAGGCATTGGCCGTCCGCCAGGCGATAATGCTGTTTGTAGATCGGCGCGGCCACCACCAGGTCGCCTTTGATACTGCCGACCAGCCCGCGACCGATCACGTTTGCGCCGGACACCGGGTCGTGGTTGTCAATGGCGTAGAGCGTCTGGTCCGGTGCGGACGGCAGGTAAAACAGCGCGACTTGCGCGCCGTCGTACCACACCACCACGCCGGAATTGCTCACCAGGTCGCTTTCGCTGCACACGCTTTTCCAGGTGGCAAGGTTTCGCATAGTGTTGGACTGGCTCATCAGGCAAGCTCCTCGATGACGGGAATCAGGTTGAGTTCGGCGGCCATGATTGGCCGGCGCTGGCCGCGTTCGTGGACAAAATGGATGTCCGGGTCCGGGCGTTTGTCGTTGACGAAGGTGCGGAAGCGTTTGAGTTTTTCCGGGTCTTTGAGGGCGTTGGCCCACTCGCATTCGTAACGGTCGACCACCAGCTGCATTTGCGCTTCGAGCTCGGCGCCCAGGCCCAGGCTGTCGTCGAGGATCACGTCCTTGAGGAAATCCAGGCCACCTTCCAGGCTTTCGCGCCACACCGAGGTGCGCTGCAATTTGTCGGCGGTGCGGATGTAGAACATCAGGAAGCGGTCGATGTAGCGGATCAGCGTGGCGTCATCCAGGTCGGTCGCGAACAGCTCGGCATGGCGTGGGCGCATGCCGCCGTTACCGGCGATGTAGAGGTTCCAGCCCTTCTCGGTGGCGATCACGCCGACGTCTTTGCTTTGCGCTTCGGCACATTCGCGGGTGCAGCCGGACACCGCGAACTTGAGCTTGTGCGGCGAGCGCAGGCCCTTGTAGCGGTCCTCGATGAGCAGCGCCATTTTCACGCTGTCCTGCACGCCGTAGCGGCACCAGGTGCTGCCGACGCACGACTTCACCGTGCGCGTGGATTTGCCGTAGGCATGCCCGGTTTCAAACCCGGCCTCGATCAGCTCGGCCCAGATGTCCGGCAACTCATGCAGTTGCGCGCCAAACAGGTCGATGCGCTGGCCGCCGGTGATCTTGGTGTAGAGCTCGTATTTCTTCGCGACCACGCCGATGGCGATGAGTTTTTCCGCAGTGATTTCGCCGCCGGGAATACGCGGCACCACCGAGTAGGTGCCGTTCTTCTGCATATTGGCCATGAACGTGTCGTTGGTGTCCTGCAACGGCACCAGCGAGGCGTCCATGATCGGCTGGTTCCAGCATGACGCGAGGATCGAGCCCACCGCCGGTTTGCACACATCGCAACCGGTGTGGCCACGGCCATGTTTGGCCAGCAATTCTTCGAAGGTGATCACCCCTTCCACACGCACCAGGGCATACAACTCCTGGCGGGTGTAGGCGAAGTGTTCGCACAGGCTCTTGTCGACGCTGACGCCACGGGCAACCAGTTCATGCTCGAACACCTGCTTGAGCAACCCGGCGCAACCGCCGCAACCAGTGCAGGCCTTGGTCTGCGCCTTGAGCAGGCCAAGGTCGGCGCAACCGCTGTCGATGGCCGCGCAAATCGAGCCTTTGGTGACGTTATGGCAGGAGCAGACGGTGGCCGACTCTGGCAAGGCGCCAGGGCCGAGGGTCGGTGCGCCGGCGGACGACGGCAAGATCAGGCTGGCCGGTTCGGCCGGCAACGCGATGCCGTTCTGCATGTACTGCAGCAACGTGTCGTAGTAGCTGTTGTCGCCGACCAGCACCGCACCGATCACCTGTTTGCCGCTGGCGTCCACCACCAGGCGCCGGTAGCTGGCGCTGGCCTCGTCGATAAACTGGTAGCTGCGCGCACCGGGCGTGTGTGCATGGGCGTCGCCAATGGAACCTACGTCCACCCCCAGCAGTTTGAGTTTGGTCGACATGTCTGCGCCGACAAAGGGCTCGGCGGTCTGCCCGCACAACAGGGCGGCAACCCCTCGGGCCATCTGGTAACCCGGCGCGACCAGGCCGAACAGGCTGCCGTTCCAGGAGGCACATTCGCCAATCGCGTAGATGTTCGGGTCGCAGCTCAAGCACTCATCATTGATCACCACACCGCCGCGTGGGCCAATCTCCAGGCCGGCCTGGCGGGCCAGTGCGTCCTGGGCGCGGATACCGGCGGAGAACACGATCAGGTCGGTTTCTAGGAATTCGTCGTTGGCAAAATTCATGCGGTAACGGTACTGCTCGCCCGCGCTGATCGATTGGGTGGCGCGGGACAAATGCACACCCACGCCCAGCCGCTCGATCTGCGCCTTGAGCGCCAACCCACCGAAGTCATCCAGTTGCACCGGCATCAGGCGCGGCGCGAATTCCACCACGTGGGCTTCAAGGCCGAGGCTTTTCAGCGCGTTGGCGGCTTCCAGGCCCAGCAGGCCACCGCCGACCACCACCCCGCGCCGGGCATTCGCGGCGGCGGCGCGGATGGCGTCGAGGTCTTCCAGGGTGCGATAGACCAGCCGCGAATCGCCTTGCGCGCCGTCGATCGGCGGCACAAACGGATAAGAGCCGGTCGCCAACACCAACGTGTCATACGCCACGCTGCCTGCGGCGGTGACCACCTCACGGCGGGCGCGGTCGATTTCCAGCACCGGCACCCCCAGGTGCAGGGTCACTCCCAGGGTCTGGTACAGCGAAGCGTGCGACAACGCCAGCGACTCGGCATCACGGCCGGTGAAGTATTCGGACAGATGCACGCGGTCATAGGCACGCATCGGCTCCTCGCTGAACACATGCAGCCGGTAGTGATCCAGAGCGCCGCGCTCGATCAGTTGCGCCACACAATGATGGCCGACCATGCCATTGCCGACGACGATCAGGGTTTTCATCTGTTTCAGACTGGAGTTCATATCAAGCACCCGACAACGCTCATCACGGTTTGAAAAAAGCAAAAAAAAACGCCTGAAACCTTGCGGTTCCAGGCGTCTTTGCCTGTTCTTATGCGGGGTCGATCCGGACGTCTTCGCCGGTTCTACCGCTGGTGCCCATGACCTGTACGGCCTGTCGATCGTCGTTGACCGAGGTGGGATTGTTTATGAGCTTGCAGGCTCTGTGCCAATCCGCCGTCATGCCCGCCGCAACGGCGGCAAGTGCCGCTCAACCCTGCCAGACACCGCGTGTTGTGCCTCCAACTGGTGCGCGCTGGCGTCATAAAAGTGCATTTTCTCGTGTGGCGAGGGCGACTGCTTCGCAGTCGAACGCAAGCACGCTGCCTCGCCACGGCAAGCACCTTCGCCGCAGCACGCTCACGCGCACAGGGGTAAAGCAAGTCCGCCTCAGCGGTAATGGAAACCTGGCGCGTGACTTGCTAGGAACACACCAACCAAGCAGTCAACGCTGACTGCCCACTCACGACAAAGGCGCCGTGTAATCCCCGTTTCCAACGGAGGGTTGCAGGGCGCTTTTTTTATGGGCAGGCAGAAAAGATCCGAGGATTACCGATGGCAAACCGAAGTGTACGCAGCGTGTGTCCTTATTGTGGCGTGGGCTGCGGGATCGTCATGCAAATCGAGCACAACCGCGTGGTCAAGGTGATCGGCGACCAGGCCCACCCCACCAACGCCGGCCGGCTCTGCACCAAAGGCACCACCTGCGGGCAAGCCATCGCCGAGTCCGGCCGCATGGAAAACGCCTACCTGCGCCAGGCGCGTGATCACGACCCAGTGCGTATCGGCATGGACAAGGCCATCAGCGAGACCGCCGGCCGTTTGCGCGCCATCCTCGACCGCGATGGCCCGGATGCGCTGGCGTTCTACGTGTCCGGGCAGATGTCGCTGGAAGCCCAGTACCTGATCAACAAACTGGCCAAGGGTTTTGTGCGCACCGCCAACATTGAGTCCAACTCTCGCCTGTGCATGGCCAGCGCTGGCAGCGGCTACAAACTCTCCCTCGGTTCCGACGGGCCGCCCGGCTCGTATGAAGACTTCGACCGCGCAGACCTGTTCTTCGTGATCGGCGCCAACATGGCCGACTGTCACCCGATCCTGTTCCTGCGCATGATGGACAGGGTCAAGGCCGGCGCCAAACTGATCGTGGTCGACCCACGGCGCAGTGCCACGGCCGACAAGGCCAACCTGTTCCTGCCGATCAAACCGGGTACCGACCTGGCGTTGCTCAACGGTTTGCTGCACCTGCTGGTGAAAAACGGGCACACCGACCCGGCCTTTATCGCCGCCTTCACCGAAGGCTGGGAGGCCATGCCCGGCTTTCTGGAGGACTACCCGCCGCACCGGGTCGCCGAACTGACCGGCCTGGCCGAAGCCGACATCCGCCAAGCCGCCGACTGGATCGGCCAGGCCGCCGAGTGGATGAGTTGCTGGACCATGGGCCTCAACCAAAGCACCCACGGCACCTGGAACACCAACGCGCTGTGCAACCTGCACCTGGCCACCGGCGCGATCTGCCGACCGGGCAGCGGGCCGTTCTCCCTGACCGGGCAACCCAACGCCATGGGCGGTCGTGAGATGGGCTACATGGGCCCCGGCCTACCGGGGCAGCGCTCGGTGCTGGTCGACGCCGACCGCACGTTTATCGAAGCGCTGTGGAACCTGCCCGCCGACAGCCTGCCGCGCCAGGCCGGCAGTGGCACCGTCGGCATGTTCGAGCAGATGGCGGCCGGGCAGATCAAAGCCTGCTGGATCATCTGCACCAACCCGGTGGCCAGCGCGCCCAATCGCCAAACCGTGATCCAGGCGTTGCAAACCGCCGAACTGGTGATCACCCAGGATGCGTTCCTCGATACCGAGACCAATCGCTACGCCGACATCCTCTTGCCCGGCGCCCTGTGGGCCGAAGCCGAAGGGGTGATGATCAACTCCGAGCGCAACCTGACCCTGATGCAAAAAGCCGTGGAGCCACCGGGCGAGTCGCTGGCCGACTGGCAGATCATCGCCCGGGTCGCGTGCGAAATGGGCTTCGCCGACGCCTTCACGTATGCGTCCGCCGCCCAGGTGTTCGAAGAGATCAAGCGCGCCTGGAACCCGGCCACCGGCTACGACATTCGCGGCGCCAGCTATGCGCGCCTGCGCGAACAACCACTGCAATGGCCGTGCGCATCGAACGAAGCCGCAGAGCGCAACCCGATCCGCTACCTGAATAACGGCATCAGCCAAGCCCTCAAGACCCATGCCGACGGTCGCCAACCCGCGATCGTTTTCGCCACCGAACACGGCAAAGCCCGGTTTTTCCCGCGCCCGCACCTGTCGCCGGCAGAAATGCCGGATGAGGCGTTCCCGTTCGTGCTCAACACCGGCCGCTTGCAACACCAATGGCACACCCTGACCAAGACCGGCAAGGTCGCCACGCTGAACAAACTCAACCCCGGCCCCTTCGTCGAAATCCACCCTGACGACGCCGCCAGCCTGGGCATCAAGCATAAAGACCCGGTCGAGATACGCTCACGGCGCGGCCGCGCCGTACTGCCCGCGGTGGTCAGCGACCGCGTGCGTGCAGGCAGCTGTTTTGCGCCGTTTCACTGGAACGATGTGTTCGGCGACAACCTGGCGATCAACGCCGTGACCCATGACGCGGTCGACCCGATTTCGCTGCAGCCCGAGTTCAAGTTCTGTGCGGTGGCCCTGCAACGGGTCGAACTGATCGAGCACCAGTTCCTCGACGTAGCGGCACCGGCCGCCCACCCCGTTTCCCCCTTAGCAGAGGAGCTCGCCATGTCGCGCCTCGACGCCTTCGCCGACCTGATCGGCATCCGCAACCTGCCGTCGCCGTCATTGAGCGACAGTGAACGCACCTACCTCGCCGGCTTTCTCAGTGGCCTGCAATCCAGCACCGGGCACCCGGCCGGTGGTGTCCCGACGCTGCCGGCCAATGCGCCCATGGCCAAGGACGCCCGACTGTGGCTGGACGGCATGCTGGGCGGTTTGTTCAGCCGCACCGAGGCCAGCGCCGTGGCAGCAGCGCCCGCCCCTGATACGCCGGCCGTCACCTTGTTATGGGCCTCGCAAACCGGCAACGCCGAAGCCTTGGCCGAGCGTTTTGCCCAGCGCCTGCGCGCCAGCGGCATCGCGGTGGAGCTGAGCGCGATGGCGGACTTCCCCGCGAGCAAACTGGCGCACACGCAGAACCTCGCGCTGATCAGCAGCACCTTCGGCGACGGCGACCCGCCGGACAACGGCGAAGGTTTCTGGCACGGCCTGACCAAAGCCGAGACCCGTCTGGAGTCGCTGCGCTTCGCGGTACTGGCGTTGGGTGATCCCAACTACGACCAGTTCTGCCAGCACGGCAAACAACTCGACCGGCGCCTGCTGGAGTTGGGCGCCACCCGCCTGCTGGAGCGCGTCGACTGCGATACCGAATTCGAAGCACGCGCCGATGCCTGGTTCACGCAGTTCCTACACACCCTCAACCCGGCAACGCCCGTAGCCCTCGCCACGCCCAGCGGAAAACCCAAGCCGCATGCCTCACGGTTGCTGCTCAACCGGCACCTGAACCCGCAAAGCCGCCACAAGGAAACCCGTCAATTCTCGCTGGGCCTGGCGGACTCCGGGCTGACCTACGAAGCCGGCGATGCCTTGGCGGTGATGCCGCGCAACTGTCCTGAACTGGTCAGCGAGTTGCTTGATCTGACCCGCTTGGGTTCCAGTACCTGCGTAAATATCGACAAGCTCGGCGACGTGCCGCTGCACCAGGCCCTGACCGAGCACTTTGAAATTGCCCGGCCCAACAGCGAGACCCTGGCCTTCATCGCCGAACGCAGCGCCAAGCCGGGTCTGAAACACCTGCTCGAACCTGAACGCAAAACCGAGCTGAAGGACTGGCTGTGGGGCCGGCAACTGGCGGATGTGCTGCACGAATACCCCATCGACTGCGCGGCGGACGAACTGCTCGGCACACTCAAACGCCTGCAACCGCGCTTGTATTCGATTGCATCCAGCGCCAAGGCACACCCGCGGGAAGTCCACCTCACCGTGGCGGCCGTGCGCTATGGCAAGCGCAAAGGCGTGTCGTCAACCTTCCTCGCCGACCGCGCCGACAACGGCGAAGTACCGGTGTTCGTGCAGCCCTCCAAACACTTCCGCCCGCCTGCCGATGGCGACGTACCGATCATCATGATCGGCCCCGGCACCGGCGTGGCGCCCTTCAGGGCGTTTTTGCAGGAGCGCCGGGCCCAGGGGCATCAGGGCCGCAATTGGCTGTTTTTCGGTGAACAACACGCGGCGAGCGATTTTTACTACCAGGATGAACTGCAGGGCATGCAGCGCGATGGCTTGCTCACCCACCTGAGCCTGGCGTTTTCCCGCGACCAGGCGCAGAAAATCTACGTGCAGGATCGCATCCGCGAACACGGCGCCGAGCTGTGGCGCTGGCTGCAGGAAGGCGCGCAGTTGTACATCTGCGGCGATGCCAGCCACATGGCCAAGGATGTCGACCAGGCCTTGCGCCAGGTTGCGCATCG